>PJUI01000033.1_pt1 | contig 310469 bp, 279 predicted proteins | sample 1512201 | NCBI WGS metagenome assembly PJUI01 (sample SAMN08177670, study PRJNA422409) | Feces metagenome, whole genome shotgun sequencing project. | isolation source: Chicken feces (2) enriched on wood chips | host: Gallus gallus | place: USA: Madison | collected 2015-01-15
CCCTTGCAGGCAATGTTCGTCTGGGAAAAGTTCGATGTGCTGATCGCCGAAACGGACAGCGTTGCAGCATTGGAGGTCGCATTGCCCCCGCTGCTGACCGCACGGCAACGGTAGGTCCAGCCGCTCATCCCTCCCGTAACCCCGGTAAGGGACAGAGTGGAAGTGGTCGCCCCACTGTAGACACCACCGTTGGTGATGTTCGAAAAACCGCTTCCCCTGTTCTCCATCCATTGGTAGCTTGTCGCACCGGTAGCGGTAATGGGAAAGGTCGTACTACCTGCAGCACACAACGTACGGTTCGGTGGGTTGCCAGTAATACTTGGGGCCGGGGTAACTATAGGACTACCCACTTGAATATCATTTATGCCGATCCAAATATTTGGGGCTGCTGTAGCTGAATATATTCTAATTTCGTCTATATCATTAAAGATACTCGGAGTTAGGTCATCTGCTTGGGTTTTAACTGCGCCATTTCCATTAGTAGGTAAACTAATAGAAACTGATCCAACCTGTGTTCCATTATTATAACCAGCAATAAGAACTGGAGTTCCTCCCCAATCTACTAATTTGATAGATTTTAAGGAGAAATTTGCTGCTTGACTAGAACTTTTAATCACAAATGCAGAAAATCCGCTATTAGTAATTCCTGGGTCAGGTCCTGCAGTAATTCCATTAAATCCATTTGAGGAAGTATAATAAGTCGCATTCTCCCACCTCATATTTGTGCCAGTAGTATAAACACCAGTTGTTTTATCACCTGCAAAAAACTCTAAGTCTAGGTCTGTAATCGTAGTTGATCCTCCTGTTCCATCAGCAGCTGTATTACCTAGCCCTGTATTGGTCGAAAAAGTAAGTGTAGGATTAGTTGATAAAGCTACTCCAGATGCATTTACGGTAAATGCGCCTGAAGCATTACCTACCGTACTTCGAGCATAGCCTGTTGATGCATCTGCTATCCATTTTGACCTGTCGTTAATCGCAGCCATCAATTCGGCCTTAGTGCCCGTTAGCACACCATTGTAACGATTATTGGATGATTCTAATTCTCCCTGCCAATACATAGAAATGGCGTTGGTTCCATTGGTTAAACCCGTGGGTATCCTCGAAGTTTGCGCTCCATCTAAACGACTAATATCACCTACATCCGCTTCGGTTGCCCACTTGGTTACTGCATCATTACCAAAACCATAAGTCGTTAAACTCCCTCCATTATCATTGGTAAATCCAGTAATAAAATTAGGGCTAGCTAACGAACCTTGATATACAATTACTTGATCGCCGCCGGCATAATTAAAACCACTTGCTGGAATGGTATAACTGACTGTGGATGAGTTATTAACCCTAACCGACAAAGAGCTGACCGTTTCTTCATCAAAATGAAAAACGGTTCCGGCCGCATAGGCCTGATTTGTAGTAAACTGCACATGGGTCTCCGTATTGTCGACCCACTTATAAGTACTTCCACGCCAGCCCTGTTCGGTAATGTACATGGATGTACCAGAAGGTAAAGGCACCAAGGTAACGATAGAAAAACCGTCTACACCACTTTGGTTCATCCTAACCACAGCGATATCGCCAGCAGATAGGGTTTGTGCATAAGCATAACAAAAAGCAATAGACAGAAAAATGCTAAGTAAAAGTTTTCTCATGTTGTTGAGATTAGAGATTTAAATAAGGATGTTTTTTTTGAAAAGAGAGCGGAATACCCATAGCAATGGGTCGTGCCAATTTAAGGAGATGAACACATAGTTTGAGAGCATTAATTTGGTTTACCTATATCTTAGACTATAAAAGTCAAGATTTATACACTAACAAAATTAATGTTGCAACTTATAAATTACCTATTTTATTTTATTGAATCACTCCGATCTTATAAGTTTGGATTGATTAGTTTCAATGAAAATTATATTTTGGCCGAAGCTTTATGACGCACTCAACAAACAAACCCTTAACCAAAGCTAAACCTGAGGTAGTTAGCCTCGCTTTGGCAGAGCTATCTCATTATTGCCTCCTCAGCAAGGGCCTAAAAGAAGCTTTTACTCAAAGTGCATTCCATTTGACCCTAAAAAAAGGTGAATACCTAATGCGGCAAGACGAACCCTGCCACGAGGTCTATTTCCTGCTCTATGGCATGGTGAGTGGCTACAGACGCAAGGGAGCCAGAGCACTGATCACTTTCATTACGGTTAATGGCGAATTCATCTCACCCATCTCAGGGATGTATGGCTTAGGGCCTGCAGGTGAAGACATGATTGCAGAAGAAGATTGTGAACTGATTGGCATCCCAGCTTCAGACCTCCTCTCCTTTTTTGATGATTTCCCCGAAATGAATGTCGTAATGAGAAAACTACTGGAAAACCATTATAAAAACGCCCATGAAAGGGCTGTAATCAATAAAATGGGCACAGCCAAAGAAAAATATGCCTATTACCGTAAGATCTTACCTAACCACCACAACAGGGTCCCTATTCAATTGGCGGCAAATTTTTTGGATATCAAACTACAGACTTTACTTAATGTGAAGAAGACGCACCAACTTCAAGAAGAGTTAAGCGCCACCACAAAGCACCACCTACACATTTTAACGAAGGCCATGAAAGAAGGTCGTTTCTTCCAACAAAAAAAGGTTAGCCTAAACGCTATCGCCGAACAGCTCAAGCTCACTCCGCACCAGTTATCATCACTGATCAACGAACATTACCAACAGAATTTCACAGACTTTATCAATAGCTATCGCATCAATTTCATCAAAGACCAATTAAAGAGTAAAGCTAATTTTCAACAAACTACCATTGAGGCATTAGGTTACGAAGCTGGATTTTCGTCAAAAAGCTCCTTCTTTGCTGTTTTTAAAAAACAAACAGGTTTAAGTCCACTGTCGTTTGCCAACGCCTTAAACAACGCTAGAAAAGCTAGTTAGCATTTTTTCTACAAACAAAAAAAGCCTTAGATTTCTCTAAGGCTTTGGTGGGAAATGAGGGGTTCGAACCCCCGACCCCCTCGGTGTAAACGAGGTGCTCTGAACCAGCTGAGCTAATTTCCCTTTTGGTTTCCTTAACGTTAAAACTGAATAAATGTTCCTTCGTTTTGGGATTGCAAATATAGTGTCTTCTATTTGTTTTGCAAAAAAAATTTCACTTTTTTTAAGAAAGCACATCTTCGAGGATTTGATGGGATCTGATTTGCCCAAAAGATGCTGTATGTAAAGTATAGTAAACCAATATTTTATCTAAAATCACCCGTCTGGTTTTGTTATCCAATTTTATTTCAATTATTTTTTCAAAAGGTGTATGAAACAGCAATAAAAAATAATCGGCCAGCGATTTTTCTATGAAATGAGGATGAACTGGCATTAAAGAAGTAAAACCACCCTCTTGCAGATCAAAATATTTTTGGTCATTTCTGGTCTGGGCATGCGGAGCAAAACCTAAAAAACGGGAAAGTTTTAACAAAAAGGCCAAATGGAAATTGACACTGGGCGCATCGGTTTCATCAAACCAACTGATGGCATTGTAAATAAAATCAAATAAATTCTCGTCCGTATGCTGTTGTCGAATGCTTTTATATAATACTTCATTCAAAAATTGCACAATGGTATTTTTAACCACATGATAAGGTATAGACCTGAAAACAGGAGAAGGTCGGGCTTCGGCTACCCGCTGGATCTGCGTATTCATTTTATGGTACACCACCATATCCAATAGATGCAATGGCTGCAAGACATTCATTGGTATTTTAGCCTTTGGTTTTTTAACGCCATTGATCAAAAAGGATTGGATTCCGAACTTATCGGTAAATACTTGCACCACCACACTACTTTCGCTGTACAAAGTGGTTTTTAAAACAATCCCTCTAATCTTATGTAGCATTTGTTAAATGAACTTTGGCACAAAAATAATCAATGCAATGCTTAATGCTAAAAAAGCAGTTACCAAAACCGCAGCAGCAGCAACATCTTTAACTATACCTGCTTTGGGTTGTTGTTGAGGAGAAACCATGTCTACCAAAACTTCAATGGCTGTATTGATCAGCTCCAATACCAACACCATTGCAATGGCCAGGGCAATCCATAACCACTCTGCATTTGACAGTTTTGTATACAGCCCTAATAAAATGACAGCTACAGCCGACACACAATGGAGTTTAAAATTGAGCTGTGTACGGAAAGTATAGGCCAGCCCTCTAAACGCATAAACGAAACTCTTAAAAAACTTTTCCATCGCCATGCTAAAATACATCAAAAATTATGGATTAGTTAAAGACCAACAAACAATAAACGTTTTCTGCTGTTAATTTAGCGTTAAATAGCGCTATAGATTTTGTATTCAGCCATTTTTATAGTTTCTTTACTTTTTTTAAAACGCAGTTGATTATGTGGGCTAAACTATCTAAAGCTATACTTCAAAATAGAATTCTACTCATCCTTTTCTTCCTGATCGCTACAATTTTCATGGCTTGGCATGCCCGAAACCTGAAACTATCCTATTCTGGAAGCAAGATTTTGCCACTTACAGATTCGGTCTTTGTCAAATACAACGCTTTTAAAAAACAGTTTGGCGAAGATGGTAGTGTAATGGTATTAGGTATTCAAAGTCCAAACATCTATCAAAAAGACACCTACAATAAATGGATGCAACTATCTGATGAGATCGGGAAACTGAAGGGCATCAAAGGTGTATTATCTATTGGTAAATTATTCGAGCTCCAAAAGGATACGGTCAACCAGAAATTTGTGGTTAGTCCCATTCCAAGTAGAGCTGTGCAAAGTGATGCAGAAATGGATTCATTAAAGAACCATATCTATAGTATGCCTTTTTATAACGGTTTGTTGTTCAACAAAACAAGCAATGCGACTTTAATGGCCATTACTTTCGATCCAAAAATCTTAAACTCTGTTGATCGAAACCCTATCTTAAAAGAGATCGAAGCAAAGGCCCAGGCTTTTGGAAAAAGCACCAATCTACATGTACATCTATCTGGATTACCTTTTATCAGAACAGCGACAAGTAAACTGGTATCTAATGAGTTTGTGTTATTCTTAGGCCTTTCCATCTTAGTTTCGGCCTTGATTCTCCTTATTTTTTTCAGGAGTTTTTATGCCGTGTTTTTCCCTATCCTAGTCGTAGTGATGGGCGTAATATGGAGCATTGGCACCTTGGTATTATTTGGTTACGAGATTACGATTTTAACTGGACTGATTCCCCCGCTTATCGTGATCATTGGCATACCAAACAGTATCTTGTTGCTCAACAAATACCATAACGAACTCAAAAAACATGGCGACAAACAAAAAGCCATGAGCATTACCATCGAAAGGATTGCAGTAACTACCCTGATTGCCAATGTAACTGCAGCCATTGGTTTTGGTGTACTTTATTTTACGGGTAGTGAGCTTTTGATGCAGTTTGGAAGTGTAGCCGCCCTCAATGTGATGTTTACCTGGTTGATGTGTCTTTGTCTAATCCCGATCATCTTCAGCTATCTACCACTACCAAAAGGCAAGGCAAACACCCCACATGTGCCTAATTTTTTAGATCATTTATTGGCAAAAACAGATGTATTGGTGCAACAAAAAAGTGCATTGATCTACATCGCTACCATTATCTTATCCATCATTTCGTTTATCGGGATCTATAAAATCAACATCAATGGTTATGTGGTTGACGACCTGCCTAAAAACTCACAGATCTTAACCGACCTTAAGTTCTTCGAGAAGAATTTTGAAGGAATCCTGCCACTCGAAATCAGTGTAGATACCAAACGTAAAAACGGAATCTTGAGCATCTCTACCCTCAGCAAAATAGATAAAATGGAGCGGATGATTTCGGCCTACCCAGAATTTTCTCGATCTATCTCCCTGAATACGGGTCTAAAATACGCTTCGCAGGCCTTCTATAATGGCGATTCTGCTTTTTATCGCCTGCCTACCGATATTGAAAAAAACTTCATTTTGGTCTATGCCGCCAACTCTGGAAAGGGGAACGGAAATATGTTGACCAATTTTGTGGATAAAGACAAACAGACTGCGCGGATCAGCTTTCAGATGGCCGATGTAGGCTCGAAACGTTTAGATGCTTTATTGCTAGAATTAAAACCACGGATCGACTCTATCCTGACACCCAAAAGATTTGATGTTACCTTAACAGGATCGAGCATCATCTTCTCTAAAGGTACGGATTATCTGTTAAGGCACTTATTTGAAAGTATCGGTTTGGCCATTGTATTGATCTCTCTTTTAAGGTTGGCTCAATTTAAAAGTTTAGGGATCATGTTCATTTCCCTATTGCCGAACATTGTGCCTTTGATCATTACGGCTGGTTTAATGGGCTTCTTTAATATTGCCTTAAAACCATCTACCATTTTGATTTTCACCATTGCTTTTGGTTTGGCCTCTGATCAAACCATCTACTTTTTAACACGATACCAACAAGAATTGACTTTAACCAATTATAGCGTTACAAAAGTAGTTTCAGATACCATTAGGGAAACTGGGGTAAGTATGACCCATATTGCCTTGATCTTATTTTTCGGTTTTGGCATATTTACGGCCTCTACTTTCGGCGGAACAGTAGTTTTGGGGCTGCTACTTTCCATTACCTTGATCGTGGCTTTGGTATTTAACCTTACCCTATTGCCTGCTTTAATGCTTTGGCTCGATAAAAAGAAGACCCGTAAATTGATCCCAGCAGAAGAAGTTGCTAAAAATGAGCAACAGTTTGACCATTAGGCCATGCCCGATTTTGAGCACATCAACTATTTAAGAACTGGCAACAAAAGGCAGCAACTGGCCTACCAGACGTTGACCCAACATGCCGTTCTGGAGAAATTGGCAGCTTATCAACCCATTTTAACAGGCACTATACCAATAGACATTGATATCCCATCCAGTGACCTGGATATCATTTGTTATTGGACCGACAAAAGAGATTTTGTGGTCCAAGTTCAAAATTCTTTTGCCACCGAAACCGACTTCCAGGTGCTAGAAACTGTAATAAATGGTCAGGAAACGGTGGTGGCCAACTTTAAGCTCGATGATTTTGAAATCGAAATATTTGGTCAGAACATCCCTTGTAAACAACAAAATGCCTTTCGGCACCTCTTGGTCGAACATCGGATATTGGCTGAAAAAGGAGAAGAATTTAGGCAGCAGGTCATCAAACTTAAATTACAGGGCTACAAAACCGAGCCTGCCTTTGCATTATTGTTAAAATTAGAGGGAGATCCGTATCTTTCCCTTTTAAACTTATCCAAATGACCTTCAGAATAGCAACAGTTACCGACATCAAACAAATCCAAGTGGTGAGAAATGCGGTTAAAGAGAACACTTTATCCGATCCAAATCTGGTAACGGATAAAGATTGTGAAATATTTTTAACCCAAAGAGGAAAAGGTTGGGTTTGCGAGATCAGTAACCAGATTGTAGGTTTTGCCATCGTTGATTTGGAAGATGACAATGTTTGGGCCTTATTTGTAGACCCAAAATTCGAAAAACAAGGGATTGGCAAAAAACTTCATCAACTGATGTTGGATTGGTATTTCGACCAAAATAAAGAAAAGATTTGGCTTGGTACAGCACCCAATACAAGAGCTGAGGTATTTTATAGAAAATCAGGCTGGCAAGAAATTGGCACACATGGCAAAGGAGAGATGAAATTTGAAATGGTCAAGCAAGAGTGGCTAAAACAACAGGTTTAAGCCACATGTTCGTCATTTACAGGCTCTTCTCCTATTGGTTTTAATTCTACTTTCTCTCCCTCCTCCCCTTCATTATCTACTTTCTTTGCAAATAGAATAGGATAAAGGAACATTAAAGCACCTACAATCAAAAATATGCCAGAAATACCGAGAACGATATTGCTGCCTTCAGTTTTATAACTATTCATGATCCTCGCAGCAACCAATGCTGCAATTCCTAAGATAATGGCAATAACAGCCTTCCGTAATTTTAGCACTTTGATCATGGCCTTGAGCTTTAGATTTTTTTTCGTCTATTTTTAAACAATATAACAAAAATCAAACCAATTGGTTCTAAAATTATTCATCAGGCACCTGCCCCAAGCATTGTGCTTTAATCCATGCCAGATTTTAGGAGATAGAAGATGTCAAAAATACAAGACATGGGTATAAATAAAAAATGGAGTAGCTTTAGCCTTTCCTACGTTTAATGATGCTCAGGATAACGAAAACCAGACCGATCAGCTCTAACAACATGGTAAAAACCAAAAGGCCTATCGTTAAACTCCGATGCCCATCCTTAAGTAAAATCGCAGCAGGCATCAATACCACCGCGGCAACCATAAATATCAGTCCTATTTTCAGTAACTTATCCATAAAACAAATTCGTACAAAACTACCATAATTCATTCTAAAACTGTAACTTTGCATCCTTTAATTTTTGAAGATACTTGATTGATGTATAGGGAATTTAAACAGTTAGAATTAGCTAAAATAGGAAAAGAGATACTAGATTTTTGGAAAGCGGAAAACATCTTTGAAAAAAGTATTAGTACACGCTCAAAAGCCAAGCCTTTTACTTTTTATGAGGGACCGCCTTCTGCAAACGGCATGCCTGGTATACACCATGTAATGGCTCGTGCTATCAAAGACATTTTCTGTCGCTATAAAACCCTTAAAGGCTACCAGGTTAAACGCAAGGGCGGATGGGATACCCACGGTCTTCCTATTGAACTTGCTGTTGAGAAAAAATTAGGCATTACCAAAGACGATATCGGCAGAAAGATCTCTGTTGAAGCCTACAACGCTGCTTGTAAAGAAGAGGTGATGCGTTATACCGACGTATGGAACGACCTGACCGAAAAAATGGGTTATTGGGTTGATCTTCAAAATCCGTATGTAACGTACCATAACGAATATATCGAAACCTTGTGGTGGATCCTCAAATCGTTTTACGAAAAGGGATTGTTATACAAAGGTTATACCATCCAACCTTACTCGCCCGCAGCTGGTACGGGTTTAAGTTCGCACGAGCTGAACCAACCAGGCACTTACCGCGATGTAAGCGATACCACAATTGTGGCACAGTTCAAAGCAGTTGCAGCTAGCCTACCATCCTTCTTAAACAGTTATGGAGAGGTGAGCTTTTTGGCTTGGACAACTACCCCTTGGACATTACCGAGCAATACAGCTTTAACGGTTGGTCCAAAAATCGATTATGTTTTGGTTAAAACATTTAACCAATATACCTTCGAGCCTATTCAAGTGATTTTAGCCAAGGCATTGGTAAACAAACAATTTGCTGGCAAATATTTCTTGGCAGAAAGTGAAGCTGACCTGAGCAATTACAAAGCCGAAGACAAAAAGATACCTTATACCATTTTAGCAGAATTTGTGGGTGCAGATCTAGTAGGCATCAAATACGAACAATTGCTGGCTTGGGCTACACCTTATCAAAATGCCGAAAATGCATTTAGAGTAATCAGTGGCGATTTTGTAACTACCGAAGATGGTACAGGTATTGTGCACACTGCACCAACTTTTGGTGCAGACGATGCGCGTGTAGCCAAGTTGGCCACGCCTGAGGTACCACCAATGTTGGTGCTCGACGAAAAAGGAAATGCCGTTCCGTTGGTAGACCTCCACGGGCAATTCATCACCAGTTTAGGTGGCGATCTAGGTGGAAAATACGTTAAGAACGAATATTATAACGATGGCGAAGCACCAGAGAAATCTGTAGATGTTGAAATTGCCATCTTGTTAAAAGAAGAAAACAAAGCCTTTAAGGTAGAGAAATATGTACACAGCTATCCACATTGTTGGCGTACCGATAAACCTGTTTTATATTATCCTTTAGACAGTTGGTTTATCAAAACTACGGCCGTTAAAGAAAAAATGGTCGAGCTGAACAAGAACATCAACTGGAAACCAGAAGCTACCGGAACAGGTCGTTTTGGCAACTGGTTGGAAAACTTGGTAGATTGGAACTTATCACGCTCTCGTTATTGGGGTACTCCGCTACCAATTTGGCGTACGGCCGATGGTTTGGAGGAAAAATGTATCGGTTCTATTGCAGAACTCAATGCAGAAATCCAGAAAGCGATTGCAGCTGGTTTTATGCCTGCTGGTTTTGAACTCAAAGATATGCACCGTCCTTATGTTGACGATGTGATCTTGGTATCGGCCAAAGGGGAAAAAATGACCCGTGAACTAGACTTGATCGATGTTTGGTTTGATAGTGGTGCCATGCCTTATGCACAATGGCACTTCCCTTTTGAAAATAAGGAAGAGTTTGAAAATGCCTACCCAGCCGACTTTATAGCCGAAGGCGTAGATCAGACCCGTGGTTGGTTCTTTACCTTACATGCCATTGCGGTGATGTTAAGCGAGAGCAGCGAAGAAATCAAGGCCATCAACAAACATGTCAACAACCTAGGTGTAGCCTATAAAAATGTGGTTTCTAATGGTCTGGTATTGGATAAAAACGGCAACAAGATGTCTAAACGTTTGGGCAATGCTGTTAATCCATTTAGCACCATCGATACTTATAGTGCTGATGCTACCCGTTGGTACATGATCAGCAATGCCTCACCTTGGGACAACCTGAAATTTAGTTTAGAAGGATTAGACGAAGTACGTCGTAAATTCTTCGGTACCTTATATAATACTTATTCATTCTTTGCCTTATACGCCAACATCGATAAGTTCGAGATCGACCTAAACAACCAAACGCCTGTTGCCAAACGTAGCGAGCTTGACCGTTGGATCTTGTCTCTACTACAGACTTTAATTGCTGAGGTTGATGAAAGCTACAACGCCTACGAGCCAACTAGAGCTTCGAGGGCGATCCAAACTTTTGTTGATGAACACTTGAGCAATTGGTACATCCGTTTGTCACGTCGCCGTTTCTGGAAAGGAGAAATGACCGAAGATAAAAAAGCGGCTTATGAAACCTTGTTTACTTGTTTGATGACCATCTCGCAGTTGATGAGCCCTGTTGCTCCTTTCTTTGCAGATTGGTTGTACAGAAACTTAAGCGATGCAACACCGGGTCAACACGCAGAATCGGTACACTTGACCATCTGGAACGAAGTGGATACCAGCCTGATTGACCAACAGTTGAACGAGCGGATGGAATTGGCCCAAAACATTTCTTCGATGGTCTTATCTCTACGTAAGAAAATGGGCATCAATGTTCGTCAGCCATTGGCCAAAGTACTGATCCCTGTATTGGATGACACTTTCCAAGTAAAAGTTGAATTGGTAAAAGACCTGATCTTATCCGAAACGAACATCAAAGAAGTCGACTTTATCAAAGACACCGCAGGCTTTATCAAGAAAAAGGTTAAACCGAACTTTAAGGCCTTAGGTGCTAAAGTTGGGAAAGACATGAAACTGGTTACCGAGGCCATCAACAACATGTCTCAAGAAGATCTGGCCAAATTTGAACGCGAGGGATCCATTGCAATACTCAACACGCCATATACTATACTCTTAAGTGATGTAGAAATCATTGCCGAAGATATACCAGGCTGGCAGGTAACCAACCTAGGTAATTTAACAGTTGCCTTGGATGTGAGCATTACACCAGAACTTAAACGAGAAGGATTATCGCGTGAGTTAATTAACCGTATCCAAAACTTAAGAAAAGAATTAAATTTTGAAGTTACCGATCGCATTAATGTAAATTTACAAAACGATAATGTAATCGCAGATGCGGTAATGCAGAACAAAGCCTACATTTGCGCGGAAATATTAGCTGATGATATGATATTATCAGAAAACATAGCTAACGGAAACAAAATAGTAATTGAAGATGTTGAACTACAAATCTTAATTGCCAAACAATAAAATAATATGGAAAAAACTGAGAAAACCCGCTATTCTGATAGCGAACTACAAGAGTTTAAAGAGCTGATCCAAGACAAATTGAGAAGCTCAAGGGAAGAACTGCTTTCCTTAACTTCTTCACTAAGTAATCCTAATTCTAACGGTACGGAAGATACTTCTGGCGCTTATAAAACTTTAGAGGATGGCTCTGCTACCTTAGAAAAAGAACAGATCAACCAATTGGCTGCCCGTCAGAAAAAATTCATCGACAACTTGGAAGCTGCCTTGGTACGCATCGAAAATAAAACCTATGGTATTTGCAGAGAAACTGGAAAACTGATTCAAAAAGAGCGTTTACGTGCAGTACCGCATGCAACGTTGAGTATGGAAGCTAAATTGAAACAGGGTTAATGAAAGGATATACGAAACCCTTACTACTGATATTTTTAGTCTTGTTGGCCGATCAGGTTTTAAAGATTTGGATCAAGACGAACATGTTCTTAGGTCAAGAATTTAAAATCCTTGGTGATTGGTTCATCATCCATTTTACCGAAAACAACGGAATGGCCTTTGGCCTAGAGTTTGGTGGCGAGTTCGGCAAACTGGCTTTATCCCTATTTAGGGTTATCGCTGTTGCAGGTATAGGTTATGGTTTGCATTACATGATCAAACGTAAATATCACCGTGGGTTGATCTTAAATGTGGCCCTGATCTTTGCGGGTGCCTTGGGCAATATCATCGACTCTGTTTTTTATGGAGTGATCTTTAAATACGAAACCTTGTTCCATGGCCGTGTGGTTGATATGCTTTACTTCCCTATCTTAAAAGGGGTATTCCCATCGTGGTTGCCAATTTGGGGTGGCGAACAGTTTGAGTTCTTCCGTCCGGTTTTCAATATTGCAGACACTGCGATTTCTGTAGGTGTGATCATGATCTTGATCTTCCAAAAAAGATATTTTAAAGAAGAAGTAAAAGACGAAGTAGGAATCAACAACGAAACCGTTGAAGATTAATATGTCTTAAAATATTAAAATCCAAGCCATCCCGAATATTCAGGATGGCTTTTTAATTTCAGATGATTATATTTGATATAGACCTAAAATCAAACCTATATCAATGAAAAAGACCCTCCCCTTTGCAATCACCGTAATCTTGATCTCCATTTGCTTTATTCGGCCAGCCATGGCCCAGCAGAAAAGCCTATTTGATGGAAAGACCTTAAAAGGCTGGCATGTTGATGTGCCCGACATGGACAAAAATCCAAATACCCCAAACCCTTTTGTAGTACGCAATGGGATGTTGGTAAGTTTGGGTGACCCTCGAGGTCATCTCATTACCGATGCCATTTATCAGAACTATCGCCTAGAAGTTGAATACAGGTTTGCAGGCAAACCTGGCAACTGTGGCGTATTGGTACATGCCTCTACACCAAGGGCTTTATATGGGATGTTCCCAAAATCGTTGGAAGTACAGATGCAACACCAAGACGCTGGCGATTTCTGGTGCATTGAAGAAGACATCAGCGTACCAGATATGGAAGCACGACGAGGCCCTAAAGCCAATTGGGGTGTAAATGGCAATAAGTTGCGCAGGATCAAAAACCTAACTGATGATTCTGAAAAACCATTGGGCGAATGGAATACCATGGTGATCGAATGTTTGAACAAGACCGTTAAGGTTTGGGTAAATGGTGTGCTGGTAAATGAAGGTTATGATTGCACTACAGACAAAGGACAGATTGCTTTACAGGCCGAAGGATCAGAAGTTGAGTTTAAAAAACTAATGCTAAAACCTATTAAAAAACTAAGCAAATAACATGACCTTTGATCTACAGCCCACCCTAAAAAACAATCTCGTTAAAATTGTTCCACTAAAAACAACAGATTTTGAAATCTTATATGCCGTTGCATCCGACCCTTTGATCTGGGAGCAACATCCCAATAAAGACCGCTACCAAAGAAAAGTATTTGAGAACTTTTTTGAGGGTGCCATCAACTCGGGAGGTGCTTTTCTGGTGTATGACAATGAAACAGGCGAAGTAATTGGCAGTTCAAGATATTACGAATTGGATGAAGAAAATAGCAGCATTACTGTTGGTTATACCTTTATTGGTCGGGGTCAATGGGGCAAAGGACACAACAAAGCATTAAAACAGTTGATGTTCGATCATGCCTTTCAACACGTTGACAAAGTTATTTTACATATAGGAGCCACTAACTTTCGCTCTCAAAAAGCCAGTGAGAAGCTCGGTGCCCAAAAAGTTGGCGAGATGGATGTAGCCTATTATGGAGAGCCGTCCAAGCTCAACTTTGTTTATCAGGTAAGCAAAGAAGATTGGGTGCAAGAATAGTAGACCAGCCCAAAAATAAATTATTTTTTTTACGAGCTAACCTACTCATCCAACGACATTTATAACATTTCTAAAATAATATTTAAATATTCGATGTGGAATTGGTACGATATTTACATCTGATTTGTATAACACACAAAAAATAGAAACATTATGAAACGATTAATTGCCCTTGCCTTTGTTGCCTTATTTAGTATGAGTGCCATGGCGCAACAAGTAGATTTAAGAAAGAAAATTAGTGTAAGCGGATCTGCAGAAGCAGAAGTTACACCAGACATCATCTACCTCACTATCTCTTTGAAAGAATATCTAAAAGATAACAACAGCAAAAAAAGAGTAGACATTACCGATCTAGAAAACCAATTGTACAATGCCGTTTTAAAGGCAGGTATCCCAAAAGAAAACTTGATGGTGAACAACATCTCTAGCTACAATTATGCGATAGAGAAAAAGAAAAATCCTGATTTCTTAGTGAGCAAACAATACCAGTTAAAAGTAAGCGACTTGAATAAATGGAACGAAATTATTGGCGCTGTAGACCCTAAAGGTGTGGCTTATACCAACATTGATAGTTACGACTACTCTAAGATCGAAGCCCTAAAAAAAGAGTTGAAAATCAAGGCGCTACAAGCTGCCAAAGCAAAAGCAACTTACATGGTTGAAGCATTAGGTGATAAACTTGCAGGTGTGATTGATATCCAAGAAGTAAACAACGAAGCTTATCCACAACCAATGTACAGAGCAAACGTAATGATGATGAAATCTGCTGATATGGCCGGCGCAGCAGAATCTGCACCAGAGCTCGACTTTAAAAAGATCAAATTGAATTATGTAGTAAATACAGTGTTCGAAATCAGATAGTGGCTACTGCAGTAGACAATCAATCAAATGCTACATATCATTAGAAATACGTAATAAATGAGGTCTAACTAGTGAAATTTAATGTTTGACCAAATAAATGAAACCTACCAAATCAATATTGGTAGGTTTTTTGTTTATAGGATAGTATTAACCATAAACGATAAAAGTCATGAAAAAATTTATTTACGCCTTAGTCCTAGTTTTCACATTAGGAATCAGTACCAATACTGTATCAGCTGCAGAAGATAAAAAAGCAAAAACCGAAATGACTGCCGAGCAAAAGGTTCAGTTCGAAAGAATTGTGAACAGAGTTGAAGAAATCCGTAATATGGATAAGTCCAACCTAAGCAGGGAAGAAAAAAGAGCTTTACGTAAAGAGCTAAAAGAGATGAAAGAACAAGCCCGCGTATTGCAAAAAGGAGTTTACCTTTCTGTTGGTGCCATCATCATCATTATTTTATTATTGATTCTTATCCTATAAAGAACAAACACACCTTCCTATAAAAACGAGAAGCCCCGACCCATAGGTCGGGGCTTTTTTTGCTAAAACCAAACGTATATTTGACCCCATCACCCCTATTATCTTCTGATAATTAACAACTTGTCGTATTATTTTTTATATAACATTTTTACAGCAAACGGAAAAGCCAAATTCGACTTCTTTACCAATGATAGCAAAGGAATCTTTAAAATGATAATCGAGGGAATAGCTGATGATGGTAGCTTGGCCAGACAGATCTATAGATACGAAGTAAAATAAGTAATAGGGTTACCTAAATTATAAATCCAACAAAAAAGGGCGTCTTTTAGAGACGCCCTTTTTATTTGACTAGGTATTTTAATCGATCAGATCAAAACCTGTGTATTTCTGTAATACTTCCGGAATCTTAATTCCATTTTCGGTCTGGTAATTTTCTAAGATCGAAGCTACGATACGTGGCAAAGCCAAAGCACTACCATTTAAAGTATGTGCCAACTGCGTTTTACCCTCTTTTCCTTTGAAACGGATCTTTGAACGGTTACTCTGGAAAGTTTCTACGTTAGACACAGAAGAAACCTCTAACCAGCGTTCTTGAGAAGCGCTCCAAGTTTCCATATCATAGGTCATGGCAGAACCAAAACCCATATCGCCACCACATAAACGCAGTACACGATAATGTAGCCCTAGTTTTTGCAATAAGCCCTGCACGTAAGTACTCATTTCTTCTAGTGTAGCATAAGAATGGTCAGGGTGTGTAACCTGTACCAATTCTACCTTATCAAACTGATGTAAGCGGTTTAAACCACGAACATGTGAACCATAAGAACCTGCTTCTCTACGGAAACAAGGTGTATAGGCTGTGTTCTTGATCGGCAATTCTTCTTCTTTTAAAATTACATCACGGTATAAATTGGTAACCGGAACTTCTGCCGTTGGAATCAAATACAGATCATCAACCGTAGAATGGTACATCTGTCCTTCTTTATCTGGCAATTGACCCGTTCCAAAACCAGAAGCTGCATTAACCAAATGTGGTACCTGTACTTCTTTATAACCCGCAGCAATGGCCTCATCTAAGAAGAAGTTGATCAATGCACGTTGCAAACGAGCGCCTTTTCCTTTATAAACCGGAAAGCCAGCACCTGTAATTTTCACACCCAATTCAAAATCGATGATGTCATATTTCGACGTCAATTCCCAATGTGGTTTTGCATTTGCAGGCAATTTCGCAGGTTCACCATGTACCAAAACCACCTCATTCTCTTCTGGTGTAGTGCCAGGTTTAACCAAGTGGTGGGGTAAGTTTGGCAACTGTACCAATAAACTGTATTGGTTATGCTCCAATTCTGCCAATTTTTCAGAAAGGTTTTTGATTGTTTCTTTATGCGTAGCTGTTTGTGTTTTGATGGTTTCGGCCTCTTCTTTTTTACCGTTGCGCATCAACTCACCTATCTGCTTCGCAGCTGCATTTGCCTCAGCCGAAATAGCATCCAACGAAGTTTGAGTTTGGCGACGTTCTTCATCAATGGAGATGATCTGGTCTACCAATTCGGGTTGTTTAAAATTGCGCACATTTAAGCGCTCTAAAACTTTCTCTCTATTTTCGCGGATATAGTTAACTTGCAGCATTATTTTATTTTTTTTACAAAGATAGCAAGAGTTTTCAGTTTTCAGTTGGCGGTTTTCATCTCCATGTCCAATCTTGATCACTGATCCTCAATACTTGATACCATGGCAGGAAAATTATATCTCGTACCTACGCCAATTGGCAACCTGGAGGACATGACCTTTAGGGCAATCCGTATTTTAAAGGAAGCCGATGTGATCTTGGCCGAAGATACACGTACCAGCGCCCCTATGCTCAAACATTTTGGCATCGATAAAAAGGCTTATTCGCACCATCAGCACAACGAACATAAAGCAACTACAGAAATCATCAAATTCTTAAAACAAGGCCAGAATGTAGCTTTGATCTCTGATGCAGGTACGCCGGCTATTTCAGATCCAGGTTTCTTTTTGGTGAGGGAGGCTTTAAAAAACGAGATCGAGGTAAACTGTTTACCTGGGGCCACCGCCTTTGTACCTGCTTTGGTCAACTCTGGCCTACCCAGCGACCAGTTTGTATTTGAGGGATTTTTACCCGTAAAAAAAGGCAGACAGACCCGTTTAAAATTATTGGCCAACGAAGAAAGAACGATGATCTTTTACGAAAGTCCGCACCGTTTGTTAAAGACCTTGGCAGAGTTTGCTGAGTATTTGGGCGAGGAAAGACAGGCTTCTGTAAGTAGAGAATTGACCAAGATGTACGAAGAAACCGTTCGTGGCACCCTTATTGAAATAAAATCACATTTCGAAAACAATATATTAAAAGGAGAATTCGTAATTTGTGTAGCAGGCGCCGAAGAGCGTAAGGATAAAGAAGCCAAGACAAAAGATAAATACCATAAAAAAGAAGACAATGATTAGCATAGATAGATTTTTAAGTGACGAACAAGATCCAAAGGCCGTAGAGAAAGTAATCGGTAAACTTAACGACCTCTTAACCTCTGGTGAGGAAATATTATACCTTGCCGTACAAAAAAAACCAGCGGTAAATCTTTTGCCAGATAGCATTGCCATTAGCAATAAACGCATTTTTTATTGCGAACCAGGCAATTTAGGATTGACGATGAACTTTAAGGACATTTCCTGGAAGAACATCAAAGAGGTTTCGTTTAAGGAAGAATTTTTTGGTTCAAAATTCATTTGCGTTCCCCAACATGGAGAAAACATCGTCACCGAGTTCATTCCTAAAACACAGGCCAGAAAATTGCATCAAGCCGCCAATGAGCAATTGGAACAATACAAGGAAATGATCAGACAGCAGCAATTGGAAGAAAACAGGGCTTCTGCGGCTTCGGTCAATGTTCCTCCCATCCAAACCATTATTGACCTACCGATAGAAGAAGCAGAAGTAATTCAGCAACCTATAATAGAAGATGTAGAGGACGAAACCACCTTGAAATTAAGGAAACTGAAAACCTTGTACGATAAACAGCTGATCACCAAAGACGAGTACGAAAGCAAAAAGGCTAATATATTAGATAGCTTGTAATGAATAAAACGCAGACGTATCTCTTAGCACTTTGTAGTGCATTTTTAATGTGGTTGGCCTGGCCTCCGCACATCTGGTTCGCTCCATTGTTATTAGTAGGCTTAGTACCTCTGTTGATTGCCTTACACAACATCAGCAAACAAGGGCTAAAAAAAACTGGCAAACGTATATTCTTAACAGCTGGCCTTACCTTTTTAGTTTGGAATACGGCCTCTATCTATTGGGTATACAATGCCATTAGTGCATATAATCCACCAGTAGTTGCTTTTTTGATTTCGCTGATCCCTTTTGGCTTAGGCGCTTTAATGATGACCTTTGCCTTTTGGTTACATTACCAATTGCGCAGCATGGTAAATGCTAAAATCGCCTACTTGGGGCTGATCTGTTTTTATATTTCGATGGAATACCTGCACCAAAGCTGGGACTTGGCCTTTCCATGGATGACTTTGGGCAATGGTTTTGCCGGCATGCACCAATTGGCCCAATGGTACGAATATACGGGGGTTTATGGCGGTTCGATCTGGATCTTATTGAGCAACATATTGGTTTTTGAGGCTTACCAAAGCTTTAATACCAAAAATGGATTTGCCAAATATAGCACAGGTATCGTTTGGTTGCTTCTGGTAGCTTTGCCTATAGGCTTTTCTTTAAAGATCTATTCCGGTTATAAAGAAAAAGAATCTCCGGTCAATGTAGTTGTGGTACAGCCAAACATTGATCCTTATAAAAAATTAGGAGACATTCCCCCTAGCCAACAGATACAGATCCTAAGCCGCCTATCAGATTCAATCGCACAGGTCAATACAGAATATTTCATTTGGCCAGAAACAGCTATTCCAGATTATGCAGATGAAGACAGGATCAGAAGCAATCCAGATTTTTTACAGGTGCAACAATTTTTGGACAAGTATAAAAATGGCACGCTGATCACAGGGATTGAAAGTATGAAATATTACAACGACAAAAAAACAATCTCTTCCAAACCGAATCCAAATGGTGGTTTTTACGACAATTTTAATACAGCCATGCAGGTAGAAAACTCTGCAGAAGTGGCACTTTACCATAAATCTAAATTGGTACCTGGAGTAGAGAAAATGCCTTTCCCACAAACGTTATCATTTTTGGCCCCTGTTTTCGAAAAATTAGGAGGTAGTGCTTCTGGTTGGGGCTGGCAAGATCATCCCGATGTTTTTTACTCTCAGAACGGTGTAGGTGTTGCACCTGTGATCTGCTACGAATCCATTTGGGGCAGTTGGGTTGGCGAATCTGTTAAAAATGGCGCCCAGTTTATTGCAGTGATCACCAACGATGGCTGGTGGGGCAATACCTCTGGCAAAGACCAACATTTGATGTATGCTAAGCTAAGGGCCATAGAAACACGCCGTTGGGTAGTTAGATCGGCCAATACAGGCATCTCTGGTTTCATCAACCAAAGAGGTGATGTTGTTAAACAATCCATTTGGTGGACAAGTACCGCATTAAAAGCAGACATCAATTTAAACGATTCGTTAACAGTTTACGTTAACAATGGAGACATCATTGCCAAGCTAGCCGCTATCTTAGCTGTGGTTTTGGCATTCATCATTCCTTATAGAAAATGGGTAAGAAAATAATATGGGTCGTTGCGCTGTTGCTGGGCCTCCATACCACAAGCCAGGCACAGGTTTACATAGACAATATGTACAAACAAGCCAATGCCATGGCCAACGCCACCATTAAGGGAGATTACACCACCCTGCTTAAATATACGCACCCTGCTATGATCAAAAGCATGGGTGGAAAGGAACAAGCTATGGCAACCATTAAACAAGGTGTAGCCATGCTCAAATCAGGTAGTCTTAATATTAAAAAGGTATCCATTGGTAAAGTAACCCAAACTGTGGTTGAAAAGGAAAACATCCAATGCATTGTTCCGCAACTTATGGACATGCGGATTGCTGGTGTTGACGCCCATTCGAACAATTACTTATTAGGCATTACTTACGATGGCGGTAAAAACTGGTATTTTATGAATACTGCATCCTCAACACCAGAAAAACTGCGACAGTTTTTACCAGAGCTCAACAAAAAACTTACTATCCCTAAGTCTAATACCACTTACAAATAAATCAGATGCAACAGAAAAAACCTATCCAGCTTTTACTATTAGCATTTATTTTGCTGTTTAACGTTGGCTGCGACCAAGTGTCTAAAACCATCGTAAGACAAAACATCGACCTGAACGAAAACATCAGCCTCTTAAAAAACCATATCACCTTAACCAAAGTAGAGAATACAGGGGCGTTTTTAAGCACAGGCAGTAACTTGCCTGATTTTGTCCGTTTGGTGCTGTTAAGCATCCTCCCTGTGCTAGTGCTCGGTTATGGCATCTTTTATCTGTTTACCCATACCAACCTGCCTAGGTGGTTTCAAATCGGCCTCTGCTTTTTAATAGGTGGAGGAATTGGCAACATCTACGACAGGATCAGATTTGGTTCTGTTACCGACTTCCTCCACATTGATTTTGTGATCTTTAGAACTGGCATCTTCAATCTGGCAGATGTTTCCATCATGATTGGCATCGCCATCCTATTTATCCAATCTTTTAAAAAGAAAGTAATCCAAGTTCCTACCGTGCAAGAAGAGAACTAAGGTAGTTTTTTGAAGATATTGGCCACAACAGAAGGAATATCATTGATGGCTTTCTGGCCATCATTTACTTCGCCTTCTGCCCAACCCCTCCAAATCAATTTAGAGGTTTTACGCTCAATGATATCGATCATGATGCTTCCGGCCTTTACCTGCATCTTTCTAGCCCTACTACCCACATACACTGGAAAAGGATCAGTATAAGCATAATAATAAATGGCCCTGCCCCTATAATAGCCAACCCTAGGGCTTAATCGTGGTGGAGGATTATAATATACCGGATCACTATAGGTTTTGGTCTCTTTGTTTACCACAGCAGTATATTTGATCAAAAGGTCTGGCTTGTTGTTGTTGAGCTGAAATCCCCTTTTATCCAATTCTGTATTGGCAGCCTCCACAATCTTATCGGTAGCAATATCATTATTGTAGATGGAAGTTGTTTTAGATTCCGACTCTGGAATCCAAGCATAGGTTTTATAACGCGTAGTATTTACAGCTTTGTTACTTACTGCATAATAATCGTAGGTTGAACACGAAGTTAGACAAACAACCATGCTCAATAAGATGAGTATCTTTTTCATGGCAAAATCATTTAATTAATAATTAAACAATTTTTAGTCAGACAGGTTTAATAAGCGTCAAATAGTTTACTTTTAGATTATAAACCAAAAAGCCATGAACGTCCCAGCAAATCATCAGGCGGTAATGCCCTATCTCATGTTGGCCAATGCCGAAAAGTTTATCGATTTTGTAACCCTTGTTTTTGCAGCTACAATCAATGAAAAACAACTTACACCAGAAGGAAAGATAAGACATTGCGAGGCCAACATTGAAGGGAGCACGATCATGTTTACCAATATCAATGAGGATTGGCCAGCAGCAACGGCCCATCTATTTGTATATGTAGCCAATGCAGACGAATCGTACCATAAAGCATTGGCCCGTGGGGCAACGAGTGTAATGGACCTTTCGGATCAGCACTATGGCAGAACCTGTGGGGTTAAAGATCCTTGTGGAAATACTTGGTGGATCACCTCGATATAAGACCAAAGGATGGCTTTTCACCATCCTCTGGGTAGGCGAACTACATTAACTTAGAACGGAACTTGCCATCTGTAATGGTGACGTTAACCCCTGCCGTAGTTTTTGCGGTAAAGCTAAAGGTACCTTCTACATAACCACCCTCTTCTTTGGTAACCACCAAGGTACCTGAACCTTGGCCCACCATGGTATTGTACACCACTGGAGGCATTGAAGTTACCGTATAAATCGCTTGGGTAGTGTTTGTAGAGGTTACAGGCCCTCCAATAGGATATGTTTTGGCACCAGAGTAGCTGAGCACATTGATATTGATCTGTGCGCCATTTCCAGTACCACCAATAGCCAATACACCACTTGTTTTGGTAGCCTGTACGGCTAGGCCTGCAGTCCAGTCTTTGCCATCAACCTTGGCAGACATGCTGCCCTCGGTTACTTTGGTGTCGTCGCCTTTTTTACAAGAAGCGATGGTAAATAAGATCAGACAGCCCACCAATAATTTCTTTAAATTTTTCATTGCTATGATTAGATTAAATTGTTTACACAAAAAAACCTAATCAATGCCCGCAAGGCAATACCGGATTCTACGGATTAGACCTACCCACTATTGGGTACAGACTTTAAGCCATGTATTTGCCTACAATAGGCATTCTTCTGCCAATTCCGAATGCTTTTGGCGAAACCCTTAAAATAGGTGGGGTTTGGAAACGTTTAAACTCAGCAGCGTTCACCATCTTCAATATCCGAAGCACCAAGGTAGGATCAAAACCTTCGGCAATGATAGCTTTAGAACCTTTTTTCAGTTCGATATGTTGGAACAAGATCCGGTCTAAAATATCGTAATCCGGTAACGAATCAGAATCTTTTTGATCTGGTCTCAATTCTGCCGAGGGTGGTTTAACAATGGTATTTTCTGGGATTACCTCTCCATCCTTGTTGATGTATCTGGCCAACTGGAAGATCTGCGTTTTGTACACATCTCCAATTACCCCAAGGGCTCCACACATATCGCCGTATAAAGTGCCATAACCTACAGCACATTCACTTTTATTAGACGTATTCAATAAAATATAGCCAAACTTGTTAGACATTGCCATCAGTACGATGCCTCGACAACGGGCCTGTATATTCTCTTCGGTCAAATTAAACGGCAGATTGGCAAAGGGTTTGGCCAGCATGCCATCAAAGGCGTCAGCTGCGGCCTTGATCTCTATAATTTCATGTTTGCAGCCAATGTTGTTCACCAAATCTAAAGCATCTTTAATAGAATGGTCTGTAGAATATTTAGATGGCATTAAAACCGCCATTACATTTGCTGGTCCCAAGGCCCTACAGGCCAAGGCGCAAACTATAGCCGAATCTATCCCGCCAGAAAGGCCTAAAACGGCCTTGCTAAATCCAGATTTTCTAAAATAATCTTTGATTCCCATGACCAGGGCATCATGGATCTGCATGATGTCACTGTCGCGTTCTGCAGCCGGATATTTGTTCTTTACATTTTGGATTTCATCCAAGTCAAATACCTGAAGATCTTCTTCAAAATATTTCATTTCGGCCTTTACCTCACCCGCCTCATCAAAAACCAACGAACCCCCATCAAACAAGATTTCTGTCTGCGCACCAACCTGGTTGACGTAGAACAACGGCAGTTGGTACTTTTTCGCATTGGTAGCCAAGATCTGGATGCGGTCTTCATCATGTCGATAGTTAAAAGGCGATGCCGCAATATTGATCATCAGATCTGGCGATTCCTTGATCAGAGTATCCATCGGGCAAGAAACGTACAAAGGGTCTTCGTCAATGTTCCAAAGGTCTTCGCAAATGGTCAACGCAATCTTTTTGCCCTTAAATGTAATACACTCAAACTGGTTGTTGGGCTCAAAATAGCGGTATTCGTCAAAAACATCGTAGGTAGGCAACAAGGCCTTTTTGGTCACCTCCTTTACCTTTCCATCTTCGATAAAATAGGCTGCATTGTACAGGTCTTTCCCTTCCAGCACTTCATTTTTAATGGGTAGGCCCAAAATACAGGCAATGCCTACACAATGTGTAGCTATGGTCTGGGCAGCTTCCTCACAAAGTGTGATGAAATCTGGAAACTCTAAAAAATCATTCGGAGAATAGCCACAAATAGCCAATTCTGAAAAAACGACCAGATCGGCGCCTTTTTCTTTGGCAAGATCAATGTGCGCAATGATATGTTTGGTATTCTGTTCGAAATTACCAATATGATAATTGAGTTGAGCTAAAGCTATTTTCATTAGATGTGAGATTTGAGCCTAAAGCAGTTTGCTTTACTATTTTTCAGTTAACACCGAATCTATTTTCTATTTCCTAACCTGATTAAAAGAATACCCCAAGATTAAGGCCTACAAAGTGGTTTCTTACCGTGTTTTTGCCTGTAGAGATATTCGTAAATCCATTATTAAAGGTCAGTCCCAGCATAAAACTGGTTTTGCCATCGATATCAAATTCGGCACCGCCTCCAATGATCACCCCGCCCCTGTAAAAACGGGTCCAGTCGGTTACGTTCATTCCATCTGCGAGTTCTACCCCATTCGACTTGGCATCTTGTTTGGCACCAATCCTAAAATCATTGGATAGTCCAAACTGACCGTACCAACGGATGTTACCGATATGGTCTGTTTTCAACTTAACGGTTAACGGAAATTCAATATATTGCATCTTATACTTAAGGTCGTAACCAATTGGTGCGCTACTACTTACCGGCAAGTGATAAGGATTTACATTGATTTCTGTGCTTTTTCCATTAATGGTGGTAATGGTTAGGGCAGTTGAAAAGCTATAGTTCTCGGCAAAGTTAAAATCGGCCATCAGGCCATAGGCAAACCCAAAATTTACCCCATTGCCTTTTCCGTTTTCTGCTTTGATAAAGCCAAAATTTGGATGTGCCGTTAGTCCCAACCTAAAACCATAATAAGGTGCATTACCTTGTTGAGCATAACTATGGGCCGTAAAAAATAAGAACAGTAGGGCAAGTAATATTTTCTTCATCTGCATATAATTTGTTTCCAATGATGTTGCTTTCATGTGCGTAGTCTCTATATTTGCTATACATGAGCTATAACGTAAAACATCTCCAAATCTATCTATTTTTTTTGTGTGTAATTGCAATTTTTTCTTGCAAACAGGATAACAGACCTGATGTAAGCAACATTAAGGTAGACATCAAGATCCAAAGATTTGAAAAAGACCTCTATGCCGGAAAAGCAAAAAGCATAACTGAGACTGATGCTTTTTTAGCCCAAAAATATGGTCTATTCTACAATGATTTTATCCATCAGATGATCGGCGATGCCAACATGACCGGACCACGGATGTTGGAAGGTCTGTACAACGACAAAGCTTATACTGCCCTGAACAAAGAAGTAGATAGCGTATACCCAAACCTGAGCAATGTAGAAAAAGAACTGACCCAGAATTTTAAATACATCAAATATTATTACCCCAAAACGAAAACACCCAAATTCATTTCGTTTCTATCGGGCTTTGCCTATCAGGTAATCCAGGCCGACGATTACATGGGCATTGGCCTAGATATGTTTTTGGGTAAGGACAGCCAGTTTTATGGGGCCATTGCCACAAGTGTACCCATGTACCAATCCAGACGTTTTACGCCTGCCTATCTCCCGTCAAGGGTTACAGAAGTATATGCGAGGGAAGAACTGTTTAAAGAACGTGATGAAGACCAGACCTTGTTGGCCAAGATGGTGTACAATGGCAAAATCCTTTATTTTTTAGATCAGGTTTTACCAGAAGCAACAGCCGATACCATTAAGATTGGTTATACCACCAACCAGTTGAACTGGTGCAAACAATTCGAATCGAACATCTGGGGCTTTTTCTTAGAACGTGACCTGTTGTACCAAAGTGATATCCAAAAGATACAGACCTATATTACCGATGGTCCTTTTACACCGGGCTTGGGCGATAAAAAATCATCTGCCCCTAAATTGGGCGTTTGGATCGGATGGCAGATCGTGAAAAAATACATGGCAGAGAATCCAGATGTTACCTTACAGCAACTGATGGCAGATAACGATGCCCAAAAGATATTGACCAGATCAAAGTATAAACCGAAAGAGGGTTAAAAGTTTGCAGTTGACAACTATAAGTTACCAATGAACAATTGAACTAATGAACAATTGAACCAATGACACTAATGAACTAATGATACCAATAACCATCGAACTAATCAACCAATGAACAATCCATCAAATCCAACAGCAAAAAAGAAGATCGGTATCGTATTATCTGGCGGTGGCATTAGGGGCATTGCACATTTAGGTGTTTTAAAGGCCTTTACCAATGCAGGTGTAGAGTTTAGCCATATCAGTGGCACAAGTGCCGGTTCTATTGCTGGTGCTTTTTACGCAGCTGGTATAGACCCAGAAGAAGCCTTAAAGATTTTCTACAAGACCAAATTGTTGCGTTTCATTAGACCAGCCCTAGGCTCCTTGGGCCTGATCAACATCGAGAACGTAAAGAACATCTTAAAGGAATATTTCCCACACGATAAATTTGAAGAACTTAACATTCCATTAACCATTTGTGCCACCAACTTTAGCGAAGGCAATATGGTCTATTTTACCAAAGGTCCATTGATCCGCTCTATATTGGCCTCTAGCTGTATCCCTGGTATCTTTAAACCCATTATGATCGACGACCAGATGTATGTAGATGGTGGCATCTTAAATAACTTTCCGGTAGAGCCTTTACTGGACAATTGCGATTATATCATAGGTTCGTCCTGCAACCATTTGAAACCTGTACACAAGATCACCAAAATTGCAAACCTGATGCAACGTGCAGGTATCATGTCAATCAACCATGATATGGAACGCAAGATCAAGTTCTGCAACATGCTGATTGAGCCTAAGGGTATGGGAGAGATCAGTACGTTTGACATGAAAAAGGCCGAAACCATTTATTGGTTGGCTTATGAAGAAACGTTAAAATCGATTCAACAGAGTGAGCGTTTTAAAGAGTTGTTAAAAGACTAAGCAAAGCCGATGACAGAAACTGAAGCTCAATCAATCGAGTTCAAATCGCCAATAGCCAAGTGGAACGATGCCATCTTTTTGGGGTCTTTTTTCTTTTTTACTTTTATTACTATTGGATTATTGGGTTTAAGGATTCATTATTTATACCCCTTGCTTATTCCTTTATTTGGTATTGCCACCTATTATGCTGCCTGCTACTTAACAATGGCTTTTACCACGATTACCATAACAGATAAGGAGTTTATTATTACTCAAAATAGTGGTGTTTTAAACAAAAACCTAGAGGTAAACATTGCATTAAACAATGTCAGAGGGTTTGAAATTGGGGATGTAACCAGAGGCTCAAGAGCACTTATTATTTATACAAATTCATTTCAATATTATAAGTATTCATTATCTAAAACGGCATACGAAACTATCTTAAAAGAATATTTGAGCAAGCACATCCAATTGCTAGACAAAACTAGTAATCCTTTGTTTAGTTCTTTTGGCTCCGCCTATTGGTTCGTATTTAAAAGGGCATTAGTTTTCTTATTTTTCTCATTTACCACCTTTGCAACACTTTATTGGTTAAATAATATATACTTACTTCAATTCATAAATGGAAAATATTTGACTTTTTTTTCATTTCTAATCTCATTGTTCTATTGGTGGTTCTTTATCCGTAGAACCGTTAAACTACATCAATTTAGATTTGGTGCTTTTTATTGGGGTAGCAATTTCTTTTTTTATTTCTCGACATGCTTGTTTTTGCCCATCCAGTATAACCTTAATAAAATCAAAGAAGTTCCTGTAACCCTTAATCATTCTTTTGAAGTATTAATCGCTCAACATACCAAACTTTTCACCATCAGACAGGTTAATTACGAACCAAACAGCATACTTTTATCAAATTATATTATTAAATCTAGAAGTGGCAGAAGCAATCTTTATCCTATAGACCATCAGTTTGCTACACCAATAGGTAGTGGTGATACGATTAAAAAAAATGGCGTTTATAATTTATGGCTGGTAAAGACCTATACGCAAAACACAAAAAAAACAGCCGATTTTTATGAAAAAATAACCGGTTTCCATCAGCAATATGAAGCCGTATTTAACTATTCCTTTAAACAAAAACCTGTTTTTTATAAATTGGTTGAAGATGATGACATGAACAGATTGGTTAAACGCAGCTATAATGCCTCGTCACAATCAAATATATTATTAGAACCTCATTGGGAGACTTTAGCAAGCTATAAAAACAATATCCAAAGAGAAATCATGCTTTTCATTTTAACAATGATATGTTTTAATTTAGTGGGATGCATCATCATTGCTATCAACCGATAACACCCCTCGACAAGCTCAGCATGACATTGTAGTAATAAGATACTAGAATAAAGACCTTAAGGTATTCTTCTATTGGCTTAAAGCTACCAAACGCTCTTCCTGCAATACCGGAATGGTGGTACAAAGATCCAGCTTTAGGCAAAACTGTACATCTTCTTCAATATTCAACTGTTCTAACCTGTGGCTATGTGATGATTTGCGCAGGTAATTCCTCAGGTCGTCTTTGGCCAATAGATACATATCTTCGGCAGCCACACAAGAATCGTCGAAATGTACAAAATCCTTGCGGAGCACATTTACTACTGCACCTGCAAATAAGGTATCCTCCAGGTTAAATTTATCCTTCCAACCCGCACAGAGCAAAAGTACATCCTTGTCCTGCACCTTTAACCAGTTACACAAAGCCGTCAAATTTAAAAAAGAACCTACCACCACCTGATGTGCCCTTTCTTGTGCCATGTGCATGGCCTTGGTACCATTGGTGGTAGTCAGCACAATTGTTTTGCCAGCTACTTTTTCTTTGGTATACGAAAATGGTGAATTACCGAAATCGTAGCCTTCAACTACTTCCCCATTGCGTTCGGCAGCCAACAAATAGCCTTTACCATTATAGTTTAAACAATCCTCTACATTGGCCACAGGGATGATTGCCTCCGCTCCGTTATCAATACCGTAAGTAATAGACGATGTCGCCCTTAAGATATCGATGACCACAACAATACTTTGTTCAATATCGTATAGGTTTAATAAGGCAGGTGTTAAACAAACTTCAATGGTTCTAGACATATTTTGGCGTATCAAGTAAAAGTACCAAGTATAAAGACAATGCTACGCAACGAGCTGTCTTGATACCTGATACTTCCTACTTTTATCTATTTATAAAATGGAAACTTAACTACTTTAGCTTTGATCTTGTTGTTTCTGATGTCGATGAAAATCTCTGTACCTTCTTTGGCCAACTCTTTGTTTACATAGCCCATACCAATTGCTTTTTGCAACGATGGAGACTGCGTACCAGAAGTTACCTTGCCAATTACATTACCTTCTGCATCAACAATAGGATAATCATGACGAGGGATACCGCGATCGATCATTTCAAAACCGATCAACTTACGCTGAACACCTGCTTCTTTTTGAGCCAATAGCGCCTCAGAATTGGTAAACGTTTTGGTAAACTTGGTGATCCAGCCCAAACCTGCCTCAATTGGCGATGTAGCATCATCAATGTCATTGCCATACAAACAGAAACCCATCTCTAAGCGCAATGTATCACGTGCGCCTAAACCGATCGGTTTGATTCCATACTCGGCACCAGCTTTAAAGATCGCATCCCATATCTGGTCGGCATATTCATTTTCGAAATAGATCTCGAAACCACCCGCACCTGTATAACCCGTTGCAGAAACAACTACATTCTCTACACCTGCAAAAGTGCCTTTCTTAAAAGTATAATACTCCATCGATGCCAGATCAATAGTTGTTAAACTTTGTAGCGCATCTGCTGCTTTCGGTCCTTGGATGGCCAGCAATGAAGTCTGGTCAGAGATGTTGTGCATCTCTACGTTATTGGTATTGAACTGTTGTATCCAGTTCCAATCTTTATCAATGTTACTTGCATTAACTACCAACATATAGGTTTTTTCATCTATGCGATAAACCAAAAGGTCATCAACAATACCACCATCTTTATTTGGCAGACAAGAATATTGCACCTTACCATCATGTAGTTTACTGGCATCATTACTTGTTACCCTTTGGATCAGGTCTAGGGCATTTTCGCCCTTCAAGATAAATTCGCCCATATGGCTTACATCAAAAACGCCAACCGTGTTTCTAACTGTAGCATGTTCGGCATTGATACCTTCGTATTGTACAGGCATGTTGTAACCAGCAAACGGCACCATTTTAGCACCTAATGATATATGTTTCTCTGTTAAAGCAGTATTCTTCATGATATTTTTTTAAATATTTGGTTGGCAAAAATACTAAGAATAGCCCAATGTTTTTGGTTTAAAAGTTTTTTAAGCGCAAACAAAGTAAAGATTTTACTACCTATGCCAAATTCTTAAATATTACTGCGGATCTGCACTGATCTAGCTATCTTTTACCTATTATTATTTTTATATTGGTCCTTCAACTATAAACCTATGCAAAAACTGAGTTCCTACTTCCTTTTCCTATTGATCAGCTTATCGCTTACTGCAACTGCACAAGAAAAAACGTATACCATCCCTTTTCAGTTAACCGACTACAACAACCTTTCTATACAGGCCATCCTGAACAAAAAAGACACGGTCAACCTGATGTTTCATACCGCAGCCAGTGCCCTTACCTTAACAGAAGATGGGCTAAAGCGTATTAAAAGTTTAAAATTTGGCAGAACCGACAGTGTAAAAAGTTGGGGAGGTAGCGATAATACATCAAGATATAGCGAAAGCAATACTGTACAGATTGGCGCACTAAAATGGGAGCATGTTCCCATCTGGGAGAACAAGAATTCTGGTCAACAGACCGATGGCAAATTTGGCCTCGAGCTTTTCGAGAACAAGACCTTGGAAATAGATTTTGATAAAAAGGTAATCATTGTTTCTACCTCATTACCTGCCAAGGCCAAAACATACGAAAAACTGAAATTGACCTATGAAGATGAAATGATGTTTGTAGAAGCTACAGCCACCATAGGCAACAACACCCTTAAAAACAAATACCTGATCCACTCGGGTTATGCCGGAGCTATCTTGTTCGACGATCAATTTGTGGCCCAGCATAAAATCGGTGATCAGTTAACCATAACCGCCGAAAAGCAGCTCAAAGATTCTTTTGGCAATGTGTTAAAAACCAAAAAAGCCATTTTACCTACATTTGCAATTGGCAAACAAGAACTAACCAATGTATCTGTTGGTTTTTTTGAAGGTGCATTGGGTCGCCAGAAAATGAGCATTATAGGTGGCGACATTTTAAAAAGGTTTAATATCATTATCGATGCCAAAAGAGAATTTATTTATCTGAAAGCCAATAAGCTTAAAAATTCAGCTTATGCGAATGTGTAGAAGGGCCATTCCATCTTCTTGGTTCGTGTCGCCACGAACCCATTAAACTTCCACTAATAGATATCATTTTTTTTAAAATACCAACCCTACACATTACTACCAAAAGATTAATCCTTATTCCGTAAGACCATGAAATGGTATATTGGGTATTGCAAAACAACCATCCTTATGGTTAGTAGAGACGCGAGCCATGATGTAAACAACATCCACAATTTACTATCCACAAATGGTTTGGCCAGAACAGGGCTAAACAGGCTTAATTCGTTCAACGAACAAAAAGTATAAACACACCCATCTTCTTTTCAAGGGAAACCAAATATTGCATTTTTACGCAGACCCCTATCGACAAAAAACAGGTTTCCAATGGGTTATGATCGAACATAAAATTTAAAATTATTTTTTTATTATACGAAATAATCGTAGATTAACGAATAATAAATAGATTTTAACTTATCAAAACAACTGATGTAAAGAATAATAAACAATCTGCAAAACATTTAACCAAAAAAATATGAAAACCATTTTAACTACATTATTTGCCACTGCAATTGCAGCTGTTGCTACGGCACAACGGCCAGACGAGGCCTTGATCAGGGTGAAATACAATTTTTCGCACATGACGGACACCAACAAAAGGCAAAACTTTTTTAAGGAAACGATGATGGTAACTGCAGGCAAAAATGCTTCTGTTTTTTCAAGTTACGATAATGCATTATATGCTGAAGAAACAAAGGCTGCTTTAGAACAACAGAGCAGGGAGCAAGTGGGGGTAGCTACTCCAACCTTTAAAATGCCACCACGTAAAAAAGCAACAAGCAGAGCGGCAGTATATTATTACGCCAATGAACACAAATTATTTATCCAAGAACAATTAGGAGCCATGTACCTTGTTGAAAGAGATGCAGACAAAATTGACTGGAAAATAACGTTAGAAACACAGCAAATTGAAGGCATAAACTGCAAAAAGGCAACAGCACATTACAGAGGTAGAAATTGGATTGTCTGGTTCTCTGAGGACCTTCCTTTTGCCACTGGACCATGGATACTTGTAGGCTTACCCGGCCTCATTATTCAGGCACATGATGATCGAAAAGAAGTGATATTCGAATTTGCGGGTCTCGAAAAAATAGAAAACAAACAGAAAAAATCTACCAAAAAAATAGGTGAAGAACATGACATGAAAGGTTTTTTAGGCAGTAGCGAGTCTTTGACCAAAAACCTCATCGAACTACCTGATAAAGCCATTAGAGCAACACCAGAAGAAATTAAAAAGCTAAGGGAAGCTATGAAAAAAGACCCACAGGGCTTTATAAAAACGCAAATGGCTGCCATGGGATTTGGTGGTCTAACGCCAATTTCTACCGGCCAAAGAACAACTCCCCCGCCTGCTGAAATAATGAATAATCCTATCGACAAATCTAAGCCATAGCTAAAGCATTCCAACGTGTCAGGTTCGTGTGGACACGAACCATGGCACATTGGAATTTCTTAAACCAGTTTAAGTTTTTTATACTTTTTGTTTAAGACATTTACACCATCAATTCAATAATTATGGATAGTAAAATGGCAAAACTAGGTCAGTTATTTTTTAGGTTGGCTATTGCCTGTTCCTTTCTTTCCGCAGTAGCAGACCGTTTGGGCTTTTGGGGAGCACCCGGTAGCCCATCGGTAAGTTGGGGCAACTGGCAAAACTTTGTAGCTTATGCCAACCAGCTCAATGCCTTTGCATCGGCACAATTAGGCGAACTATTGGCCTTTGCTGCTACATTTTTAGAAATACTGTTCGCATTGCTATTACTCATTGGTTACAGGTTAAAGTTAACAGCGCTTGCATCGACAGCACTACTATTGGCCTTTGCCCTCAGCATGACATTTAGCATAGGCATCAAAGCACCATTCGACTACAGTGTATGGACCAGCGCTACAGCTTGTTTGTTGTTATACAGTATTCCATCCTACCCATATAGCATAGATGCCTATTTGAATAGGCAACAAAAAAATAGCCCCACAGGTATTTATAACAATTAAAATTTATTGTTATACTTACAAAACATAACAATAAGATATGGGACTTTTTAGTGAAGACACACCAGAGATAGTAGAAATCATGGGCAAGAAATTAATTTGCCCAATATGTTCAAATACCCACTTTTGGCAACGCAGTGCACAACTCAATACTGCAGTAGCCTCATTCTTTAACTTAGATTGGGCCAACCGTTCTGCTACTTGCTTTGTATGTTCCAACTGCACTCACATCTCGTGGTTTTTAGGTAACTAAATGTAAGGTGTTGCGTTTATTGTTCGTGAAAACATGAACAATGAAATGAAAAAGAGGATACTCGGTCTCAAAAGCTCAATTTAAACCAATTAAATTACAATTAATGGAAAATCTACACGAAAGATCATTAGCCCTCAGAAAGCTTTATCACGAATTGGAAAAGCAGCACCATGGCAGCGAATGGACAGTTGAAGAAGATGCACTGGCTTTCCTTACTGATGCGGGTTTAGTTGGACGATTAACCATGTCGCAACAAGGGCGATGGCCTAAAGGCGAACAGACAACACCTGAACTGGAACATAAACTGGGAGAATGCATTTGGTGGCTCACCGTACTTGCTGATCGCATGAACCTGGACATTAACGAAGCAACAGAAAAATTTCTGACAAAAACAGAGCTACTGTTAGATAAAAAATAATTGTCTATTGAACTTTATTGAATTAGCCTGATCAACCAGCTGTTAAAATATGATAGATGTCTAACATCCGTTTGGCATTGGTATTGATTTCGTGGTCGCGCTCTACTGTTTTACGGGCATGTTGCCCAATTTCACGCCATTTGTTGGGCTGGGTAATACATTGCAAAATCGCGCGATAAAATTCATCAGGTGTATCCGCAATCATAATATCCCTACCATGTTTACAATTGATCCCTTCGGCAGCCATAGTGGTGGCAATGATACATTTCTGCATGGCCATTCCTTCTATGATCTTTACCCGCATGCCACTACCCGAGAGCAAGGGTACAATCATGATCGCTTTAGAATTCATAAACTCAACCGCATCAAATATCTCTCCCTCTACGATCAGGTTATCAGAATCATAGTCAAAAAACTGTTTCTGCATATTTTTACCCGCAATATAAAAACGCAGTTCGCTGCTTAAAGTCTCAATATCTGGCCAAACTTCATCTAAGAACCATTCCAATCCCTCCTTATTGGGGCGCCAATCCATTGCCCCTAAATGGAACAAAGTAGGGAAACTGGTCTTTTTCACATCTACATGGTATTTCTCAAAATCTATCGCTACCGGAAAAACATCCAACCTGGTCTGACAACCCATTTTTAAGATATTTTGTCGATCTGGATTACTGATCGCAAATACTTGATGAAAACGGTTGATCTGTTCCGTTTCATATACCTTTAGTCTCCTCGATAAAAACTCCAGGTATTTTCTTCTTGGTCTAAACTGTTCGCCTGCAGCCAGTCGTTCCCATACATCAAACTCAATATTGTGCGCCCTATAAATTAGTTTAGCCTTGCTCTGTTCTTTCACCACATCCAAATAGGGCACCACAAATAAACCTTCAAACTGTATAATATCAAACTCTTGTTCCCGCAGCACATTCTCTAACAATTTGGCAGCCTCATCATCGTAAAAACGCGAAACGTTATAAGACTGGTTGGAAAAGATATTAAAAAAAGCACCCCAAATATTTACTTCGGTATCGATGTTATAAGAATGAAAACTAATCTGTTCAAAAACAGGATCATAGATATCATCCACATCTACCCGGTGTTTAGATGCATTGATACTGAATAAAGTAACCTCTACCCCTAATTTAAGCAGCCCCTTGATGGTATTGTACACCACGATCGGATATCCACTGTTAGGTGGGAATGGGACACGGTTGGTTAGGATGAGGGCTTTCATGGCCTGAAATTACGAATTATCCTTCTTCTTCAAAAGAAAGTCTTAGTTGTGGGTCGCTTACCGTAAAAGTTTTACGATGGAATGGCGATGATCCCATCTCTATGATGGCCTTACGGTGGGAGATTGTTGGATAGCCTTTGTTCTTTTTCCAGTTGTAATGTGGGTAATCTACATCTAACTTGGCCATCAATTCATCGCGATGTGTTTTTGCCAATACCGATGCAGCTGCAATATTCAGGTATTTACCATCACCTTTTATAATGCAACTATGCGGAATTTGGGGATAGGCCTTAAACCTGTTGCCATCGATTACCAGATACTCGGGTTGTAGCGACAACTGCTCAATGGCCCTATGCATGGCCAAGAAAGAAGCGTTTAAGATATTGATCCGATCGATCTCTTCATGGTCAACTACACCAACTGCCCAAGCAATGGCCTCTTTTTCTATAATGGGCCTTAGTTTTTCGCGTTGTTGATGTGTAAGTTTCTTAGAATCGTTCAAATCTTCTAGATAGAAATCTTTGGGCAAGATCACAGCCGCGGCATACACTGGGCCAGCTAAACAGCCCCTGCCAGCTTCATCACAGCCTGCTTCTATCAATTCTATTTGGTAACTATTCAACAACATGGTACAAATTTACGCTTTCTTAAAGAACCAAGCCTAAATTATTGATCAAAACCATTCTTCATGGCATATACTGCCAAGCCAACACGTGTTCTTAAACCCAATTTCTCAAAGAGGTTATCTCTGTAGCTCTCTACCGTTCTTGGGCTACAGCACATCTTATCGGCAATTTCCTTATAGCTCATTTCTGTAATGGCATATTGTAAAAAGGTCTTTTCACGCTCGGTTAAATGTTCTGGTTGGGGCTTATCAGCTTTATCGTTGCTCAAACTGGCAAATACCTTGCTCGCTGCCCATTCTGGATAATAATATCCATTCTTGACCAGATTGTTCAATGCCTTTTCTAATTCTGTTGGATGTACGTTTTTCAACAAGTAGCCTTTTGCCCCACATTTGATCATCTTGATCAAGCTCTGTTCATCATCCTGCATACTCAAGGCCATGATCAACACATCTGGATGTGTTTCCTTTAACCATTTGGCCGTTGCAAAACCATCCATTACAGGCATACTGATATCCAACAGTACAATATTGGGGATATTATTTTTGTGGTTACATTTCTCTTGCAGTTCAGCCCCGTTCTCACATTCGTAAAGCACTTCAAACTGCTCAAAATTAGCCAAGATACTGCCTAAGGCTTTGGCAATTAAAATATGGTCGTCAACAATTACAATACTATTCTTCATATCTACAGTAAGATCTCAATCGTTAATTTAGTCCCTTCTCCCACTTCACTTTGCATCACATAATTTCCGCCGATCAATTCAATCCTTTTTTTCATGTTCATTAGGCCAAGCCCTTTACCAATATGCCCCTCAACTTCAAATCCTTTACCATCATCTTGTAGCACGATCTGCAGTTTTTGGTCAAGCCTACTTACCTTACCCATGATTTTACTACAGTTGGCATGTTTGATACTGTTCTGTAAAAACTCTTGTGTAATCCTTAATATTACGGTTTTTGTCTCGTAAGGCAAAGGCAGGTCTTTTATCTCCAGGTCAAGCGCCACCTGATATTTTTTCAGTTCTGCTATTTTTGCAAATTCCTGCTTTAAAAGTACGTCAATATCATTATCATCGATATGGTTATCGGTTAACGATTTTGACAGATACCTTAATTCTGTTAACGACTGGTTAATGATTTCGCTAATGCTTTCAATCTTATCGTTAATGTTGGGTGCTTTGTTTTCGAATGCCAACTGTTGTGCATACAAACTGGCCAAGGTAAGTTTCTGCCCTACATTGTCATGGATCTCTCGACCAATATGCTGCATGGTCTGGGTCTGCATTTCAATCTGCGTAGCCAATAGCTCTTGTTGATGTAAGATCTGTTGTTTTTGCAAATTGGCCAGGTTCTCCTTCTTTTTGTTCTTGTACTGAACCACAAATGCAACAGTTGCTGCGATAAATGCCAGCAAAAAAACATTAAATACAATAATGATCAATATGTATTCGGTTTCCCCCATATAAAAGCTGCTGTAAATAATAGATACATCACATGGTTAGCTACCATAAAGAAAATAAAATAATCGTTCCATAGTACAGCATCCTTCAATATCAAACCATAAAATGAAAAGAAGGGCAATGTACCTATATAAAAAATCATGATGCCAACATTGACATAAAACATGAAGTTCTCTTTAAACTGTAAGATATTTTCTGATTTGATCTGTTTAAAAAGTTCTAAAAGCACCAACAACATCAATAGCACATTGCCTACGGTATAACTTAAGGAATAGACAATATTTACCTTTTCAAAAAGTCCAAAATAAGGTAAAAAAGATAGGATATAAACGACCGTGCACACCCAAAAGAGTTGGTTATTCTTTAGCGATTTAACGGCATAGAGCCAATAAAAGAACAGAAACTGCACCGGAATACCAAAAAAATCATACCAGTACACGCGATACGAGGCATGATTCTTTAAACCCCATCTGCTAAAGGCTTCTATCAAGAAGATGAGCACGATATAAGCGACAAACCATTTCCAATAAGTATTTTTCAGCTTTGGCAGGTAAATTAAGGCTATAATGGCCGCAAGAAACTGCACCCATATCAATGTTTCACCCAATAGTTTTTGAAAGCTCTCCATCATGGCAACCTAGAACCCTTCTCCTTCGTTACTTGCAGGCGGGATAAGCTGTCCGTGGTTTAATGCCAGAATATCAGTACTATCAACAGAACCGGCAAAACGCTGCACTCCATTGAGTTGTTTTTTAAAGCCGCTATAGGTTTTAAGGTCTAAAGGATTAAAATCTGTATAAATTCCCTTGCTGTTTTTAATTGCAGGTAACATGATCAAGGTATGTTTTCTTTCGTAAAGTTGGGTAATCTGATCGCCCAACAAATCTTTGAGGTGTTTATAACCAGATTGACCCCATTTAGACTTCAAAGGGTAAGCAGCATAATAGATTCTGATCCCAAGTTTATTATCCACATTAGGTTGGTTTTGTCTAACACCTCTTTCAATATCACTGATAAATTTCTTCAAGGTATCAAGGTCGAATAAAATAGAACTCGCATCATTCGAAACTGAATTGCCAATAGACTTGAGCTGTGTCTGTCTATAATTGCTGATCATTTCGCGCACCAAACTCGTGCTCAACTTACTAGGATTTAGCGGTTCATTCTCTTTGATATCGGCAAATTTTGAGCTTGCCAACGTTGAACGACCTGCATTAGCTCCGTTGTTTGGTGTTGGTGGATAAAGATAGACGTATACACCGAAAGCGAGCACAAGTAGGCCAATAATAACAAGAGGGTACTTTTTTTCCATGATTTTGTTTGTTTAGTTTGGTTAAATATACTTTTTCCTTTTTACAAAGGAACTTAAGTTGATAGAAAAATATAACAGCTATTGGCTCATTTCCATATCCGTTAAACAACGGTAAAAACTGTAGCTGATCACCCAGTACAATCTAGTTATGTACACCTTGCCCACGCTAGCCATTATCCGCAATTTTGAGACAACAATTACCGCTCTCGACCCTACATCCTATCTCCTAACAATCTACATTCATTAACAAACAGCTCATGACCACATTTTTAAAAGTCCAAGTAAAAAAAATTAAAGATTTTTTTAATGCGTTAAAAGAACAGATCGCGTTCTGCAAATCTATCATGCACAAATTATAAAGTATCCAATTGCATTGCCATTACTTTAGTAGTTTCTAGATCATTTCTTTTAAGTTTAGCTAACTGTTAGCTTATGATTTTGCATAGACATGATAATTTTACGGATGCCATCTGTGATCATCGATGGAAGAGTTTAGGCATAAACAAATAGTTTAATGCCTTTTATGCTTCTGGTTATTTGACCTTATCGGCCATTCAACATTAAAAAAGTTAAAATAACATCCCTATTATTAGCATAAGACCATGGGTTTAAGGTAGAAACCTATTAGAAAAATAAAAAAATCAAGAACTAGGGGTAACAATTTTTTCATCTTGTTGATATACCATCAAACAAGTCACAATTATTAAATAATTGCAAAATGAAAAAGATCATCACTACTGTAGCATTTCTATTGAGCATCTCGTTTACAGTTTCGGCCCAAGCCAATAGAGCGGCCACCATGCAAACAAAAGAAACGGTAAAAGAAATTGGCCAAAACCTAAAGGTTGAGGGTGCAGAAGGCCATTATTGCGATTACTGTAAAGGAAATTATGCCCAGTCGCATTTTCCATGCATTATGAAAGCCATTAAAGGCAAGGTCGATGCAAAAACTGGTGCTGTTGAATTTGTGGCAGGTCAACCCATAGGTGGCATTGTAGTTAAAGGCGGTAAAAATCCAGGTGGCAACCTCAACTTGCTGACCAACGCCAATGGAGAGATTGAAATAAATAATGTAACGCCGGGTAATTATAGGTTGATAATTACGTTACCTACACATACAGACAATGTGCAGTCTAGGGCAACAGGCAATCCGATTGGAGGCATTATTGTAAAGGGTGGTAAAAATCCAGGTGGCAGTATGATGCAAATGACAACAAATGCCAATGGAGAGGTTACCTTAAATATTACGGAGGCAGGAAACTATAGATTTATGGTTACTGCTCCAACAGCAGAACAGAAAAACAATCCTTTGTATCAGTCTTCACAGACTGAGCAGGTTAATCCGCTCTACAAAGGAAAACAATAAGATATTGCTAGTTCGTACCTAGCCAATCGCTTAACTCTAAAGTGGCCCTCGTATCCGTAAGGAACGGGGGTTTTTTATGGTTTAAACACTTACGTTTTGGCCTTTTACGTCAAAAGCATCTCGAAGACCAATGGCCAACAGATTGAAGGCATAAACCGTAAGCATAATGGCTAAACCTGGTAAAACTGCCAAATAAGCGGCATCCATGATAATGTAGCCATAATGTTCTTTGATCATACTGCCCCAACTTGGCATTGGAGGTTGGGCACCGAATCCTAAAAAGCTCAGTCCAGTTTCCAATAAGATCGCTGAGGCAAAATTCGCAGAGGCGACCACCAATATTGGGCCAGCGATATTGGGTAGGATATGTTTGGCAATTGTTCTGGTGGTAGAAAAACCCAAAGCTTTTGAGGCTTCTACAAATTCTACTTCTTTTAAGGCCATTACCTGTCCACGAACCAAACGCGCTACATCAACCCAGGTAGAAAGACCAACAGCAATAAAGATCTGCCAAAAGCCCTTACCTAATGCAAAAGAAATGGCAATAACCAAAAGCAAAGATGGTAATGACCAGATTACGTTCATAAACCAGCTGATGACTGCATCGGTCTTGCCACCAAAGTAGCCTGCAATTGCACCTAAACTCACCCCTATAAAAAGAGAGATCAACACGGCCATTAAACCAACCGATAAGGAGACACGGATACCCAATACCAACCTGCTTAGCAGATCACGGCCATAGATATCGGTACCCAAATAAAAAGTTTGTGTATATCTATTTTCTCCAGTAACCAATGGATATTCAGCTTCTTCGGCCTGTTCATCATCGCCTATATATTCGCGGGCGTACACTTTGCCATTTTGCTCACGGTATGAGGTAATGGGGACACTTTTAAAATCGGCTTCTTGCCCATTGAGCATTTTTTCGAAGAAATTGACCTTTTTGATATTGTTGTTTCTACTGATGATCAAAAAATCAAATGACCTCCCCGGCTTTTTGTTGCTCAATTGCAGGTGCATGCTATTGGCAAAAGGTGTTTGGTCTGGAATAATCAAATAGCCCAAAATACCTACCAACATTAACAAAAGAATAAATATCAGTCCACCAAACGCAAGTTTATTACGTTTAAATCTGTTCCATATTTTTTTCGAAGGACTGTTGTTATTCATTATCGACATTTTAACCACTAGGTTTTACTTACCTTAAAATGGTTAAGTACAGAAAGTAAAACTAACAATTGTTTTCTTTTAAAGAAACTAAAAAATTAATCACTCCATTTTTAGTTTCAGTATCTGCAAATATGCTTAATATTGCGTTAATGTTGATTGAAAAAAAGGAACGGATCATTATGGGTATTGATCCCGGAACGGCCATTATGGGCTATGGGATCATATTAGAAAAAGGCAGCAAGATTGAATTGGTTAGCATGGGTATTGTGCGCATGGACCATCTAGACGACCATTTTCTGAAACTGCAACGGATCTTTGAAAAAACAATTGGTCTAATTGACGAATATAAACCAGATGTTTTGGCCATTGAGGCTCCATTTTATGGAAAAAACATCCAAGTAATGTTAAAGTTAGGTCGGGCACAGGGTATTGCCATGGCCGCTGCCTTATCTCGTAACATTTCGGTAAATGAGTATGCCCCAAGAAAGATCAAACAATCCATAACCGGTAAAGGAACTGCCAGTAAAGAGCAGGTGGCAGCCATGTTACAACGCCTTTTGAACTTTAAGGAAACACCAGAGTTCTTAGATGCTACCGATGGTCTGGCTGTAGCCGTTTGCCATTCTTTTCAACGGATCAATACAGTAGGCACAGGTAAATCTTATTCTGGGTGGGATGCCTTTGTAAAAGACAACAAAAAGAGGGTAAAATAAACCGTCATTTCTCCTTTGTTAAATTCAGTCGAAATGACGGTCGAAATTATTTGCTACGACGGATATAGGTTCTGATCCCAAAGAACATTGCAAAACCCAAAACAATCAGCATCCACAATTTAGAGAGCCCGAGTACAAGCTCCTTAAAAATTGTCCATCCATCTACAATGTTCAGGCCCAAACGTTGAAAAAATCCTGGACGATAATCGTACAAGTTGTCATTGCCAACAATCAATGTATTCACGGTATTATCTTGATAGAAATTAAGGGTAATCATACTGAATTTAACCTTATCATCAATGTTCATGTTCTCGATCTTTTTATCTACATAATCATCTTTGATGTATAGGGAACTTTCTACGTTGGCGCTTTTTTTGGTAGATACTTTATTGATCTGTTTCACGGCATCTACCCTATTTTGGGCTTTTAACTGGTTGGCCAGATAAGCAATGCTCTGGTCGTCCATTTTCATGGCTTGGTGGTCAACAAAAACTGCCATCCTTGCAACCGTATTGGTAAAATCATCCAGCTTTTCTGAAGGGACTTTGGCTATCAGCACCCCTTCTTTTCGATAAGAGGTAATCTCTTTTAAAGAATCGATGCTGTACTTTACTTTATCGCTTTCTTGGATGGAACTTTGGATGGAAAACTCAACTACCGTACCGCCTTGGGCCTTGATGGCCGAGCTTAGTTTTTCTTTTGTCTGTTGCACATCTTTAACCCGAAACCGCATATCGGCGGTCTTGATAATTTTTGTGGCTAAACTTTCTTGAGCAGTACTGTCGGCCATGATAGCCTCACTAGTGGCCGCATATTCTTTTTTTTCTGAATTACAGCCAAACATTATAATAACGATGGCAATACAAAATAAACATCTTTTCATATTTCTGTTGCTTAAGGTGATGAAGTGCTGTTGATATAAAATACCCATAGCAGTTTCAGCATTAAAATTGATTTTGTTATTTGTACCGGCCGGTATTGCTTAATGCCAACATGATGCAGAAGTAACCTTATATTCTTTATTTGTAACCAAAATGCTACAAAATAAAAAATCCACACCAGTTCGAAACTGATGTGGACTCCTTTATAAAATGTTTTAAATTATTTTGCGTTTAAGATCTTGAAAACTGCTTTGCAACAGATAATTGAGCCGATCAATAAGATAACCCATGATGCAATTGAAAGTGCTGTTGAATCGAAAGCAAAACGTGCATAAACACCAACTATGCTTACTAAAACACCAACTAAGATTAACATATAAATAGATGGCTGATTAGCCGTTTCCATGCTCTGTTCTCTTTCTTCTGTTTGACCCATGATTTTTTCTTTTAAATTGTATGCTGCAAAAATAATATTTATTAGCTAAATACTACAACAAATTAATAACTTTTCAGTTTATCAAATCTTTGTTTCCCTTTATCGGTTTCATTTAGTTTATCGCCTTTGTACAAAAGCTTTTCCCAATCGCCGTACATTGGGTTTGGCAATACAATAAACTTTGTTCCGAATAGGTTTTGGGCCAAATTAACCTGTTCTTTTGTATCCTTTCCTTCTCGGTAAAAAACATTAGAGAAATCACTTAGGTTATCGCCGCATAATAACAGTACGTTGTATTTTTCCAATATTTTCTGTCTACGGGCCTCTTTATCGGAAGTTGTCGTCTTCAGCAAAAGATGTGCCTCGTCTGCATTTGGGAAACCAAATTTCTGCAGGTTCTTTAAAGTCCCATCATGATCGGCAGCTTCCCTGTTGGTTACATAAAAAGTCTCTACATTTTTACTGGCAGCAAATTTTAAAAAAGCCAGTGCACCCGGAACGGTATCTGCCTGTGCCAATGAAGTCCATCGTGTCCAATCAGCAGGCACAAAGCTCACTCCTGCCTTCACTTCATGTCCTTGGAAGGCCGAATTATCCAAAATGGTTTCATCTGCATCTACGATCACGCAATTAGGCTTTCCATTGGCCTGTTCCCAAAGGGCTTCTTTTAAAGACAAACGGGCAAAGTTATAGGCCTGAAAAGACAAGGCTCTATATTCGCCACTATATTGTTGCCATAAAACCGCATTGGTATAATCTCTGGTTGGCGTTAAGGCCTGTGCAAAAGACAAGGTAGGTAAAAGGCCAAGTAGCCAAAAAAAAAGATATTTCTTCATCATTTTAATTTTATAAAGGATTAACTATTGGTCATTCAAAAAAGTATTTCTTTCTGACTTCGATAGGATTAATGTTTCAGTTTGAGGATAGGCCCGTGTAAAAGTAGTTGGTATCTTCTCTTTGCTCCGCTCATTCCATTTAAATTCTACGGCTAAAAATTTATTTTGTTGTTTTTCTATATAATCTATTTCTTGTTGTTGTGTGGTGCGCCAAAAAAACATTTCAGCTTCAATTTGGTTTTGCTCCAGGTATTTCTTTCGCTCTGCTATCATGTAATTTTCAAATAATGCGCCTACATCATTTCTATTCGCAATTGGGTTAAAGTTACGGGTAATTGCATTGACGATACCTGTATCATAGAAATAGATTTTTTTATTCTTTTTGATCTCATTCCGTACATTACCAGAAAATGCAGGCAAGGTAAAAACCACAAAAGATTTCTCCAATAGCCCAATGTATTTATCTACTGTTTTTTGATCTGCTTTTACCAATTGGGCCAATTCAGAAAAGTTAACCTCACTTCCTATCTGAAGGGCCAATGCCTTTACAATCTTTTCGAACAATAAAGGTTTTTTCACTTCTTCTAAAGCAAATAGGTCTTTATACAGATAACTATCTGCCAATAGTTTTAAATGTTCTTCAGCATTTGTTGGATCATTGATTACTTCTGGATATGAGCCATAGATCAATCGTTGTTCTAACAAACGTTCTTCAGTTAAAAAATCACTATGTTTAACCAGTTCTGAATAAGAGAATGGCAATAGCATCATTTCATATTTCCTACCTGTTAAAGACTCATTGATCTTACCTGACAACTCGAAGGCAGATGAACCTGTTGCGATTACCTGAACGTTCTTAAACCTGTCTACAATAATTTTAATCAATAAAGCAACTTCTTTAAGACGTTGTGCCTCATCTATAAAAAGCACTTCATGATCACCCAATAATTGCCCAATCTGTGTGGCATTGGGCTTCGCTAAGCTTTCCCTAATATCTGTATCGTCACCATTTAGGTATAAGGTCTTTTTATTGATTCTGGCCAGTAACTGTTCTACAAAAGTTGTTTTCCCAGTTCGTCTAGGCCCAAAAATAATGAAGGCTTTACCCTTAAACAGTCTTGCCAACGCATAATCCAGTTGCTTTCTAACAATCATGATAGTGAATTAATACACAAAAGTATAATAATTTTGGATTACAATCCAATAAAAACATAATAATTATGGATTATAAAAATATGAACGCAATAAAAAACCCTTACCAGTTAAGATAAGGGTCTTTATATTTTTGAAATCAGCCCAATCAAAATTGAACTGAAGAACAATCAAATTATCCGTTCAATGCAGCAGCACCACTTACAATCTCTGTCAATTCTGTGGTAATTGCAGCCTGACGAGCTTGGTTATATGCTAATTTCAAGGCTTTCAATAGATCGCCTGCATTTTCTGTTGCTTTATCCATCGAAGTCATACGCGCTCCATGTTCTGAAGCATGCGAATCCAATACTGCTTTGTACAACTGGGTTTTGATTGATTTTGGAATCAACTGGGTAACAATTTCTTCTTGGTTTGGCTCCAAAATATAATCTACGTTCGATGCTTTTACATCAACCACTGCTTCTGCTTTAGGCAAAGGCAATAATTGTTCTGTAGTTAAAATCTGTACCGCTGCATTTTTAAAGCGGTTGTAAACCAATTCAACTCTGTCAAACTCACCTTTTTCAAAACCAGCCATAATTGCTTCGGTAATTGTAGTTACATTCTCGAAAGTTAAGGCAGCATATACTTCATTATTGTTGCCAATAACGTTATAGTTACGTTTTTCGTAAAAATCTTGTGCTTTTTTACCAATGGCTACAATGCTAACATTGCCTTTTTTAAGTTGTTCACTGTATTTTTCGGCAATCAGATTATTCGCAGTTTTGATCACATTCATGTTAAAGGCACCTGCCAAACCACGGTTTGAGGATACCACTACAACCAATACCTTATTAGGTTCACGTTCCTGGATAAAAGGAGAGGACGCACCTTCTAAACTAGCAGAAAGATTTCCTAAAATCTCTTTCAACTTGGTTGCATACGGACGTAACTGTACAATAGCATTGGTAGCACGTTTCAACTTCGCAGCCGAAACCATTTTCATAGCTTTGGTGATCTGCTGGGTAGATTGTACCGATGATATACGAATTCTTACTTCTTTTAAATTAGCCATTCTTTTTGATATCGAGTATCAAGTATCAAGTATAAAGATTTGGGTTCACTACCCCTCTTACTACTTGATACTTAGTACTTTTGTCTAATTAATATTTACTTGAAATCTCTTTTGCAACGGTCTCTAAAACACTTGTAATCTCATCATCTAACTTACCAGCTTTTAGGGCTTTTAAAGTATCAGGATGACGCAATTCTAACGATTGTAGGTATTCTGCTTCAAATTCTTTCACTTTGTTTACAGGAACTGAACGCATCAAGTTTTTAGTACCTACATAGATGATCGCTACTTGTTTCTCAACAGTCATTGGAGAGAACTGGCCTTGTTTCAAAACCTCAACGTTACGTGCACCTTTATCCAATACAGATTTTGTAGCTGCATCTAGGTCAGAACCGAATTTAGAGAAAGCCTCTAACTCGCGGTATTGTGCCTGATCTAATTTTAAGGTACCCGCTACTTTTTTCATTGATTTGATCTGTGCATTACCACCCACACGTGATACCGAGATACCTACGTTAATTGCCGGACGGATACCAGAGTTGAACAAGTTCGACTCCAAGAAGATCTGACCATCAGTAATTGAAATTACGTTGGTTGGGATATAAGCAGAAACGTCTCCAGCTTGTGTTTCGATAATTGGCAAAGCCGTTAACGAACCACCACCTTTAACGATACCTTTCAATGATTCAGGTAGGTCGTTCATCGCTTTCGCAATGTCATCATTAGCGTTGATCTTTGCAGCACGCTCTAATAAACGACTGTGTAGATAGAAAACGTCACCTGGATAAGCCTCACGACCTGGTGGACGACGTAACAACAACGACACCTCACGGTAAGCCACAGCTTGTTTAGATAAATCATCATAAACAATTAATGCTGGGCGACCAGTATCGCGGAAGAACTCACCAATTGCAGCACCAGCAAATGGAGCATAAAACTGCAATGGAGCAGGTTCAGCAGCAGATGCAGCCACAACAACAGTATAAGCCATTGCACCGTTTTCTTCTAAAGTACGTACAACGTTAGCTACAGTACTTGCTTTTTGACCACAAGCTACGTAGATACAGAATACAGGATTTCCTGCTTCGTAAAATTCTTTTTGATTGATAATGGTATCGATACAAACAGCTGTTTTACCAATCTGACGATCGCCAATAACCAACTCACGTTGACCACGACCAATTGGAATCATACCATCGATAGCTTTGATACCTGTTTGTAAAGGCTCAGTAACCGGCTGACGATAAATTACACCTGGTGCTTTACGCTCCAATGGCATCTCGTAGGTCTGTCCTAAGATTGGTCCTTTACCGTCGATAGGTTCGCCAAGCGTGTTTACCACACGACCTAACATACCTTCACCAACTTTAATAGAGGCAATTTTTTTAGTACGTTTAATTGTATCACCTTCTTTGATCTCGTCTGATGGGCCTAACAATACCACACCAACGTTATCTTCTTCAAGGTTCAATACAATACCTTGCAAGCCGTTAGCAAACTCAACTAACTCGCCACTTTGAACTTTAGTTAAGCCGTAAACACGAGCAATACCATCACCCACTTGTAAAACGGTACCAACTTCTTCCAGTTCAGCTTCTGATTTAAAGCCTGACAATTGTTGTCTGATAATTGCCGAAACTTCGTCTGGTCTTACCTCTACCATAATTTTATTTTTGATTTCTTTTTTTGAAAATGTAAATCTTGTACTCTTTTATTTTTGTTCCCGATTTCGCATCGGGATGATCTTAAACTATGCCTTGTGCAAATTCCTTTTTAAGTTTACTCAAACCACTTGCAATACTTGCATCAAATTGTTTATCACCAACCTTTAACACAAAACCACCAATTAGTTTTTCGTCAACTTTTTCTTTAACAATAACTTCTTTAGCACCTAGTTCTTTTTTTACCAGCGCTACGATTTCTGTTTTGCTAGCTTCGGTCAATGCAATCGCAGAAGTTACTTCGGCAGTTACGATACCTTTAATAAATTGATACTGGCTGATAAATTGTTTTGAAGTTTCAAATAAAATTCCTGCTCTGCCTTTGTTCACTACCAGTTTCAAAAAGCTTTGGGTAATCTTATGGATCTTACTTCCAAACACATCATTCAAAATCCCTAGTTTCTTATCTAAAGGAACGATTGGGTTTTTCAATATTGCTTCTAATTCGCTGTTGTTATCTACAACTTCCTCAAATAACACCATGTCATTTTTCATCTCCTCCAAAGCGTTTTGCTCTGTAGAAAGGTCAATCAATGATTTTGCGTATCTGGCTGCTGCTTTACTTGACATATATTTGAGTTAAAAGTTGAAAGTTAAAAGTTACTACCGATAGGTTTTACTTTAAACTTTCAACTTTGTACTTTAAACTTAATTTAATTCAACATCTTTTAACAGGTTGTTCACCAAATCCTGTTGTTTTGCTTTATCATCTAACTGGCTACGTAAAACACGCTCAGCGATATCTAATGACAAAGCAGATACTTGGCCTTTTAATTCTGCCAATGCAGCTTTTTTCTGATTTTCAATCTCGATACGAGCTTTTTCAATCAATTTGGCACCTTCGGCATGTGCTGAAGTTTTAGCTTCATTAACGATATTGTCTTTCAGCATTTTGGCTTCTTTCAAAATTTCGTCACGGTCAGCACGAGCTTGTTTCATCAACTCTTCATTTTGTGAAGTTAAACGAGCCATTTCTTGTTTGGCCAATTCTGCTTTGTTCAAAGCATCGTCAATAGATTGCTCACGTTCTTTGATTGCCGCCAATACTGGTTTCCAAGCAAATTTGCCCAAAAGGAACATCAACAATAAAAATGCTATTGTTTGAAATACAACTAAACCAACTTCAGGTATTAATAAATCCATCTCTGTATATATTATAATTTTTTTGTGTTCATTTCATTAATAAGTACCCTGCAAAACAATCTTTTGCAAGGCACTTATCTTGGTCATTACATTAAAGCAACAACAACCGCGAATAACGCAACAGCCTCAACGAAGGCAGCAGCGATCAACATCGCAGTTTGAATTTTTGAGGCAGCTTCTGGTTGACGAGCAATACCGTCCATAGCAGAACCACCAATACGTCCGATACCTAGACCAGCGCCAATCGCAGCTAATCCTGCACCTACTGCAGCAATACTTCCTGTAATCATGATTTTATATATTAGTTGTTTTAAAAAATATTCTTATTAATGGTGTTCTTCTACTGCCATACCAATAAACAAGGCAGATAAAATGGTAAATATAAACGCTTGGATAAATGCAACCATTAATTCAATTCCACCAATAAAGATGGCAAAAGGAATAGATGCTGCAGAAACCCAGATGCTGTTAAATACAAATATTAAACAGATCAACGAAAGTACTAAGATGTGACCAGCGGTAATGTTTGCAAACAAACGGATCATCAATGCAATTGGTTTGGTAAAGATACCAATCAACTCTAAAGGCATTAAAAATATCTTCATTGGCACCGGTACACCTGGCATCCAGAAAATGTGTTTCCAGTAATGTTTGTTTCCGTTAAATACAGTAATACCAAAAGTAATGATTGCCAATACCATGGTTACCGCAATGTTTCCAGTTAAGTTGGCACCACCTGGCAAGAAAGGAACCAAACCTAACATATTGTTGAACCAGATGAAAAAGAAAACGGTTAACAGATAAGGCATGAAACGCTCGTGTTTGTGACCTAAATTCGGCTTAGCGATATCATCACGAACAAATAAGATAATCGGCTCTAACCAAGACTGTAAACCTTTTGGAGATTTACCTTGACGTTTTTTATAGCTATTGGCAACGCTGATAAACACAACTAGCAATAACACTACAGATAACAATAAGGTACATGTGTTTTTAGTTAACGAAAAGTCTAATGGACGTGCATTTTTTGCATGATGCTTTTCATCTAGATCAACATACTGACCGTGCTCATTGGCAACATCAGAAGCCAGATAGATTTTTTCATGCATCTTCACAAAACGCTTTCCGTCTTTCTCTACAACAACCTTCGCATCATCATCATGTTTGAAATCGCTGCTGTTGAACATCACAACTTTGCCCTCAGCATACAAAATAACAGGCAAACCAATATAGGTCTCGCCGATTACATGCCAGCTATGCGAATCAGCAATATGATGCAAAGCAAACTTGCCAATCTCAAACTTTTTCTTTTCGGTTGTTTCGGCATGGGTTCCTTCAGCTTTATGCGTGCTATCTGCTTGTGCATTTGCACCAAGAGAAACCAACAAAAACGCCGAAAAAAGCGTAAAAACAACAATTAACCTCTTAAACTTAAACTCAAAAACGTGGCTACAATCCATTTACTCGCAGATTTTTACTATTTATTTTGGTGGCGCAAGTTACGTAACAAACCGTATATTTCAAAGAAGGTGAACAATAAATATAAAGAAAAAAAATTGAACACGAAAACAAGGTCCTTTCCTTTATGGTTTAAGCTGTAAATCAGCACAAAAGCCATAGAAAAAAGCATCTTCACCGCAATAGAGCCCATTATCGCCAAAACACCCGTTTCTGGGTTGCGTTTGATGCCTATAAAAGCCAATATATAGGCTACAAAAGTTAGTCCTCCTAAGAATCCGAAAATCAGCCAAAATTTATTGGCCAAAAGTTTTACATCCGGAAAAACAACTGGTAATGCAATGGCAATACCTGCAAGTACCGCAGTATATAAGATGTAGTACAGCACAAAACGTGATAAGCTCAAATCTTTGTTTTTTTTTGGCAAAGGTAGGAAAGATAGTCGGAAGTTAGAAGTTTGCCCTGCCCTACTCGCAAAGATTGAAGGGGTTGTTTATTCTATTTGTCCTTTTTGTTGAGCGACCGCACCACCTGAAACAAAGAAACAATAACCCCTAACAAGCCTAATAATGCTGTAAATATAGGTTTTTCGCTTTTTCTGCCTTCGTCGATCTTGTGCCCGATAAATGCAAACACCCCAATAGTGGCTAGCATCTGAAAAGCAATTCCAGTATATTTAGCAAAATTAGTGGCCTCTTTTGTATTTTGCTGCTCTTTGGGATCTATCATAAAAATTATTAAATAAAAATATACCTTAAATATTAAGAATTTATTGCCGAATAAAAATATTTTTGCATACATTTTGTTATATTGTAAGATAAATACACAACCCTATATTCTTGAACAACTACGCAAAACTCAGTCTAAAAATCATATTTCTCTGCTTAGGTACAGTCCTGTTTTATGGATGTTCTTCGCAAAAAGATACTGCGGCAAATAGAGGTCTACAAAACCTATCTGCACGTTATAACTACATTTACAATTCAAATGTTTTGTTGGCCACCTATCAGGAAGAGCTTTCTCAAACCAATAAAGACAATTACGACAATTTTTTAGCCATTTATATTGCACCACCAACGATAGATTATATAGGCACCGGTTCTGCTGGCGGCTCTTCTAAAGACCTTGATGAAATTACCGCCAAGGCCCAAGCCATTATTAGCGAGAAGGGACTTAGCAATTATATAGATGAAGCTTATCTCTTATTAGGCAAGACCAATTTTTATAGAGGCAGTTATTTCAATGCAGTAGAATATTTTGATTATACCGCTAGAACTTATAAAAAGGACAAAAAGGTTTTACTGGCTTCGTTAAACTGGAAAGCACGAAGTTTGATGCAGCTGAACAATTACGAAGCCGCAGGCAAGATCTTGGATACCGTGAAGATTTTATTGGATTCGGTAAAGAGCGAAAAAGCGGAGCCACTGGCCACCTTGGCCCAAATGAGCATCTATAAATACAATTATAAAGAAGCCATCACTTATTTAGAACAGGCAATCAAAGCTAGTGGAAAAGTACAGAGCAGAACAAGATGGCCTTACATCCTGGCCCAGCTCTACGAACACGAAAAAGATTACATGCCAAGCCTGCGCAATTATACCAAAGTAGAAAACAGCAATGCGCCTTTCGAAATGTATTTTAATGCCAAGTTGAGCAAGATCCGCATCAATGACTTTTTGGATGATAAAACTTCCAACCGAAAGGAGCTCTTACTTAAACTGGTAAAGGATGACAAAAACTTCGATTATACCGACCAGATCTATTACGAGATAGCCCAAGATTATTATACCGATCAGGAATATAAAAAGGCACAGGAATACTACAAACTCTCGGCTTATAAAAGTACGATCAACCAAAACCAAAAGGGATTATCTTACTTAAAAATTGCAGATATAAATTTCAAGGACCTTAAAGATTATGTAAATGCGAAGCTTTATTATGATAGCGCAGTAACAACTTTACCAAAAAACTATCCCAATTATGAGGTGATTGTTAAGAAAGCCCAAAACTTGGAATACCTAACACAACGTTACCAATTGATCGCTGCGCAGGATACTTTACAATTGATCGCAAGAATGTCTGAACAAGACCGCGAGAAGAAATTGGACATCATGTTCGAACCTAAAAAAGAGGTAGCAACCAGCGTTGCCGTCGACAACAATGGAAAGATCATCAGATCCGACCTCAATACAAATGCTTCAAGAAATCAACAGAACAATACTTTCTATTTCAGTAATATTACCGCAATAAGTAAAGGCTTTGCTGATTTTAAGAAAAGATGGGGCAACCGTAGTTTAGAAGACAATTGGAGACAGAGTGTAAAATCATCATCTCAGATCAACCAGCAAAATATTGCAGCAGCCATTGGCACCAATGGCAATACCAGCACAAATGCCCAAAATGTAGGGGCAACAGATAAGGCCACATTGATCAAAGATTACGTTGCCTTGCTTCCGCTTAGTCCAGAATTGATGCGCAAATCTGACGAGCAGATCATCAATGCCTATTTCGAAATTGCAGGTTTCTATCAGCAGGTGCTGGAAGACCAGGCAGAAGCTGTTAAGGTTTACGAAACGCTATTGGCCAGATATCCTCAGAACAACCACTTAGAAGTTATCTATTATAGCTTGTACCTAGGCTATAAAAATGTAGACCAAACCAAGGCTGATCATTTTAAAAATCTGGTATTGACCAAATATCCAAATTCTGTATATGCCAAAACTATCCTAGATCCAAATTTCTCGAGTAAACAAAATGCGTTGGATCTGGAAGTCAACAAAATCTACAATGCCGTTTTTACAACCTATGAGAAAAAAGAATTCCCTGCGGTAATTGCTACGGTTAACGAAACCAATCAACGTTTTCCGGGCAATACGTTACAGCCACAATACGATTACCTAAAAGCCATCGCCATTGGCCGTACACAACCTGTAGACAGTTTATTAACGGCATTCAACAACATCCTTACACAATATCCAAACGATGCATTGATTGCTCCATTGGTAAAAGACCATATTGCTTATATCAATGCCAACATGGCGATTTTCAAACCTAGAAAAATTGCCCTGATTGATTTTGACCCAACGGAATCACCATTTATTGTACAAGGTGAAAACAAACCAATGGTTAAACCTGTTGAGCAACCAAAACCTAATCCAACGGTTGTACCTACTACTACGGTAACACCTCCTGTTGTTGCGCCACCGGTTGCGGTTAATCCACCAGTACAAACCATTGTACCGGAAACAAAACCAGCACAAAATACAGCTGCTCCAACTAAGCCTGTTGATAATTTTTTCAGCTTGGCAGAATCTAAAACATATTATTACGTTATAGATGTAGCAGATGTAAGTGTAAGTCTAAGTTCTTCTCGTTTTGGCATTGGGCAGTTCAATAGAGGAAACTATACTGGAAGCAACCTGAAGCACCAATTAACAGAACTGGCCGAAAACCAATTGGTGTACGTTGGTAATTTTGGCAGTTTGGACGATGTAAAAGAATATTACGAGGGCATTACCCCACAGTTGGCAAAAATAATGAAGGTACCTGCCAATACCTACAGAGGTTTCTACATCAGTAAAGAAAACTTCGATAAATTAAAGAACAAAGAAACTATAAACAGATATCTTGAGTTTTTCAAGAACAACTTTTAATATAAAATGAGCAAATCCTTAACCCCAGATAGCATTAAGAAATACAACCGTAGGCTTTGGAAAATATTGATCGGCGGAATGGTATTGTTTGCGCTTTTTATTGTTTCAATTGGTTTTGGCCTATTTGGAGATATCCCTTCATTTAGGGCAATTGAGCACCCAAAAAGTAACGAGGCTACCGAGATCATTTCTGAAGATGGCAAGGTTCTGGGCACTTATTTCGTAAAAAATCGTTCTAACGTTAATTATAGTCAGATTTCGCCAAATGTGGTCAATGCCTTAATCGCTACAGAAGATATCCGTTTCCGTTCGCACTCTGGTATTGATTTTAAAAGGACATTTACCATCTTTTTCTATGCCATGATGGGCAAGAAACAAGGTGGAAGTACCATTACACAACAATTGGCACTTAACTTATTCTCGGAAGAAGGCCGACAAAAGAACTATTTCAAAAGGATCATCCAAAAATTTCAGGAATGGGTGATTGCCGTAAAACTGGAACGCAATTACACCAAAGAAGAAATCATTACCATGTACCTGAATACCGTCGATTTTGGTAATCAGGCCTATGGGATCAAATCTGCAGCAAGGGTATATTTCAACACCACACCAGACAAGTTAACTGTACCTCAGGCTGCTGTACTTGTTGGGATCCAAAGAGGGATCACCCGTTACTCTCCTACTAAAAACCCTGAGCGTGCATTAACCAGAAGGAATACGGTAATGGCCCTGATGGTGAAAGCAGATCTGTTAACTGCTCAAGAATTCGACGCAGTTAAAGACAAACCGCTAGGTTTACACTTTACAGCTGCAACCATTAATGATGGCATTGCACCTTACTTTAGAGCCGTTTTAAAGAATGAGGTTAGAAAAATATTAGAAGAAAGATCAATTACCAAGAATGGGGTTCCTTATGATCTGGACAGAGATGGTTTAAAGATCACTACTACCATTAATTACGATATGCAGCAATATGCTGAAGAGGCCCAAAAAGAATACATGAAGGTTCTTCAACAACAGTTTACCAATAGTTGGAAAGGCCGAAATCCTTTTAAGGGAATGGAAGCGCAGATAGATCAGGGAATCAAACGATCAGACCGCTACAAATCGTTAAAACTAGAGGGTAAATCTGATGAAGAGATCAAAGATGATTTCAATACCCCTTCCCGATTGACCATTTTTACTTGGAAGGGTAATATTGACACGTTAATGAAACCGATCGACTCGGTAAAGTATTATAAACTTTTACTGCGCAATGCGATGATGGCCATGGATCCTAAAACGGGATACATCAAAGCATGGGTTGGAGGAATCAACTACGAGCATTTCAAATATGACCAAGTAAAGATGGGAACCCGACAAGTGGGATCAACGGCTAAACCGTTTACCTATGCAGTTGCTATCGAAAATGGAATATCTCCATGTTTATCAGTTCCGAATGTGCCTGTAACCATTTCCGTTCCGGGTAGCCCAGATTGGACACCACGTTCTTCGGGTACTTTGCCGGGCAGCATCACTTTGTTAAAAGCTTTGGCCAACTCGCAAAACTATATTGCGGCTTATCTGATGAAGATTGTTGGTCCAGAAGCAGTAGCGATCGAAGCTAAAAAAATGGGCATCACAACAGATGTGCCTGCTGTACCTTCTATCTGTTTAGGTTCTTTTGACGCTTCAGTTTATGACATGGTTGGCGCCTACAGTGTTTTTGCCAATAAAGGTACTTGGACACAGCCTACTTATATCCTAAAGATAGAGGATAAAAATGGCGTAGTCCTATATGACAGCAAGCCTACAATCAAAGTGGTGATGAACGAAGAGATTGCCTATGTAATGACAAGAATGTTAAGGGGCGTAATTACTGGCGGAACAGGTTGGAGATTAGCCGGCAAATATGGCATAACCACACCAATTGGTGGTAAAACTGGAACGACACAAAACAACTCTGATGGTTGGTTTATGGGTATCAGCCCTGACCTTGTAGCAGGGGTTTGGACAGGTTGCGAAGATAGGGCATTCCACTTTACAAGTACCAGAGATGGAGAGGGTGCCAACTCTGCCTTGCCAATTTTTGCAGGATTTATGAAAAGGGTTTATGCCAATTCGCGTCTTAAAGTAAGTAGGGCCGACTTTGAACCACCAAAAACCCCTATTACCATTGAATACGACTGTAATAATTATATAGAGCCAGAGCAGACCACCACTGAACTCGACAAGAAATTAGGCTTCTAGCTTTACCGAACATCCTGATTAAAAATGAGTGCTTTCGATCATAAAAAGGCATTGGCCGATATTCCGCACAAACCTGGCGTATACCAGTATTTTGATGCAGAAGGTACGCTGATCTATATCGGCAAGGCCAAAGACCTACGCAATCGGGTAGGTTCTTATTTCAATCAGGACAACCAGATGAATGGCAAGACCAAAGTGTTGGTCTCCAAAATCAGACGCATCAGTTTTACCATTGTTGATACCGAAATCGATGCTTGGTTACTGGAAAACAGTTTGATCAAAAAGCATCTGCCCCGTTACAACATCATGCTCAAAGATGACAAGACCTATCCTTGGATCATCATTAAAAAAGAGTCGTTTCCACGTGTTTATTGGACCCGTAAAATGGTGAAGGATGGTTCTACCTATTTTGGACCCTATGCTTCGGTGGGCATGATGCATACCATTCTCGATCTTATTAAAGAAACCTATACCCTAAGAACCTGTAACCTTCCATTAACCACACAGAACATCAATGACGGAAAGTTTAAGGTCTGTTTAGAATACCAGATTGGCAATTGCAAAGGACCTTGTCAAAATTACCAGTCTAAAGAAGATTACGACCAAAACATTGAAGAGATCAAAGATATCCTAAACGGGAAAATCGGAAATGTAATCCGTGAGGTAAAACAGGTGGTTAAAAAAGCTTCTGAAGATCTGAATTTTGAGTTGGCGCATAACTACCAAAAGAAATTGGTGGTACTGGAAAAATACCAGAGCAAATCAACCGTAGTAAATAGTGCAATTACCAATGTAGATGTGGTGAGCATCGCTTCAGATGAGCGTTATGCCTTTGTCAATTACCTTAAAGTAATGAATGGCAGCATTATCCAAACACAAACCATAGAGATCAAAAAACGTTTGGACGAAACCGATGAAGAACTGTTAACCATTGCCATTACCGAGTTCAGAACAAAATTCAAAAGTACGTCTAAAGAAATCATTGTTCCTTTTGCCATTCCTTTGAACGACCAAAATCTCAAGTTTACGGTACCTAAATTAGGTGAAAAGAAAAAACTGTTAGAACTGTCTGAGAAAAACGTGATGTTCTTTAAACGGGAAAAGCTAAATCAATACGAGAAACTCAACCCAGATCTAAGAACAGACCGGATTTTGAGCCAGATGCAGAAAGATTTGAGGCTGACACAATTGCCCCAACATATCGAATGTTTTGACAATTCAAACTTCCAGGGCAAGTATCCGGTTTCTGCCATTGTGGTTTTTAAGGATGCCAAACCCAGCAAAAAGGACTACCGCCATTTTAACGTGAAAACGGTTGAAGGCCCCAATGATTTTGCCACCATGGAAGAGGCCGTTTATAGGCGCTACAAGCGCATGTTGGAAGAAGAACAGCAATTGCCCCAACTCATCATCATTGATGGCGGTAAGGGCCAGCTATCATCTGCAGTGAGCAGTTTAAAGAAACTAGGCATCGACAAGAAGGTAACGGTAATCGGCATTGCCAAACGCTTGGAAGAATTGTATTATCCTGGTGATAGTTTTCCTTTATACCTAGATAAAAAATCTGAAACGTTAAAGGTCATCCAACAATTACGGGATGAGGCCCACCGCTTTGGGATTACGTTTCACCGTAAGAAAAGAGACCAAGGTACACTCAAGACCGAACTAGAGATTATCCCCGGTATTGGCAAAACAACGGCCGACAAGTTATTGGTTAAATTCAAATCTGTAAAAAGGATCAAAGAAGCCAAAGAAGAAGAGCTTGCAGAAATTCTTAACAAGAAACAGATCATCGCTTTAAGCGATTACTTTAAAGCTTAAGTTAGTCGAGATTAAAAATCTCGACTATTGTTACTGGATTTTAACTCCATTATAAATAGGATCCGGATTGCAAATCCGGACCAACAGCATTACAAATCCGGACCGACGACAGTGCATAAAAAAGCCCCGATAAATTATCGAGGCTTTTCTTTTAATATTCCCAAAGGCCTTGTTCAAAATCGGCCATTCTCTTTTTGATTCTTTCTGCTTCGAGCAATCTTTCTTTAGAAGTTAAGAATAGATCCTCTAATCTGTTATCCGCAGCATTTGATTCTTTCGTAATGTTACTATAGAAAAGTCTTCTGATGAAAACATCGTCGAAGTTAATTCCTGAGTTATCGTTACCATTATTGGCCACTTTATGTTTTACCAGGATCTCGCGTAGGTCGTCGAAATAGAACCATCCCACCGCGCTTCTCAACGTATCAGCTCTTACGGTATTGGTAACCGGATCTATAACAGGATTACCATTGTTATCCATCTGTGTTTTCACATCAATCCTTACCGGTGCAATACCAATGATCCTTGGTTCAAAAATCCCTCGTTTGATATCTAAGATCCAATCTTCCTTAATTCTAATGATTGGATAACTTGCTGCAAAAAATTCGTTGTTTGCTCTATTTACTTCATTCGTACTTGGATTAACACCTAAAAAAGCGGTATCAACAGCAGAGCTACTGGTATCACTGATCTTCTTCTGACTAATTGGATCTCCATTCTGGAAATCTTCATTGTCACTCGCATACATATCCAATTCACCATTCTTCAACGCTTCGTAAATTATCCCCAACAGGTTGATCTTAGGCGAAGCTAAAACAGAATTGCCACGGTCACGCAGATCAATTTCTCTCCAGATACGTTTGGTAAAGGCCACATCTTCTTTATTCACCACAGAGTAAGGTACAACGGTATCTGCTTCTGTAGTCTCCTTATAGATATAACCATCCTTTTTAGGTCCCAATTTCTTTTTAGGGATTACCTTTTTATCTTGTACCGGAGGTTGAACTGTATTCTGAGCGAAGACAGCACCTGTTAATGATAGCAATGCGAATAGAAAAAATATTCTTTTCATAATTTTTTAGTTTGCAGTAAATACCATCGTATTTATAATTGGCGTACGGCCATCTGGCAGCTGAACCTGTATATTATCAATGTAAACAGTCGATTTAAATGGAAGGTTTGCCATTGCTGCTTTAGCTTGAGGGCTTAAATTTCCACCTGAACAGAAAAATTGTTGTCCTTCTTGTCTAGGTCTAACCACTGTAACAGTAAATTTAAGTACCGGTATTTTAACATCGAATTCAAAATTATCGATGCTGGCTACCACTTGCCCATTGGTAAGTTTGCTTCCCGTAAGGATACCACCCATCACTCCAGCAAATTTGGCTGTTGGATTAGGAATAGGTTTTACCCTGAACACGTTGCTACCCAAGCTTAAAGTCTTTCCATCGGCTGTTCCAGAAACACTAATGGTCACTTCTTTTCCAACCATACTACCCGGTACATTAACTTCGTACTTACCTGCACTACCTGTTAAAGAACCACCAGAGATGGTCGCTTTTAGGCTTTCTAAAGAAAAACCTGGGGCTGAAACAGAGAATGGATTGTCTATGCCTGCGTAGATTACATTTAATCTTGTTGAAGAAACTGTTGCCGATGGTTTGGCTACCTGATAAGTAATCGGCTGCGTTTCGTAGATTTTTACTTCTCCATCTGCCTGTTTCACTCTGATTGTACCTTTCCACGTAAAAGAACCTACACTACTTGTTCCACCTGTATAGGTTCCAACTCCATCTTTTACATTTAATGAAGTTCCTCCAACGGAGATATCAGGATTAGATTTTGAATCGCTAGCGGTTAAGAACACCTCAGCCTTGTAAGGTTGACCTTGGATCACATAACTTCCAGAAGGAACCGCAACAGCCTTAAACCTATCCAAAGTCATTTGGGTTTGGTTCATTCCGCTAAATAGTTTTTTAACTACCTCAGCTTCGGCATTTTTCAGATCCGCTTGGATTTTGGTCAAAATGGTATTTGCCGCGGTTAAAGGTGTTCCTTCACCAAAGTTGATATCTTCCCATTTTTTCTTCCCATTGATGGCCTTTTCAGGATCTTTGGCTTCTAAAGAAAAGGATACATTCGCTTTGTCTTTGTCATCCAACAACGAAATCAGTTTTGAACGGGTTTCGTTGATCTTTGCTTTTAACTGCTCTCCTTCTTTTTTGTTGATCATGATATTTTGAGCAATATCCATATTGTCTCTCAATACAAAATCACCAGTTTCTGGATCAATGCCCTCACCTGCTGTTTTAAACTCATCCTTTAATCTTTGAATGTTTTTGTTCAGTTCTTCAGCATAAGCTTTGGCCTTGTTGGCTTTATCCCACAAAGGTTGGGCACGTTCTGGTTTGTTTTTGAGTTCTGTATTCTGAAATGCGCTAAAAAGTTGGTCTAAGCTAGTGCTTACATTGGTTTTAGAGGCATCTAAACTATCGTTGATATTTTTAAATGCATTTAATATTGTATCTGAAACGTTTAGGGCAAGCATAGCCAACAATACCAAATACATGATATTGATCATCTTCTGCCTTGTCGTTTCTCTTCCTCCTGCCATGTTTAATTAGGTTTTTTGGTTAAAATGATACAAAAATTAAACACGAGGTTGGTTCATTGCAGTTAGCATATTGCCATAAATTGAATTTAATGACGCTAGGTTTTTAGCCAGTTTGCCCACTTCTTCCTTAAACTGTTTCGAATCTTCCATCGATTCGTTGAAGTTGTTCATCGTCAATGACAGATTCTGATAGAACTTGTTCATTGATTTCAAGTGTGCGCTAGAATCCTGTAATTCTAATTCATATACAGCATTTAAGGCCGATAGGTTTTTGGCAAGGTTATTCACCTGATCATGGTAAGCCTGAGAATCGACATTGCTTTCTCCCATTTGTACCAATTGCTCAGTTGCTTTACCAAAGGCGGTACTTAAGCTATCGAAGCTTGAAGAAGCTGTTTTGATTTTGCCTGTAAATTCGTTTGTAGCCGTAGCTGCGTCGGTTACGTTAGAAATAGTGGCCACTTTATCGCCAAAAGTACGTAAACCTGTACCCAAGCTTTCAATCAGTTCCGGTCCTATTTTAGCATCAACCAACATTTTATCTAAAGCAGCAGTAGAAGAGAAACCTGCAGCGGCAACTGCTGGTCTGGCAGAAGCTTTAGGCAGTTCGCCCGTAAACTTATCACTTAATTCAGGATAGACACGCTCCCAAGGCAATTCTGGCTCAGGTGGGTATAATCCTGTTAAAAAGAACAATATTGCTTCTACCCCAAGTCCAACACCTATAATATAGTTGGCGTAAGAACCGCCCCAGTGTACAATTTTAGCCAATGCACCGATAATCACTATACTCGCTCCCCAGGAAATCGCCACGTGTAACCATCCTGGTTGTTTTCTTGCTGCCATAATCTTTTAAAAGTTTTGTTTTAGTTTGTTGCTTGTTGAATTTAGTTTAAAGTGCTTCCGGCAAAATCAGATACACAACGGAAACCAATGTAAGATCTTGGTTTGTCTTGGTATTCGTAAGTTGCCACAGAATTTTGAAGGAAGAAACCAATGTCCTTCCAAGATCCGCCACGAACCACTTTAGCTCCTTTGGCAGTATTTGTATAGTTAGGATTAAAATCTAATAATAAAGCAGTGGCCGACTTGTTATAGGCAGTACTGGTCCATTCGGCTACGTTTCCTGCCATGCAGTACAAGCCATAATCGTTTGGCATGTAAGATTTGGCATCAACGGTGTACATTCCACCATCATCAGAATAGTTACCTCTCCCCACCTTAAAGTTTGCCTGTAAGCAGCCCTTAACGTTCATGATATATGGTCCACCCCATGGATATTTAGTCTGTGTTTTACCACCTCTTGCGGCATATTCAAATTCTTGGTCGGTTGGCAAACGATAGTCACTTCTCGAGTTTACAGGGATTTTTCTAGCAGCCGCCACGTTTTGATATATCATGCTTCTCCAGTTACAGAAAGCATTGGCCTGCTCCCAAGTTACCCCAACTACTGGATACTTATCGTAAGATGGGTGGTTAAAATAGGTTTTAACCATTGGATCGTTCTGTGAGTAAGAATAATCGATTTTCCAAACCATCGTATCTGGATAAACACTCACAGAAGGGTGCTCATTTGCTTTTCCCGGGGTTGGATTATCGGTATAGGTTTCAATAAAGTCTTGTCTGCTTTTGTTCGGATCATTTCTGCCAGCTGCCGCTAGATCATAGCTTTCGTAGCTATAGGCGTATCTCAGCCTTCTCACATCAATTTGGTTTTTACCTGGCAAAGCATCTTTACCTGAGTAATACATGTTCTGAAGTCTGGCTTTGTATTGGCTATTTCTGCCCCAAATATTCACCCCATTGTCACCTACTTTTCTCCAATCGATATTTTGTGGCCCCATTGCCGGAGCACCGCCAGTAGTAGCCACGGGTTTGTATAGACCTGGAGCACCAGCTTGTCCCATTGAAGTTACTGCGATTGAATCTCTAACCCAATTTACAAATTGACGGTACTCTGCATTTGTAATCTCTGTTTGATCCATGTAGAACGCCGTAAAAGAGGTCATTCTGCTCGGATTACCATGATAAAAACTAATGTCTTCATCGGTCATCCCAATTAGCGTTCTTCCCTGCGGGATAAAAACCATCCCAAAAGGAATTGTCTTATTCTTGAATTTTTTATTAAAGGCACCTACCAGCTCTCCCTGCGAGCTGCCCTTAGAACAGCTTGCCAGTATGCCACAGATGATAAAAAAACCAAGAAAGTATATTTTTCTCATAAATCAATTAAAGCGAAGTCTTAGTTATATTAATAGCAATTTTATCGAATATCCTTGATATAAACAATTATTTGCCCAAAAAAATCAACAACCTTAGCGAATTAAGTTGTTACAACATATAAATTTAACCTCAAATTTACCTGTCCTAAAAACAACTGTTATTTTTTCAAGCCTATCGATTGCACAATCTATCCGGGCCTTCACTTTAAACTGATAGACCTAAATGCGAAAAAACATCAAAAAACTACTTGTTTGATTTTTTGATATAGTTTTCAATAGCCATGATCATCGATGGAGCCTCTGGACTTGGCGCTGCAATATCCACAATCTGCCCTGCCTCTGTGGCGGCCTTGTTGGTATTAGAACCAAAGGCGGCAATACGGGTATTGTTCTGCTTAAAGTCTGGGAAATTGATGTAGAGCGATTGGATACTAGATGGACTGAAAAATGCGATCACATCATAAAATACCTCTGCCAAATCAGAAAGATCGCTCACTACAGTTTTAAACAAAACCGCTGGTGTAACGTCGTATCCATTTTTTTGAAGGAAGTTCATGGTATCTTCGGTAGCCACATCAGAACATGGGTACAAGAATTTCTCAGTTGCGTGTTTCTTCAATATTTCGGCTAGGTCAGAAGCGGTTTGCTTACCAAAGAAAATTTTGCGTTTTCTGTATTGGATGTACTTCTGCAGATATAATGCCGTAGATTCAGAGATGCAAAAATATTTAAGGTCTGCCGGCACTTCATATCTCATTTCTTCACATATTCTAAAGAAATGATCTACTGCATTACGGCTTGTAAACACCACTGCGGTAAAGTCTGCTAGATTAACTTTATCTTTTCTAAAGTCTCTGGCTGGCACTCCTTCAACATGAATAAACGATCTGAAATCAATTTTCAAGTTGTACTTTTTTGCCAGATCAAAATAAGGCGATTTTTCTGTTTCCGGCTTTGGTAAAGTGATCAGTATACTTTTTACTTTACGTAACCTATCTTCTTTCTTTTCCTGCATTTTAACTAATTACCTCTTAAAATCCTATTGCCTTGATTAATATTAAAATAGGGCAAATTTCGAGGGTGCAAAAGTACAAAAATAAATAGACTTTTGAAAACCGATAATGAGATAAAATATTTATTCCGGCCCTAATAAACTGAAAAACAAAAATAATTGCCAACAAAATTGTCGCTATCGCAATATAAAATACGCCATATTTGAGTGGTGACAGGGCAAAAGCAACAACCAGGGGCATGAACAATAAGGAAGCATTAAAATAACTTAAATATAATATAGAGATGTATTCATTTACCGGTTTTTGAACATTAAATACATAACCGAGCAACCGCAATACGATTATTTTAAGAACATACAGCACGATGATCAGGATAGAAATCGTCACATAGAACTGAAAACCCTGGGCTACATCATCAATCTTTTTGTATTGTGCCATCAGGAAGAAGAACATACCGATGGTAAATCCAAACTGCACAAACAACAATAGAAATGGCCATGATGTAAAAAGGTTATCTTCCTTGTTCAAATTGCCCAAGGCCCTATTGCTAAAGAACGATTGCACGATAGCGACCAATTGTTTTGAAAAAGTATTCTTTAAAATGGCGAACAACAAGATCAACCCTGCAATGACGGCCAATATCCAAACTTCACCTTTGGGTAGCAATGAACCCGCTTGGTATACGGCTATGGTTTCGTCTTTGGCCAAATACCTATTGATCAGGTAAGCTTGGTCAAAAAAGGGATAACCAAAGCTCTTGCTCATACTGTCAGCCATTAATGCCTTTGTAAGCGAATCGGGCAATAATAAAATCTTTGGGCTGATGGTATCTTTTACCAAAGTAAGCACCTGGGCAGAATCCAGACTGTCTATCAATACCATATCCCTGCTGCCGGTATCTGGTTTTTGGGGTACCTGTTTAGCCCTAACCGTAGTTAGGCAAACCGCAATGAGCAAGAAAAAAAGCCAAATCCCCTTTTTATACATGTAAAATCAACAAAACATCAATTGTTTGCCACAAATTTAGTGCTTTATTATTTTGTTTTCCTAATGATAGGTAAAGCAATAGCCAAAAGACGATATGATTTAATTAATTTATCTTTGCCCAATGGCTGGTGTATATATCCACATTCCCTTCTGTAAAAAGGCTTGTACCTATTGTGATTTTCATTTCACTACTTCTTTGAAGTATGTAGACGAAATGACGGATGCCATCTGCACGGAAATCAGGTTAAAAAAAGACAGGATCAACGAGCAGGTTGGCAGCATCTATTTTGGCGGGGGCACGCCATCGGTTCTGCCTGCCAAATCCCTACAACAGATATTTGATACACTTATCGAGTGCTTTTCCATCTCGGCAACTGCCGAAATCACCTTAGAAGCAAACCCAGACGACCTTGATGCAAAAAAAATCAAGGACTTACGTCAACTGCCCATCAACCGTTTCAGTATTGGGATACAATCTTTTTTCAATGAAGACCTGATCTGGATGAATAGGGCGCACAACGCTGATGAGGCCGAAAGCTGTATCAAAAGAGCGCAGGATGCTGGATTCGAAAATCTAAGTATCGACCTAATTTATGGTTATCCTATCCTAACGGACGAGAAATGGCTGTCGAACATCCATACCGCAACCAGTCTTCAAACACCGCATATTTCGGCCTATTCCTTAACTGTTGAAGCCAAAACCGCATTGGCCAATGCCATACAAAAAGGAAAACAGATTGGTTTGAACGACGAACAAAGTGCTGCACAGTTTCTGTTGTTGACCCAACAGTTGGCCAAAGCTGGCTTTGAACAGTATGAGATTTCAAACTATAGCCTACCCAACCGTTATGCTGTTCACAACACCAATTATTGGAAAGGCATCCCCTATTTGGGTATCGGGCCTTCTGCCCATGGTTTTGATGGTCACAACAGGTATATCAATATGGCCAACAACGCGAAATATTTAAGTTTACTGGCCGATAAAAAACTTGCAGAAACCGTTGAAGAATTGAGTTTACTTGATCGGTTTAACGAATATATCATGACTTCTTTACGGACCATGTGGGGAACAGACCTGCAACAGATCGGTAAAGAATTTGGTGCTACCTATACCGAACTGACAAAAAAACAGGCCAGACCATTTATTGAAAATGGTCAATTGACCATTACAGATCATGTACTGCAATTGACAAACGAAGGCAAGTTATTTGCAGATGGGATTGCCGCCACACTTTTTGCAGAAGATGAGGATTAATTTTTAAGCTATGAAAAATAAAGTTGTTTGGATCACTGGTGCTTCCTCCGGAATTGGAGAAGCCTTGGTTTACGCCTATAACGCGATGGGTGCAAAATTGATCATTTCTGCCCGCAACAGAGATGAGCTATTTAGGGTAAAATCTAATTGTAAAGACCAGATCAACGTTCATGTGTTATCCTTAGATCTAGCAGATGGTAACGCGTTACCGAGCAAAGCTGCAGACGCCACACGCATTTATGGAAACATAGATATCTTGATCAATAGTGGCGGCATTAGTCAGCGAAGTTTGGCCATGGATACAGACCTAACTACAGAACAACGTCTAATGGACGTAAATTTCTGGGGTACTGTTATTTTAAGTAAGGCTGTACTTCCACAGATGCTAGCCAGAGGCGAAGGTCATATTGTTTGTGTAAGTAGCTTAGTGGGCAAGTTCGGCACACGCTTTCGTTCGGCCTATTCCGCTTCCAAACATGCTTTACATGGTTATTTTGACTCCCTTAGAATAGAAATCGACAATCCCAATGTCCACATCCTTTTGGTCTGCCCAGGTTTCATCAAAACCAATGTCACCATCAATGCCTTAACAGCCAATGGCTCGGCCCAAGGCACCATGGACGATGCTCAGGCAAACGGCATGGCCCCTGAAGTTTGCGCACAAGAAATCATCAAAGCCATTGCGGCCAAAAAAGAAGAAGTCTACATTGGTGGCAAAGAAACAAAAGGCATCCTGCTCAAAAGATTTTTCCCTAAACTGTTTTCTAAAATCATTAGAAAAGCAAAGGTGACTTAGGCACAACAACAAATCAAACTATTAATTATCAGACACTTAAAATTAATTTAATTTTTTTTCAATCTGCTCGGGTTTATTCTCCGTATCTGCTTTCATATCAAATTAAAAAAATATGAAAAGAATATTCCTATCTGCAATTGTCATAGTAGCTATGGCATTTACCACTCAAGTTCACGCTCAAAAAAATCCAATGGTTGGTGGTGCTGCAATGTATCCTACCAAAGATATTGTTGACAATGCTGTGAATTCAAAAGACCACACCACGCTAGTTACAGCTGTTAAAGCGGCAGGTCTGGTAGCGACTTTAAAAAGTGCTGGTCCTTTTACCGTATTTGCACCAACCAACGAAGCTTTTGCCAAATTACCAAAAGGCACTGTAGAAACCTTGGTTAAACCTGAGAACAAAGCAACATTAACCAAAATTTTAACCTATCATGTCGTAGCTGGCAAAATGGGCAGCAAAGAAATAGCAGCAGCAATTAAAGCTGGCAAAGGCAAAGCAGAATTGACCACAGTAGAAGGTGGCAAGCTATGGGCTTGGATGGAAGGCAAAAACCTGATGTTGAAAGACGAGAAAGGTGGCATGGCTAAAGTAACGATCAAAGATGTTTTCCAAAGCAATGGTGTAATTCATGTAATTGACACCGTATTAATGCCGAAATAAGAGGTCAATCGCCCAATTTTACCTATTGATGAGAAGCGTCCCAGATTTTTGGGACGCTTTTTTTATGAAGCAACCTAACCTTAAATTATCATAGACTTAACATTTTATGATGTGAATCATATTTTTTTCAAATTTTAATTTACACTTTTGTGTCGGGTAGATGATTTGATCAGTTCCATCCAAAACTTAATTTATTGGCACATTATGAGCTTTATTTTAAAACCTGTTGATACAGTTGAAACGATTAGTAGAGAAGATTTCAAGAAAAATTATCTTGACAAGAAAAAACCTTTGATCATTAAAGGTTTGACCAAAGATTGGCCTGCTAGAGAAAAATGGACTACTGAATATTTAAAAGAAATAGCAGGCGAACTTGAAGTTCCTCTTTACGACAACTCTAAAGCCGACCCTGCAAAGCCGATCAATGCGGCAGCTGCACACATGAAGTTTGGCGATTACCTAGACTTGATCAAACGTGAGCCAACTGAATTGAGGATATTCTTTTTTAACCTGTTTAAAAAAGTACCAAGTCTGATCAACGATATCAAGATACCAAAAGACCTGATGGGTGGTTTTATCGAAAGCATGCCGGCCATGTTCTTTGGTGGTTCAAATTCGGTTACTTTTTTACACTATGATATCGACCTTCCGCATATCTTCCATACCCACTTTGGTGGCCGCAAACACATCATCCTTTTCGATTACAAATGGAAAGAAAGATTGTATTGTTTGCCTAACGCCACTTACGCCTTAGAAGACTATAAAGTTGACAACCCTGATTTCGAAAAATTTCCTGCCCTTAAAGGTGTTGAAGGTTATGAAGTATTTTTAGAGCATGGTGATACTTTGTTCATGCCAACTGGAATGTGGCACTGGATGAAATATGTTGATGGCTCGTTCTCTTTAAGCTTAAGGGCATGGGACCAATCAATCACCCGTAAAATTGCCAGTGTTTGGAGTTTATTCACCCATGGTGCGGTTGACAGCTTGATCAAAATGACCTTCAAGGAGAAATATGCTACATGGAGAGAAAAGGGTGCGGTTAAACGTGCAGAACGTGCGTTAAAAAACGGTAGCCCGAGATAAAATCTCTTCGCCAACTGCAGTAGTATTGTTTGGTTTTGTTTATCTTTCAAGAATAACCGACAAACCAAACTGCTATTGATGAACACTATTTCTAAATCCAACAGCCAAATTAAAACTGGTTTATACGCAGCTATTGTTGTTTTTTTGGCCTACACCATGATTTTCGGTTTTAGAAAATCGTTTACCGTAGCCACTTTTGACGGCCTGACATTAGCAGGCTACAGCTATAAAACCGTTTTGGTGATCTGCCAGATGCTGGGTTATCTTTTGGCCAAGTTCTATGGAATCAAGTATATTTCTGAGTTAAAAAGAACTGGCCGAGGTAAAATCATCTTGCTCCTTACGGCAATTGCTTGGTTAAGTTGGTTGTTTTTTGCCATCGTTCCCCTACCATACAACATTGTTTTCTTGTTTATTAATGGTTTCCCTTTGGGGATGTTATGGGGCGTGGTGTTTTCTTATGTGGAGGGCAGGCGAAGTACAGATTTTATAGGCGCGGCATTGGCTGTGAGCTTTATTTTCGCCTCTGGCTTTGTCAAATCTGTTGGCGCCTGGTTAATGGTCAACTTCGGCATATCAGAGTTTTGGGTGCCATTTTATACGGGGCTGGTCTTCTCCTTGCCATTGGTTCTTTTTGTTTACCTGATGGAAAAAATCCCTGCACCAAGTTTAGAAGACATCAGCTATAGGGCAGAGCGCATCCCAATGACAACAGCCGACCGTAAAAAGTTCATCAAAGATTTTTTTGCCGGTCTGGTAGCCTGTGTATTGATCTATTGTTTTGCCACCATATTTAGAGACATCCGCGATAATTTTGGTGCAGAGATGTGGAAAGAGATGGGATTTTTTAATCAACCCGCCATATTCTCTAAAACAGAAACCCCAATTACCCTCATCGTGCTGGTATTGATTGGCAGCATGGTATTGATCAAAAACAATTTTCTTGCCTTAAAAAGTGCGCATTACTTTATCCTTATCGGATTTATCTTGGCAGGCACCTGCACCATCCTATTTAAAACTAATCTGCTACAGCCCATTTGGTGGATGACCTTGGTTGGTCTTGGCCTCTACATGGTCTATATTCCTTTTAATGCTGTATTTTTCGACAGGTTGATTTCTACCTTCAAATACACCAGCAACGTAGGTTTCTTGATCTATATCGCCGATTCTTTTGGTTACGTTGGCAGCATCGGGGTGTTGTTGAGCAAAGAGATCCTCAAGATCAAATTAAATTGGGTCACATTTTTCTCCAACAGCGTAGTGTTGCTATCGGTAGTTGGCTGTTTACTTACCCTCTTCTCTTTGTATTATTTCACCAAGAAATATCGGCAATTACAAAAGCTTAACTAGAGTGGTCTACCACGATTTTCCAGGCCCCATTAATTTTACGCAACAATAAGGTAAAATAGCCCTTAAAATCAGCATTTACCAGTTTAACATTCCAGCTCCCTAAAACAAAAGCCTGATCTGGCGTTAAAAGCTCTACCTTTTTGATTCCAAAGATCAAGGTACCCATCGCCGTTTTATTTGGATAGTCTTTTCTATAATTATCCAGGGTCTTTTGCCAACCATACGTAGGGCCTTTGCTTCCTACAAACAACACACTGTCACTTTTCCAATAACCCTGCATAAAGGCGTTCAGGTCTCCCTTGTTCCAATCGCTACGCACTTTTTCCAATGCCTTTAAAATGGCTTCCTTTTCTGAATTTTGTTGCGCATACACATTAAATGACAGGGTTAACAGCAATAAAAAGATTAGTTTTTTCATGAGAGTTTGTGGGTTAGTTAAATTTATGATCATTTACCTGTAGAAGAAAGCACACCAGCTCGGCTTCTTGATACAAGTATAAACTTATAGGTAAAACTATAGATTCATTTTTATTTCAACCAATAAAATTGTTTCTTTATCTGTACTATGCAAAAAACAGTTACGGCCATTGGCGAGATCTTGTGGGATGTATTACCTGAAGGGAAAAAAGCAGGTGGATCATCTATGAATGTAGCTTTGAATCTTCATAAACAGGGAATCAATAGCCGATTGATCAGCGCTATCGGCGATGATGAAAATGGCACCGAACTTTTAAGTTTCTTATCAACCCAGCAGCTCAGCAGCAATTTAATTCAGCTGAATAAAAACTTGCCCACCAGTACTGTTGCCGTAAAACTCGATGCGGAACAACAAGCTACCTATACCATTGTTGAGCCAGTAGCTTGGGATGCGATTGAACTTACAGCAGATGCAATTGCTGCGGTACAATCGGCAGATGCCTTTGTGTATTGCAGCTTAACCTGCCGTAATGAAAAAAGTAGGGCAACGGTTTTGGCATTGATTAAACAGGCCAAACTCAAAGTATTCGACATTAACCTAAGGGAACCATTTTATACCATTGCCACTTTGAAAGCATTATTGGCCGAAGCAGATATCTTAAAGATCAACGAACACGAACTGCTTTATCTACAAACAGCGCTCAACTTAACAGGGAGTACAGACGAACAGCTTTTAAAACAATTGACACAGCTATTTGACATCCAGATCATTTGCCTAACGGTGGGTGAAAAAGGTGCTTATGTGCTACATGAAGACAAACTTTATCACCATCCTGGTTATCAAGTTAAAGTGGCCGATACAGTAGGTGCCGGCGATTCTTTCTTGGCTACTTTTTTAGCCAGCTACTTGAATGGTTATCCGTTTGAGCAGATCTTAGACAGGGCCTGCAAGGTTGGAGCCTTTGTGGCTTCACAAAAAGGGGCAAATCCTCCGTATGGAAGCAAAGTTTTTGAATAGATAGGCAGTTTTCAATCCTGAGTAGAAAGGTCTCAAAAATGACATCAGGCTTAAAATACTCTTGTGTCAAACTTTTACCTTCGATACATCGTTTATATAACTCATGAGAGGATTCCAATTTTCTAAATTCCTGCCAAATGAATTGCCAAAAGGTGGTTTCAATGAATTGTTAAAGCTTTTTACCGAGCTGCTCAATTATACCGCTGGTGATGCAGGGGAAGCCTTGGCCTGGATGAATGAACTTGACAAGCAGTACAAGTTTACCAATAATGATTATGCCATGGGCAACTTTATCGACGACCTCAAAGAAAAAGGTTACTTGAAGGAAGAGGATGGCGAAGTGAAGATTACGGCCAAAACAGAGCAGACCATCAGAAAATCTGCCCTAGAAGAGATCTTTGGTAAACTTAAAAAAGCAGGAAAAGGAAACCACAACAGCAACATTTCTGGCATTGGCGAAGAAAAGAATGCAGACCGCAGGGAATATAGTTTTGGCGATAGCCTAGACCAGATCGATATGACAGCTTCTATCCAAAATGCACAGATCAACCATGGCATTGGCGATTTTACCTTAACCGATAGAGACTTAGAGGTAGAAGAAAAAGACTACAAGACATTAACGTCTACCGTGTTGATGATCGATATTTCGCACTCTATGATCTTATATGGGGAGGATCGGATTACGCCCGCAAAAAAAACAGCCATGGCTTTGGCCGAATTGATCAAAACGAAATATCCAAAAGATACGTTAGATATCGTTGTTTTTGGCAACGATGCTTGGCCGATTACCATCAAAGACCTGCCTTATCTACAAGTTGGGCCTTACCATACCAATACCTTGGCCGGATTAGAGTTGGCTACAGACCTTTTGCGCAGAAGAAAAACACACAATAAGCAGATTTTCATGATCACCGATGGGAAACCGACCTGTTTAAAAGAAAATGGCCGTTATTATAAAAACAGCATGGGCCTAGATAGAAAAGTAATTGGCAAAACTTTGAATATGGCCGCCCAATGTAAGCGTTTAAATATCCCTATTACCACTTTTATGATTGCACAAGACCCTTACCTACAACAGTTTGTAAGGCAATTTACCCAGATCAACGGTGGAAGGGCTTTTTATAGCTCATTAACTGGCTTGGGCGAATACATTTTTGAAGATTATATTAAAAACAGAAGAAAAACCGTAAGGTAGTCTGAAAGTTATCAGACCGAAAGTCGGAAGATATTATCCGACTTCCAGACTTTACCGACTAAATAACACATATGCAAGCAAAAACATTAGGCGAATTAAAAGCCTCAAACTATACCTCATTAAGTGTAAAAGATGAATTGAGGAAAAACCTCATTACACAGCTCCAAAACAAAGAAGCTGGTTTCGAGGGCATACTAGGTTACGATGAAACCGTAATCCCTGAACTACAAACGGCAATCTTATCCCGCCACAATATCTTGTTATTAGGCTTGCGTGGACAGGCAAAAACTAGGATTGCCCGTCTGTTGGTGAACTTGTTGGATGAATATATCCCTTACGTTGCAGGAAGTGAGATTTTTGACGACCCTTTGAATCCAATTTCATGGTTTGCCAAAAATGAGATCCAAGAAAAAGGTGATTATACGCCTATCCTTTGGCAACACCGCAGCGAACGCTATACCGAAAAACTGGCCACACCCGATGTTACCGTTGCCGATCTGATCGGTGATGTTGACCCTATCAAGGCCGCTACTTTAAAATTAACTTATAACGACGAACGCGTGATCCATTTTGGATTGATTCCGAGAGCACATCGAAGTATTTTTGTGATCAACGAACTGCCCGACCTACAAGCCAGAATCCAAGTGGCCTTGTTTAACATGTTGCAAGAAAAGGACATCCAAATCCGTGGTTTCAAATTGCGTTTGCCTTTAGATGTGCAGTTTGTATTTACGGCAAATCCTGAAGACTATACCAATCGTGGGAGCATTGTTACCCCTTTAAAAGACAGGATTGAAAGCCAGATCTTGACACATTATCCTAAAACGATTGAAATCTCTAGGAAAATCACTTTCCAAGAAGCCAAATTGACACCAGCACAACGTTTAATAGAAGCTGATGGCCTGGTGAAAGACCTGATTGAACAAGTAGCTTTCGAGGCTCGAAAAAGTGAATTTATTGATCAAAAATCTGGCGTTTCGGCCCGCTTAACCATATCTGCCTACGAAAATCTGATCAGCAATGCAGAACGCAGGATGTTGATCAATGGAGAGGAATCTACTTTTGTTCGCTTATCAGACCTGAGTGGTATCATTCCGGCAGTTACTGGTAAGATAGAACTGGTTTACGAGGGCGAGTTGGAAGGTCCGGCCAAAGTAGCACATACTTTAATCGGTAAAGCTGTAAAACATCTGTTTGCCCGTTACTTCCCTGATCCAGAAAGGGCAAAGAAAAGCAAAACGGCCAACCCGTATACCAAGATTACAGAATGGTTTACGGAGGGAAATACCATCGAAATTGGAGATGAATTGACGCTTAAACAGTATCAAAAAGAATTGATGGCTGTGGATGGACTGCATGAATTGGTGCAAAAGTTCCACCCTAAGTTAAGTGAAAACCAGACCTTGTTGTTGATGGAATTTGTATTGCATGGCTTGGCAGAATTTTCTCAAGTAAGCAAAAACTACCTGAATGGTGGTTTCGGTTTTGCAGATATGTTCGAAAGCCTTTTCAATGCAGACCTAACTGATGAAGACGAAGATGATTTTAGATAATTTACTGTAACTAAAGTTGTTTTTATTATCTAATGTTAGCTATACTGAATTTATTTAATACCTTTTTTTAATCCATGAGACCATATTTTCTGATTGTACTTTGCTTCATTGTTTTATTGCTCGACTTTTACTGTTATAAAGCAATTATTGGTGTCTTCAAAAAATGGTCGCCCAAAACAAAGAGAAACTTCACCATTTTGTGGTGGACTACCAATGTGCTTTTGGTGATTGGTGTTTTTGCCGCTATCTTCTTAAATCTATTTTTAACTGCAAGAGCGGTAATTCTGGTTGCCTTCTTTTTATTGACAGTGGGCAAGTTCTTTATGTTGCCTTTTCTTTTGATCGATGACCTGAGAAGAGGTCTGCTTAAGATTGCAAGACTAAACCGAAAAGAAAATCCAACTCCTAGCCAAAGTGAGCCTGTTGTTGGTGAACCGATCAGCCGATCTTCATTTTTGGTAAAGGCAGGACTTGTGGCAGCTGCAGTTCCATTAAGTTCTTTAAGTTGGGGCATTGTTTCTGGGGCATACGATTACCAGATCAATCGTAGAAAACTAATCTTATCAAACCTACCTGCCGCTTTTGATGGGATTACCTTAGGACAGATTTCTGATGTACACTCTGGCAGTTTCTACAATCAAAAAGCCGTTAAAGGTGGGGTAGAAATGTTATTGGCCGAGAAACCAGACCTCATCTTTTTTACAGGTGATTTGGTGAACAACCTAGCCAATGAGATGCGTGATTACCAAGATATCTTTGCCAAAGTACAGGCACCTTTAGGAGTATATTCGGTACTGGGTAACCATGATTATGGCGATTATCATTTTGGCAGAGAAAGTTCACCAGCCAAAGTTAAAAACCTTCAAGACCTAATTGCGACACATAAAATTATGGGCTGGGATTTGTTGATGAACCAACACCGCAGGTTAAAAGTGGGTGGCGAAGAAATTGGGATCCTAGGGATAGAAAACTGGGGCATGGGTCGTTTTCCTAAGTATGGAAAAATGGAACTGGCCACCAAAGACACAGACGACCTTCCTGTAAAACTATTGCTATCGCACGACCCTTCTCATTGGCGAGGAGAAGTTTTACAGAAATACCCACAAATAGACGCCATGTTTAGCGGCCATACCCATGGTATGCAGTTTGGCGTAAGGTTAAAAGAATTTCAATGGAGCCCCGTACAGTACATCTATAAAGAATGGGCAGGCTTGTATAGGGAAAAACAACAACAGCTCTATGTAAATGTAGGATATGGCTTTTTAGGCTATCCTGGACGTGTAGGAATTTTACCAGAAATTACGATATTTACGTTGAGCAGAGCTTAAGAGTCAGAAGTAAAAAGTCTGAAAGTTAGAAAGTTCAAAGACCAAAGTCTAGAAGTTGTAAGTAGTTTGATGGAAGATGTAAAAGGGAAGATGGGTTGGCAATTCGCAGTTACTAATGAACATTTAAATAAAGCTGTCAGTCTGAGCTTGTAGAAGACCGATAAATGTACACTTCGACTGGCTCAGTGTGCCAATTTTATCATGAAGACCTTTTGCAATTAAACAATTTATACAGTGAACTATTGACTAATGAGCAAATAAACAATTAATCGGTTAACCTAGTCACTAATGAACCAATGCCCATTGAGCTAATGACACCAATGAACTAATGACACCAATGAACTAAAAACGAATGATCAAAAAAGCACTTTTTTCTATTTTGGATTTTCTGCTTTTTAGCAATCTCTTCATTGCCTTTTGTGCTGTTGCCCAAGGTTTAGTTACTTACTATCTTTTAAAAGTTCCAGCTGATAAATACGTACTGGCATTCTTATTCTTCTCCACATTGCTGATCTACAACCTCAGCATGTTATTGGCTAAGCCAAAAGACCCTCAAAAATCGCGATTTAAAAGGGTGAGATGGATTTTTTCGCACCATAGGCTCATCATCTCTATTACGCTGATTGCGGGTCTCTGCATCATCCCATTGGGCTTGCTGTATCTGAGTTTTCAGGCCAAACTTTTGATGGGTTTTATCGGTTTGATTGCATTGGCCTATAATTTCCCTTTTTTAAGTATAAACAATAAAAAGATAGGTTTAAGAAACCTGCCAGGTATTAAACTGTTCTTGATCGCTTTTGTATGGTCGGTTAGCTGTGTGTTGTTGCCAATTGTAGAGTTGGAGCGTAATTATAACATAGCTGTAAGCTTATGGGAAACACTCTTATTAGTAGCCAAACGGTTCTTGTTCATCTGCGCCATCACCATCCCATTTGATATCCGTGATCTTTTTCAGGACAAACTTTACGAGCTCAAAACCATTCCGGTAATGCTAGGCGAAAAAAGAGCATGGATTTTTTGCCAAGGCTTATTGGCGCTCTACCTGATCTTTTTGATCCTTTTTACCAAACAGTTCAACATCGATGTATTCGGTTTGGCATTAACGGTACTACTTACAGGATGGCTGATCTTTAAATCCAACCTCAAAAGAAACGAATATTATTACTTCTTCTTTTTAGATGGCACCATGATCTTACAATGCTTCATTTTGTGGCTTTGCCACTTGATCAGTACTTCTTTATGGTTTTAATGTATACTGTAAAATAATGCTTGAAGAACACGACAGCAAAGGGCATAAAAAATCCTGAACTTCCTATCATTAACATCTAGGCAAAGGGCCTACAGCAATTCAATAAGAAATTCAGGGGAAATATTATCCAGCGTTAAAGCGGTAACCTACACCACGTACAGTCTGTAGCAATTGTGGGTTATCTGGATTAAGCTCTATTTTTTTACGTAGCCTTACAATATGCATATCCAAAGTGCGGGTATTTACATCAGAGTTGTAGCCCCAAACCACCAACATCAGCTCATCACGGTTGATCACCTTGTTGGGATTACGCAAAAAGTATAACAAGATCCTGTTTTCTAGGATCGTCAATTCGATTTTTTTACCATCCCTAAATAAAGTATGGATATTTGGATGGTGTTCCATGTTACCGAAACGGTGAATTTCAGAACGGTCATTGTTCAATAAGAACTTGGCCTTGCTGTCTAACATTGCTACCAAAACATCCATGTTAAAAGGTTTGGTCACATAATCTGATGCTCCAAAATTATAGGCATCGATCTTATCTACATCTTGCGCCTTGGCAGTCATCATGATCACCAAACCTTCATATCCGTTTTTTCGAACTTCTTCACAAACTTCGGCCCCCTCTTTACCTGGCAACATCCAATCTAATAGCACAATATCTGGTTTTTCAGACATGATGGTATCTACTGCAGTTAGCCCATCTCCACTTTCCAGTACTTGATAACCTTCTGCCTGTAAACGATGAACCACTAAAAAACGTAGATTCTCATCATCCTCAACTATCAGTATTTTAATTCCTTTAGACATCTCTTTTAATTATTATATGGTAGTACAATTTTAAATTCTGTTCCTTTATCTACAACACTCTTAACGGAAATTTCGCCGTTCATAAAGTTAACGAGTTCTTTACAGAAAGCCAAACCTAAACCTACACTCCCATTCTGGTTGTATCGGTTCTGAACACGGTAAAACTTTTTAAAGATATTATTTATTTCTGATGATGGGATACCAATTCCAGCATCTTTAAATCTGAGCACAACCTTGTCTTTAATTAGACGGGCACTGATGTGGAGTTTTTTATGGTTTGGCGAAGAATATTTATAGGCATTCTCTGCCAGGTTATCAAACAAACTGCCCAATAATACCGGGTCGGTAATAAATGTAGTAAAACCAGATGTTTCGTAGGTGAAATCAAAATCGGGGTGTTTCAACTTGTGTACATCAATGGTGCTTTCTATAAAATCGTCGATATTGATCTCGTCTTGGTTCAATATAATGGCTTTGTTCTCTATTTGTGTAAAGGCCAACAACTTATTCATCAAACCGTTCAATTTATCCGCCTCTTCGTCTAAGATCTTCCCATATAACTGTTGTTCTCTTGCGCTAAGGCTTGCTGCACTCTTAATGTTGTTCCCTGCAATTTTGATCACGCTTACAGGCGTTTTAAACTCGTGCGTTAGGTTGGTTACAAAATCGTACTGTAGCTTAAACATCTTATGGTTGATGTTCAGATTACGATAGATCAAAAAGGCAACCAAAACCAGTACACCATAGAACAACAACAATAAAGCGGCAATCGGCAAGAAGAAGCTATAGATCTCTTTTTTGACAAAAGATTTTGAGGAGATAAAGTAAAGCTTATAATCAGAGAATGGTCCACCTAAGGTAATCTCGCCTGTAATGTATTCTGATGAAGTATCAAGAGGATCATAGGTAATGGGTTCTATCCTGATGTTTTGGTACAATAAGGGCCTGGTATTTTTGATCTTGATCTTACTGGGGTCCAACTCAAAAGAAAGCATATCCTGCTGGTAAACAGGATCTGAATCCAATTTGTAGGCCACCATTCGCTTGTACACCTTCAACAGTTCAAAACTTGGGATATTGAAGTAGTCTATCCGATTGGGACGTATATTGGTAAAATTGCTAAACAAGCTTTCTTGACTGGGAGCCTTTGCGGTATCTAGTTTGGCTGCAAACTTCATCATCTTTAAAGAGAGCTGATCAAAACCATCCCGATCCACATTGTTCACAATATCGTTCTCTCCAAACAATTTGATCGAATCTTTGGGTATGGTACTGCCAAACTGATACACATTTTTAAGCCCTACAGAACAATCGCCGTAGTTGATGCCATTCTCTTCAAACTTGATGTTTTTTACCAAGGCATCGTAAAAGACCACCTTAGAAACAAAAGGATATTGCAATAAGATCGTATCTACATATTTAGCTGCCGTAGCCGAATCTAAATAACCATTGTAATAAGAAATTACGGGCAGTTTGTTTAAAAAGAAATCATTGTAGGGTTTGATACTTTCTTCGAGCACATTGGCCTTGGCCGATACGAAATCGTTCTCAATATTCTTTTTACTGAAGTTAAATGCCAAGAAAAGAGACAGGACAAATACGACAGAGATTAAGACAATAAAAGTTATTATCAGCGAAAAATTCTTACGATAACCACTATCCTTTTCTGAAACCATTTGACCAATAGGTTATTTTTTCTTCAAATTAACCTCTAAAAACTGTTCTAAAGCCGAGTACATTTTCTGGCGGCTTTCTTCTCTATTTATAGAAAAAGAGGCTTCCTCCTTTTCGTAATAGCTAACAGGCGCGTTCCGTTTCTTTAGTTCTTTTACAAACTGTATTGCATCGCTGGTATTGATTCGAGGGTCTTTGATGTTTTGTGTAATAAAGATAGGAATATTAACCTTATCTGCATGGAAAATTGGTGAGGCCTGTCGCATGTATTCAAAATCGACATCTGGATTTCCAAAGATCTCATAGTACATCTGCAAACTCGATTTATAAAATGGAGGTATCGATTTGATGTAACTCAACAAATTGAGTACACCAGAATTGGAAGCTGCACATTTATATAGCTTAGGATTTTTAATGGCACTGTTTATGGCAATATATCCACCCAAACCATTTCCATAAATGGCTATTTTTTGTGGATTTGCTATTTTTTGGTCGATCAACCATTCTACCCCATCATCAACATCGTCTTGAATCTTACCTCCCCACTGTTTAAATCCGGCAGCGAAAAAAGCCTTGCCATAACCAGAAGAGCCTCTGTAATTGACTTGTAGTACACCATAACCTCTATTGGCCAAAAACTGTACTTCAGCATTAAAGCCCCAGGTATTACGTTGCCCTGGGCCATTGTGCGGCATTACCACAATAGGCAAGTTACTGGCTTTGGTATTTAGGGGCAATGTAAGGTAACCATCAATCTTTATTCCATCCCTTGATGTATAGCTGATGGGCTTCATTTCGCACATCTGATCCACCTGAATGGCAGAATTGATGTCGCTTAATTTCTTTAAATTTCCGGTATTGGCTACGTAGAGGTAATAAGAACCTGGGTTGCGGTCTGTAAATGTTCTGATTACAAATACATTCTCGTTTTTGTCCTTGCTGATGATCCTCGATTCTGTGTTTGGCAACAACTGGTCTATCTTCTGGTAAAGTACCTTGGCCTCGTCATCCAGGTAATGTTTGTGTTTTTTCCATGTTTCGTAAACCACATAGGCCATTTTACCTTTTTGCCTAGAATATTCTGCATCCACCACGTTTAGCGTATCATTGGCAAAAAGCACACTTTTCTCTTTTCCAGTAACACAATCCAATTCTACCAAGGCTTTTTTGTCTCTGTTGATGTTGGATATGGCATAAACGATGTTGGGCTTCGTTTCTGAGAAAGCAATTGGAAGTATGGTGGTTTTAAAGTTATTGGTCATGATGGGACTAAATTTCTGTCCTTCATTTTCTCTATACAACAAAGTTTCGTTTACTCCATCGCTCGAAATGGCCATCCGTAGCATACCCCTGGCATCTGTTACCCAATCAATAATATTACCCGGATTTTGTGCCGCCATCTGCATTTCTCCATTTCTTACATTTAACCTGTAAACATCCGAAACTGTAGAGTCTCTTTTATTTGACGAAACCAACAAGAAATTATCCTCTACCAGTTGATCATCCAAGACCCTGATCTTGTTCTTATCGTTCTTGCTCAGCTGCTGTTCGTTCTTACCTTCTTTATTGATGATAAACAGATCAGACTGGAAGCGTTCTCCTTCTTTCTCTTTGTAATAGATCAGTTCGTCGTTACTTACCCACGAGTAAAAATTGATGTTTTTTTCATGAAGTTTGGTCAGCTGTACTGTTTTACCAGTTTCGATGTTCTCTACAAAAAGGTTTTGTTTTTTATCCTGTAGCTTTAAATAGGCCAAGCTCTTTCCATCTGGCGAAACGCGATAGGTAGCTTTATCCTGTATTTTAAAAAAGTCGTTAACGGGCACAATGGCAACCTTCCCCTCTTGCTTGCAGGCAAAGAGAAATGCAAGCAGCACCAACCCTATATATTTATTTATAACCGTCATATATCTTATCCTACAAAAATACATATCGCCTTTTGGCAAAAACATTAATTAGTAATATTGTTACTTACAGCAAATAGTATCATAGGTCTCAATGTAGCAACATTGCCATTATTCAAATAATAATATGAGTAACATTTAGAATACGCGTTAACATTTTTCGTTATTTTAGCACTTAAGCTTTAATCGAATAGTAATTTTAGCACTCTTAATTTATTCCATCAATGAAGAAACTAGCTTTATTTATCTGTTGTGTTTGCTCTTTCTTTTTTTTGCAGGCGCAAGAAAACATAGACGAAGCATTGGCCTACCAATATTACCAGCAGGCAGATTACGAAAAAGCTGCTGTTCTATTGGAAAAGTTGTTCAACAGCACCAAGAACGATGGTTATTTTGAACTCTATTTCAATTCATTGGTCAAGATCAAAAAATACAAAGAGGCCGAAGCCATCCTTAAAAAGCTGATCAAAGAAAATCCAGACAAATCGCAATATACAATTGCTTTAGGGCGGGTATATCAAGAAAATGGTCGTATTGACGAAGCCAACAAGATATTTCAGGAAGCGATTAACCGTACCCCAAAAGACGAAAACAAATTTAGGCAACTGGCCAATGATTTTTATCGCTTTGAGGCCTACGATATGGCCATTGCCACTTTTATGCAGGGCAGAAAGGTATTTGCCGACGACCAAATGTTTGGGTTTGAACTATTGAGCATCTATCGCTACAAAAAAGACAAGGTGATGCTGATACAGGAGTACATGAACGTATTGACCAACACCCCTCAATTACTGCCTCAGGCACAAAATGCCATGTCTTCTATTTTTGAAGACAACAGAGACTATCAGTTGCTCCAGACCGCTTTGTTAAAGAAGATACAAAAAGATCCACAGGCAGAGGTATTTACCGAAATGTTGATCTGGCAATACATACAACAGCAGGATTACGAAATGGCCCTGAGGCAGCTGATCGCCCAAGATAAACGGACCAAGGGCGATGGGTCTTTTCTCTTCAACACGGCCAATACTTTTATGGCCAACAAAGCGTATTCAACCGCAATAAAGGCCTACGAGTACATCTTAACCAAGGGCACCGAAAACGAGACGTATGTTTTAGCCAAAGTTTCGTTGATCAATGCCAAGTACGAAATGGTGATTGCTGGTAAATATGACACCCAAGCAATTGTGCCATTGGCCGATGAATATCAGGAGATTTTGACCAAGTATGGAAAAAATGCACAGACTTTATTTGCGCTGAAGAAACTGGCTTATCTACAGGCTTATTACCTGAACGACTTAAAGAAAGCCGAAGAAACCTTAGAATCTGGGTTAAAGATACAAGGTGTACAACAGGCAGAAATCGGTCAGCTAAAAATTGACCTGGGCGATATCTATGTCTTATCTAAGCAACCTTGGGAAGCTGTTTTGGTATACGAACAGGTAGCCAAACAGTTTGAGAACCAGGTGATCGGAAATGAAGCACGCTACCGTGCGGCAAAACTCAATTTCTATATTGGCGATTTCAAATACGCAAAATCGCAGGCAGATGTGTTAAAAGCGGCTACCTCTGCATTGATTGCCAATGATGCCATAAACCTAAGCCTACTTATATCAGATAACCTACAGAGCAAAAATGATAGCTTGTCCTTAGTGATGTATGCGGATGCAGACATGTTACAATTCATGAACAAAATGCCTCAGGCTTTGGCAAAGCTGGACAGTATTGACATCGCCTTCCCAAAAAACAGTTTAACTGATGATGTTTTAATGGCCAAGGCCAATATCTACATCAAGACCAACGACCTGGCCAATGCTGTAACTGCACTTAAAACCTTAATTACCGACCATAATACAAGCATTTGGAGAGATGATGCGCTTTTTACTTTGGCAGATATTTTAGAGAAGAAATTGAATAACCCAGAGGAAGCCAAAAAGCTTTACCAGCAGTTGATGAATGACTACCCAGGCAGTATGTTTAACGCAGAAGCTAGGAAACGATTCAGAAATATGCGTGGCGATAATTTAGGTACATAATCCTATCTTTGTAACATGTTATTATACAATGTAACCGTAATTATAGAAGATGCAGCCCAAGAAGAGTGGTTGCAGTGGATGCAAGAGATTCATATCCCAGCAGTAATGGAAACGGGTAAATTCGTTTCCAATAGATTGTTGAGGGTGGTAGATTCGCCAAATGAAGGTGTAACCTTTTGTGTGCAATATATTGCCGAAAACCTAGCAGAATACGAAGATTATCAGCTAAACCATGCACCAGCCTTACAGGCAGAACTCCAAACAAAATTCGAAAACAGATTTGTGGCCTTTAGGACATTAATGGAATTTGTAGCTTAATGAATATCATAGAAACTCCGATCAAAGACCTTTTTGTAATTGAACCCAAAATCTGGAAAGATGCAAGAGGCTATTTTTACGAAAGCTACAGTGCCAAACATATTGCAGAGGCCGACATCAATGCGGTTTTTGTACAAGACAATCAATCTTTTTCTCAAAAGGGAACCTTGCGTGGCCTACATGCACAAGCACCACCATTTGCGCAAGGCAAGTTGGTGCGTGTAATTAAAGGTGCGGTATTGGATGTTGCGGTAGATATCAGGAAAAACTCACCTACTTATGGCCAGCATTTCAGTATAGAACTTAGTGGTGAAAACCATAAACAGCTTTGGGTACCGCCAGGTTTTTTACATGGCTTTTTAACATTGGAAGACGATACCATCTTCACTTATAAAGTAACCAACTATTACGATAAGAATTCTGAAATTGGGGTGATCTGGAATGACCCATCACTCAACATCAATTGGAATGAGCAGCTTAAAGCAGCTGAACTTCTATTATCTGATAAAGACCTGATACTTCCCGATTTTGCTTCTTTTCAAAGTCCTTTTTAAACTTTTTTTAAACATCCCTGGTTCGTGTCCCCACGGACCAGGGTAAAATAGCCTAGCCATATTAAAATAACAAAAGCCCTGGTTCGTGAGCACACAAACCAGGGCTTTGGACACGAGCCAGGATATTAAATTATTGTTTGATCAGATCGTATAACTCATCCAGTTTTGGAGAGAGTACAATTTCAATCCTTCGGTTTTTGCTTCGACTTTCAGCAGTAGTATTTGGACCCAATGGTTGGAATTCTCCTTTACCTGTAGCAGTCATTCTTACACTTTCTACTTTTTGTTCTTCTGTTAAGAAACGAACCACCGAAGTAGATCTCAATACACTAAGGTCCCAGTTGTCTTTGATCTGGCCTAGGTTCGTAATCTTCTGCGAATCGGTATGCCCTTCTACAGCAATGTTGATTTCTGGTTGTTGTTTCAATACGGCTGCCAATTGCGTTAAGGCCTGTTTACCTTTCTCATCTATAATGATACTTCCAGAAGGGAACAATAGTTTGTCTGTAAGGGAAACATAAACCTTACCATTTTTAATCTCTACGGTCAATCCGTTTTTGGTAAAGCCCAACAAAGCTTCTTGTAACTTGGCTTTAAGTTGATTGGTGGCCTCGTCGCGTTTGCGCAAGATCTCTTCTACTTCTTTTAAACGTTGTTCGCGTTTTTTCAGGTCGCCTGACAATTTATTGATCTCTGAAGAGCTATTGCTCCTCAATTTGCTATAATTGGCATCCATTTCGTTGTATTGGCCTCTTAACTCGGCCAATTGTCCGTTTAATGCTGCAGTATCTTTTCTAAGGCGGTTGATCCGTTGTTCTAAACTTTCATTCTTAGATTGAGAATCGTTCCAACCCATGTTCAGTGAATCTTGTTTGGCCAAAAGGGCCTTGTATTTTTTTGGAGATAAGATTACACATGAACTAATCGAAGAGATACATAGTGCAACCAATAGAAATAGAGATATTCTTTTCATCAGCAGATTTATTCGTTTTAATTTATTTTCAATTCTCTAGCATTCGCTAAAGCTCTATAACGGTAAAAAAAGCTATAATTATATAGTGGTAGCTTTTCTCAAAAATAGCACAAAAGGTTGTATAGTTTTAAAAGCAGTTATCAACTTATCCACTATACTTGGTTTCAAAAACTCAGAATCAGCTATGGTATAAATAGATATGAAACTTTTCAACTTCAATAGCTCAATTTGAGGATGGTCTATTTCATATCCTTTTGGGGCCTTTTTTAAAGTATCTTCTTTACTTAATTTATAGATGGCCTTAAATTCTTTGGCATTGATGATATCTACAAACTCAGCCGTATTGTAATCTATCTCTTCTCTGATCATCTTGAGTACCGGAGCTTCAGGTTGCCAAAAGCCAACGCCAAAAAAACAATTGCCTGGTTGTAGGTGCAGGTAATAACTTGGGGTGTTTGGTCCATAGCCCTTCACATCAAAGGCAATCCCATAATTCTTTTTATAAGGGTCTTTGTTCTTGCTGAAACGTACATCGCGATAAATCCGCATCAAGGCCTTTTTAGGCTCTGTATCTGCCGAATACTGTGGATCTATGGCCGCCAGTTCCTTAATCAATATGGCTATAAATGGGAATAAGTCGGCTTTAGCGTCTTCGTATAACTGTTTATTTTCGGCAAACCACTCACGGTTGTTATTTTCGGCGATCTGCTGTAGAAAATCGAAGGTCTTTTTGTTTAACATTTTAGGTTTTATTAGTTTATTGGTTCATTGGTCATTGGTTCATTGGGAAGTGCTAATCGTCAACTGTATACTGGTTTACTGCTCATGTACTAACCATTTTCCATTTCTCCTCTTGCATCTTCCATTCTCCCCTATGGTTCATTGGTAACCGCTAATTGTCAACGGTATACTGGTTTACTGTTCATTAGTTCAATGAGAACTGTTAATTGTCAACTGAAAACCGCTAACTGTTCCTTACGCCTTATCGTACTCCGCTTTGTACTTGATCTTCGGCGATAGCCAATGCAGTAAAATTACACGTGAATATCGGTAATTTAAAGGGGATAATAAAAGTGAGCCTAAAAAAATGACACCAACATACAGCCATAACGAATCGAAATCCAGCCTGCCTCCAGACAGGTAATAAGTAGCAAAACCCATGCTGATCATTTCTATCATATTCATGGCATAACTTACATACATGGCTGCATAAAAATACCCTGGTTCTATCTCGAACCTTTGTGCGCAATGCAGACAACTGTAATTGGTACGTTGGATATTGAAGCCATACATGTTACCGGTAAAAATAGCTCCTCTTCTACATTGAGGACATTTACCTTTAATAATGGCATAAAGCTTAGGTGTTTTCTTCATAACGAAGGCCTAATAGCATCTGGCAGAAAAAGTGTCTATTGGTTAATAGCGGTAGATGAGATTTTTTTGCGATAGTTTCTATACCACAATACGCCTATTCCTGTCATTAACAGATAAGGAATGGCCAAAAGATATAAAATACCGCTATTAAGGCCTTTACCCTGTGTGTTGCCATTTTTAGTGCCTTGCTCTGCACTAATGGTACACATAGAACATTGTGCTTTAGCGGCTGGGCTAAATGAAAAGCTCAACACCACAATAAAAAGAAAGACAATTGCCTTTTTCATGTTACAAATATACACAATAATGCCCTTGCACTGATAAAATTTATGTCAAAAAACATCAACATAACCTTGCGTAGAGATCTACTCCTTCTACGTCCTACAAAACGAATCCGAATGAGGGAATCAAAAAATTACTAGCAATTAACAATCAATTGGCCATTATAAACGTTATATCAACTGAACAAAACCATTTTAAATTACCTGTATGAAATGCCCAAATTGTAATGAAACTTTATTAATCACAGAACGTCATCAAGTAGAAATAGATTATTGTCCAAGTTGCAGGGGGGTATGGTTAGATAAAGGTGAACTGGACAGGTTATTGACATTTGCAGCCGAGCAAAATGACAGGACGGAGCCTCGCTATCAAGAGCGTAAAGAAAATTATATTCAGGAACCGCATCACAATCGTTACGATGACCGCCACAAAGATCAAAAATATGATCAACGTTATTCATCCCATCAGCACCCAAGAAAAAAGAAATCCTTTCTTTCGGACTTTTTTGATTTTGATTAAGCTAATATAGCTTATTCGTGCTTAAAAAGGATTGGACAGTTGTCTAAATGACAGGTTTTCAATCCTTTTTAGGTTTTTGTTAAGTCTCTCTAAAGCTGAAAAATGGTGTATCTCGGTTAAGAATTAGCTGTAATAAGGAGAAATCATCAAGTAAACAATTACACCTGTTACCGCTACATATAACCACATTGGGAAGGTAATTCTGGCAATCTTTCTATGTTTGTCAAATCGTTGCGCCAACGCCCTTACGTAAGTTACCAATACAAAAGGAATGATGATCACCGAAAGGCAGATATGGGTAATGAGGATAAAATAGTAAATGTATTTGATTGCACCTTCACCACCAAATTTGGTCGAATCAGAAGTCATGTGATAAGCCACATACATGGCCAAGAACAATACGGAGAGAGAGATGGCAAATTTCATCAGGTTTTCGTGCAGCTTTCGCTTGCCATTTTTAATGGCCCATACCGCATACACCAATACCACAGCAGTTATACCGTTAATGGTAGCATAGATTGGGGGTAAAAAAGATAAAGGTTGTACATCAAACCCTAGCTTTCTTAAATTCACACCAAACAATAAAGCCACCACCAATGGAATGGCAACAGATAATACGATTATCCATTTATTATATTTTTTTTCAACTGAATTGTCCATATCTTTTTTTAGTCTGAAGTCCTAAGTCGGGAGTTCATAGTCTTTATACTGGAGTTTTTTAACTTTCTATCTTCGGTCTTCCAACCTTCAACTTTTTACTTTCTACCTTCTACTTTTAACTTTCTACTTTTAATCCTACTTCTTTACCTACCATCCCTCATATTCCTCAATTCCTCTGCCACCAACACTTTGATCTCGTCATCTAACTTAGAAAGCGCTTCTTGGTTTGTAGCTTCGTAATAACCGCGTATCCGATGTTCTGAATCCAAGAGCACGAACATGTTACCATAAGTAAATTTCGTGAAACCATTAGTAGTTGTCTTTAGGGCATCGAGCAATAAGCCTTTTCTAATAAGCTGATATACTTGGGTGCTATCGCCTGTCAATAGGTCCCACTTACCAGCAACTGCGTTTATTTGTTTTGCATATGTTGCTAAAACTGCTGGCTGATCCTGTTGTGGATCTACGGTTACCCCAATAAAATGGATCATGTCATTCTTCTCGTACACTTTGGTAAAACCTTCCATTGCTTTGTTGGCAAAGTCTACCCCAAATGGTCTATCGTTGCTATAAAAAAGATTAAGGACAATTACTTTGCCTTTGTAGTTCTTCCAAGTGGTGGTATCTGCCTTTTGGTTCAGCAGTTTAAAATCTTCCACAATGTGATAGATGGTATCTGGTATCTGCTTGCCCCTAACAGAATGAAAGGTAGTGGCCACTTGTTTAGGGCCATAAATGGCCAAGGGCTTATACCTGTTTTTACCCTTTTCCTGAAGTAAATAATATAAAAATCCCGGTACCGCTAAAATGGTTACCAGGATCAATATCTTTTTTATTGGGTTATATTTCATCCGTTAGTTACGTATGTTTTCATGTGTCGGATGGAGCCTTTGATGGATAAAACAATTATTTTATCCATCTCTGGTTCATTAAAGTTGTGGCATATGGTCATGGATATAACCGCCTTCTATCAGCATCAGTACAATGAAATAAATAATAAATATAAATGATACTGTAAGTGCCAATTGTAGGCCTAGTTTCTCAAACTTCAGGTGCATAAAATAGGCAACGATATAGAATGCTTTTAACAAGGTTAAAGCAATGTATACGTAGTTTCCTACATGTTGAGACATGTGTTTACCTGGAATTGCCCACAATGCAATAATGAACTCGATTACGGTGATCAACAATAAGATACCGAATACCTGCCAAATTTTCTTTTTGTTCATTCCTCCATGCTCATCATGTGCATGTTCTTCTGTTGTATGTATGTTGTGTTCTGACATAATATTTTTATTTATAGAATGATAATTAAACTAAGTAGAAGAATGTAAATACAAACACCCAAACCAAATCAACAAAGTGCCAATAAAGACCTACTTTTTCTACCATTAGGTAATGACCACGTCTTTCGAAAGTACCATTGATTGTCATACACAAGATGATGATATTGATTACCACACCACTAAATACGTGGAAACCGTGGAAACCTGTAATGGTAAAGAACAAGTTAGCGAACTGTTGTGCAGCTACTGTAGAAACAGGGCCATTAAAGAAGTGTGTCAATTCTTCGGCAGTTGGGATCGATCCCCACCAAAATCCCTCGTGGTGTAAGTGTGTCCATTCTATAGCCTGACAGCCTAAGAACATGAAACCACCAATAATGGTAGCTACCATCCACCAGATTACTTCTTTTTTAGACCTTCTGTGTCCAGCTTCTACGGCTAATACCATGGTTACAGAACTCATGATCAAGATAAAGGTCATGATACCTACGAATACTAATGGATATCCGCTATCAGCAATACCAGGTATAGATTGGAAAACGTGATCCGGATCTGGCCAAGTAAATTTAGTAAAACGTTGCGCACCATAATAAACCAATAATGATGAGAATGTGAAGGCATCCGATAGTAAGAAAAACCACATCATTATTTTGCCATATTCTACCGACCATGGAGAACGGCCACCAGCCCATGGAGTGGTTTTAACTTGGTCTAATTTCGATAATGAATCCATTTAGTAATAGTATAATTGTTTGTTAAAAATTCTAACTGTTCAAAAGTAAAAAAACATACAGATATATCCATAATATATCTATAAAATGCCAAAAAATAGAGGTAATTTCTTGACGATAAATCGCTTTATCTGCCGGAATTTCTCTGTAAGAACCGACTAAGCTATTTAAGATGAAACAAATGCCTGCCAAAATGTGTAAAAGGTGAAAACCTGACACCACATATATTAAGGATATTGCTGCGTTATTGTTGATCAAGGCGGCCCCACTTTGGTATAAACTAGACCATGCCTGAAACTGGAGTACGCCAAACACAATGCCCAACGCCAAGGTAATCCATAAAAATAGTTGTTGAAAACCCTTTTCGCCATTTCTCAAAGCTCTCGAAGCCAAGAAAAGGAACACACTGCTAGCTAGCAATACTGCAGTACTGTACATAAATGCATCTGGCAATACCAAACCATGGCCCTTACCCTTAGATGCTGAAAATACGATATAATAACTTGTCCAACCACCAAACATAATGGTAGATGAAACAACGAACAACCACACCACAAACTTTTTGGGTTTGGCATCAAATCTCACTTCTTGTTGTTGCAATGTATGCACCATTTTAAAAATTATTAAACTATTAAATCAAATAATAAAACCAACTGCACCAATGGAATATAAAAGAATGAACAGAACATTACTTTTTTTGCACTTGGCAGATCCATCTTCACCATCAACTGATAGGCGTACCAACTGAACAACAGCCCTGCCAATACAGATACACCAGCAATATAATAGCCACCAAAACCATAAAAAGTTGGCAACAAACTTACCGGAATTAAGATCAGCGTACTGATCAAAACAATGATGGCGCTAACTTTATCTCTTTTTTTGGTTGGTAATAACCTAAATCCTGCTTTTTTATAATCGTCGTCCAACACCCATGCAATTGCCCAAAAGTGAGGGAATTGCCAAACAAACTGCACTAAAAATAAAATCACGGCTATTTGGTAATCTACAGGGACGTAACCTATTTCTGATTGACCGCCAATCGCAGCAATGTATCCGATCAAAGGAGGTAATGCGCCTGGTATAGCTCCAACAAATACCGCTATTGGTGATTTACGTTTTAAAGGCGTATAGGCAAAAGCATAAAGCAAGATAGAGAAGACCGAAATCAATCCTGTTTCCAGGTTTAACTTGCCCAACAACCAAGTACCAGCCATCCCCATGATCAGTCCTAAAACCAATCCTTGTCCTGTGGTCATTCTACCTGCAGGCATGGGTCTATCTTTGGTACGGTCCATCAATTTGTCCAGATCCTTTTCAATGATCTCATTAAAACAGTTTGCAGCAGCCGTAACCAAAAAACCACCGATGATCAAGATCAACCAGTTATTCCAATTGATACCTTCAGCAATCCCTCTATCTACTTGTATCTTAGAACCAATTAAAAAAGTAACCGACGCAGAAAACACTACCAAAAAGGTAAGTCTGAATTTGATTAGCTTCGAGAAATCTGAAAAGAAATGTTTCAATTTAAATCGGTTAATTGGGTTTATAAGTAGCGGTACGGTAAACTAATAAGTATAAATAATATTGTAAACTAAATAATATCGTCGAAAACAAAATGTGTATGGCTTGTGCATAAGGCGGAAGAGATAGGTATGATAAAACAAATCCACTTGCAACTTGCACAATTAAGGTAACCATAATGTAGTTGGCCGTCATTAAAGGCCAAGCTTTTCCACTAAATCTATCTATCACCATTTTATATACCACAAAATTACATACTGCAACCAGGATTGCTAAATCCCTATGGTAAGAAAACACAGATCCTACTTTACTGATCCAGGTATTTCTGCCCCCATATTGGAGCGATTTGGCAATTGAATCAATGCTTTCTCTTACCTCAGTACCCAATATGATCTGCGCAATGCTGATGATGATGGTAAAGGCTAAAAATCCTTTCAGCCATAAAATGCGGTACATAATTACACTGCGCTCTTTGTGCAATTGCTTTGCATAATTGTAGGTATAAATCAAAATACCCAAAATAACCAATGCCAATAACATGTGTACCGTTACCACCCACTGCGTAAGATTGGTTGATACCACAATTGAACCCAACCAACCTTGATAACCTACCACCAAAATATTAAGGATACTTAATACCACAATTCTTTTGGCTGTTTTACGATATACAAATGAATAAATGGCGGTAAGTATCAAAAATATACCCAATACTGCGCCAGTTAAACGGTTGATGTATTCTGTCCAGGTTTTTGCTGGATTGAACTCTTCAGGTATCGTAATGCTTTGGTCGTGTCTAATGCTATCGGCCAATTCTTTTTTACCCATACTTTCCAGGTACTTGGCAAATTTTTCGTTCTTCTTTAATCTACCCGCAACATACTTCTCTTTATAATCGGCAGGTAACTGTGATACAGAAGTTGGTGGAATATATTGATCGAAACATTTAGGCCAATCTGGACACCCCATACCAGAACCAGTACTGCGAACGATACCTCCCGCCAAAATGACCAAAAGTGTTACAATAATGGTAATGAAGTTTAATCTTATAAATCTATTCTCAGATTTAGCAATCATTGGTGTGTATTGGATTAAAAAAATAAGGTACCTGTTGTAAGTTAATTCACTTCAGCAGATACCTTATTTCATATACTTAAACAAGCTTATACTTGTCTATTCTGCTTTTTCTGCTGGTTTATTGGCAGCTTCCCAATCTTTCTGAATTTGTTCTGCTTCTGCATTTCCTTCAAAATCATGTGGCAAGTTAGAGCTCATGGTCTGAGAGAAAGGAACGGTTTGCGGAATAAAGTCTGATTCTGCACCTGGTTTACTATAGTCATATGGCCAACGGTATACAGTTGGGATTTCTCCTGGCCAGTTTCCATGTAAATGCTCTACTGGAGCAGTCCACTCTAAAGTATTAGCTTCCCAAGGGTTTTGAGGTGCTTTTTTACCTTTAAATATAGAGTAGAAGAAGTTGAATAAGAAAGCTACTTGAGCTAATGCCGCTATGATGGCAGCCCAAGTTACAAATACGTTAACTGTTAACCATTTTTGCATAAACTCAAACTCGGTAAATGCATAGTAACGACGTGGTACACCATCTAAACCTAAAAAGTGTAATGGGAAGAATACCAAGTAGGCACAGATAAATGTTAACCAGAAGTGTAGGTAGCCTAGTTTGGCATTCATCATTTTTCCAAACATTCTAGGAAACCAATGATAAACACCTGCAAGCATACCAAAGATCGCTGCAGAACCCATTACCAAGTGGAAGTGGGCAACTACGAAATAAGTATCGTGTAAGTTGATGTCTAATGAAGCATTACCTAAGAAGATACCTGTTAAACCTCCTGAGATAAAGAATGAAACCAAACCGATGGCAAATAACATCGCTGGTGTAAACCTGATGTTACCTCTCCAAAGTGTAGCCAAATAGTTGAATGTTTTTACAGCCGATGGTACCGCAATGATCAAAGTTGTGATCATAAATACCCCACCCAGTAAGGGGTTCATACCGGTTACAAACATGTGGTGACCCCAAACGATAAACGATAGGATGGTAATACCAATCAATGAATAGATCATCGCATGGTAACCGAAAATCGGTTTTCTAGAGTTTACAGAAATGATCTCTGATGAAATACCCAAAGCTGGCATAATTACGATATATACCTCTGGGTGACCTAAGAACCAGAACAAGTGTTGCCATAAAATTGGCGAACCACCTTCGTTTGGCAAGACCTGTGTACCCATAACGATATCAGACAAGTAGAAACTTGTACCAAAACTACGGTCGAATACCAATAACACTACACCTGCAACCAATACCGGGAATGATAAGATACCTAAGATAGCGGTTAAGAAGAATGCCCAAATCGTCAATGGCATTTTCCAAAGATCCATTCCTTTGGTACGCATGTTCAATACTGTACTTACATAGTTGATACCACCCATTAGCGATGAGGCCACAAACAACACCATACTGATCAACCACATGGTCATACCTAATGCAGAACCATCAATTGCTTTTGGCAATGCTGATAATGGTGGATAAACCGTCCAACCAGCACTTGCAGGCCCTGTTTGTATAAAGAATGAACCCATCATGATTACACAAGCAGTAAAGAAGAACCAATACGAAAGCATATTCAAGAATGGCGATGCCATATCTCTTGCACCTACTTGTAAAGGGATCAATAAGTTACTAAATGTACCACTTAAACCAGCGGTTAGTACAAAGAATACCATGATGGTACCGTGAATGGTAACCAATGCCAGATAAAAATCTGGTTTTATTCTACCACCTTCTGCCCATTTACCTAAAAATGTTTCTAAGATTGGGAAACTTTGGTTAGGCCAAGCCAATTGAAGTCTAAATAGAATAGATAGACCCATTGCAATCACAGCCATGATGATACCAGTTATTAAAAACTGCTTGGCAATCATTTTGTGATCTTGGCTAAATACGTATTTAGTTAAGAACGTTTCTTGGTGATGTCCATGACCGTGATCATCATGGTTATCGTGGTGGTGTGTATCTTGTAGTGATATAGTTGACATAATAAGGGCTCTCCAGTATTATTATTTTTTTAAAGCTAGTTTACTTTTGTTTGCAGTAGTGTCTTTTGCGGTCGAATCAGCAGCAGCAGGTTTAGCAGCTGGCTCAGCCAAAACAGGTAGTTTAAATACTTTTCTCAAATCGTTGGTTAAGTAAGTACCTTGTTTAACAACCCATTCTTCATATTCTTTTTCTGTAACAATTCTTACAGGCTTTTGCATATTGTAGTGGTTGGTACCACAAATCTTAGCACATAGTAACAGGTATTTAAATGAAGGGTCGTTTGTTTTCACCTTCATTTCTTCTGTAGTAATGGTTGGGGTAAACTCAAAATAAGAAGTCATACCAGGTACAGTATTCAACTGCACTCTAAAGTGAGGCATATAGAAACTATGCAATACATCTTTACTGGTTAAGATAAAACGAACTGGTTTATTTACCGGTAACACAATTTCGTCAACCACTTGGTCATCCCAAGTATTTTTGTCGGTAAAATCGATACCTAAACCGTTGATACTTGTGATCAATTTATAGTTCTTTTTACCTACCACACCATCAGCTCCTGGATAACGTACATCCCAGTTAAACTGAGAAGAAGTAACCTCAATGCTTAGTGGTTTTTTGTTAGGGTCTTCAATTTTATAGAAGATCGATCTCCAGGTTAAAAAACCCATCAATACCAAAACGGTTAAAACCAAAGCAGGAATAATTGTCCAAATGCGCTCTAAAGCGTTATTATGTGGATAGTAATATGCTTTTCTCTTTCCAGTACTCTTATAAAAATAAGCAAAGGCAAACAATACAATGTGTGTAGCAATAAATACAATGGTAGTAATGATCAAAGTGATGTTAAACATCTGATCGATCTTTTTACCATGCTCTGATGCCGCTTCAGGCAAGATCATGTTTCCATGAACTGTATATTCCCAATATACACCGTATAGACCAACTACCAAGAATATAGCGAATAGAACGCCATTGATCATGTTCCAGTTGATGCCTTCTGGTTTACCTTCACTCTCGCGTGTCAATTCATAAACTCTGATGGCTTTACCAACAATGGCAATGAACAAACATAATAGCAAGAACAACAATACATAGAACAGCGTCGATTTGTAAATCGGCCCCATGTCTACAGGTTTCGCTGTTGCGGCAGCGGCTGCTTCTTGAGCAAACGCACTGGTACTTGCAAACGCAGTAAATAGTACTGCTAAAGCCGCCATTGTTTTATTATTTATCAATTTTCTTAAACTCATTTTCTTAAAAGTAGTACGCTGTACTTTTATTATATTAATTTATATATTTCTAAATCTTACCTATTACAAATGGTGATTTAAACTTTCTTGTAAAAACGGATGGTTCTTTGCTATCAATGGTTTTTTACTTAATGTACTTAATACTGTAAAAGTAAACAAACCTAAGAAACCTAATGCTGTTCCTATTTCGATAATTCCAAATCCACTTCCTGGTTTTCCATCAACCACTTTGGTTCCGAATTCAAATACACCCGGCATGATCATTTGGTAATAATCTACCCAGTGACCACAAAGGACAATGATTGATACGGTCAATAAAATATTTTCACTTCTTTTATTATCACGATCCATTAACAATAACAATGGCGACAAGAAGTTCATGATCAAGTTGATATAGAACCAAGATTCGTAGTTATTGAAACGTTTGTAGAAATATACGGTCTCCTCAGACATGTTGGCATAATAGATCAATAAGAACTGGGCAAACCATACGTAAGTCCAGAAAATAGAGAAACCAAAAATAAACTGTCCTAAGTTATGTAAATGGCTATTGTTAACCCAGCTCATGTAACCAGCTCTTTTTAATAAGATGATGATTACGGCAATCGTAGCTAAACTACTTACCCACATGGCAGCAAAGTTATACCAACCAAACATAGTTGAGAACCAGTGTGCCTCTAGAGACATGATGGTATCGAAAGCAAATATTGGGGTGGTAAAACCATAGATTACCAAAAATATACATGAGTATTTAAAGCTTTTACGGTAAGAGTTCAATCCACCTTCTAAATCTTCGTTGTTAGACCATTTGGCCAAAAGCATAGCGAAGATGCTATACACACTTAAAAAGATCACTTGTCTGGCCATAAAGAAAGGCACGTTCAAGAATGCCGATTTACCATCGATCAATTTATCATAGTTAGGAGAATTTGGATCCGTTAAACCTGGTGCATTCCAGTGGTGGTATAAGTTATGTGTATATAAACCTAAGCCTACAACAACCAATAAGATCACCACAGCTAAAGGTAAAACTTTTGCCATTGCTTGTGGCACACGTAGTATCGATGCAGACCAACCTGCTTGTGCAACGAATTGAACGGCTAAAAAGAAAGCCCCAGACATACATACACATGCAAAGTAATATGCCATTAGTAACAGGTTAGCGAAAGTACGTTCATGCGCATCGCTCATAAATCCGTAAGCAATAGCACCAATACCAACTAGGATACCGATAATGCTCAGCGTTTTTACTTTTCCTGTAAACTCAAATTGTTCACTTAAATTATAATGATGAGTTCCCATTTATATCTGCTTTTCTTATTGTATTTTTTGTAATTGTTGAACATACATCACTACTTTCCATCTTTCGTCAGGTGTAAGTTGTGAGGCATGAGATCCCATTGCATTTAAACCATACATGATCGTGTGGTAAATCTTTCCTGCTGGCAAATCTTTCATCAGTCCACCACGAGATGAGTTTGCATCTGGTGCATGGTATGAAGGCACACCCGACATTCCTTTATCCAATTTTACGATATGGCCTTGTCCATCTCCTTTATCTCCATGGCATGGAGAGCAGAATACGGTATAGAAGTGTTTACCTTCTAACAGGTTCTTTTCGTTTAATGGCAATGGATTTACCAATGCTGCAGCAGCCGCATAACCCTCTGGAGTATTTGGAAGCTCATATTTTACAAATCCAACTGGATCTGTATGTGCAGGTGGAGTTTGTGCAGTTGCTCCATTTGCAAAATTTTTATTTGGTTGGTCCTGATTGTAAGCAATCGGATCATACATATTTCTTGCATACTCCAAACCTGTACTTCTTTTATCTCTACAGGCCGAAAGCATCGCCACAGAAGCAAGCACTATAAATGCGGCGTAAACTATATTCTTCTTATTCATAGCTAACATACTTCCTTTCATTATACTTTACTTCTAAAGCACCAGCACCTTTTAATAGTTCGTCTATTTTAGTGTGTTCTGTATTTTCTTTTGCATCAATTGCGATGATAAAACGATCGTTACTTGCGCGTAGGTCCATTACCCTTGGCGCTCTACCCGGAAACAAATGGGTTGAGGCATAGTATGATCCTACAAGCCCGAAAGCACAAAATAGGATGGTCAACTCAAAAGTTATTGGAATAAAATCTGGTAGGGCGAAGTGGGTTTTACCACCAATGTTGATCGGCCAATCTACAACTGTTGCCAAATAAACCCCAGTTAACATGGTGATCGTTCCTGTTATTCCGAAAAAGAACGCAGCTATATCTAACCTAGATCTTTTAACTCCCAATTTTGCTTCGATGCCGTGTATAGGCATTGGCGTATATACATCATGTATCTTGATGTTATTCTCCTGCAACTTTTCGATGCCATGCATCATTTCATCAGGATCGCCAAAACTGCCTAAAATATATTTGATATTACTCATTGTTATATTTTTGCGTATTCTTCTTGTTTAACACTATCAAACTTATCTAAAGACTCTATGTATTCAGCTACTTGTTCTTTGTCCAAGTGACCGTCTTTGATCAATTCCAATTTAGCTTGCTCACTTGCACTCTTCAATAAAAGTTTCACCTCTGCAATTGCGATAGAAGGCAATACTCTTAAGAACAATAAGAACAAGGTAAAGAACACTCCTATCGATCCTACGAATACACTTACGTCAACCCATGTTGGATAGAACATTGCCCAACTTGATGGCAGGTAATCGCGGTGTAGAGAGGTTACGATAATTACGAAACGCTCAAACCACATACCGATGTTTACTACGATAGATAAGATCCAGGTAGCTGCAATATTGGTACGGATCTTTTTGAACCATAACAACTGTGGAGAGATTACGTTACAGGTCATCATCATCCAGTATGCCCACCAGTAAGGACCAGTAGAACGGTTGATGAAGGCATATTGCTCATACTCTGAACCAGAATACCAAGCAATAAAGAACTCCGTTAAATAAGCCACACCCACGATTGAACCTGTCAAGATGATGATCTTGTTCATCGATTCGATGTGGAACATGGTGATGTAGTTTTCTAGACCCAAAACCTTACGGGCAACCAATAACAAGGTCAATACCATCGCAAAGCCTGAGAAAATCGCCCCAGCCACAAAGTATGGAGGGAAGATCGTAGTGTGCCACCCCGGAATAACCGAAGTTGCAAAGTCCATGGATACAATCGTGTGTACCGAAAGTACTAGTGGTGTAGAGATACCTGCCAAAATCAATGACACAGCCTCAAAACGTTGCCAAGTTTTTACGTTACCATTCCATCCGAAAGAAAGCACTGTATATACTTTTTTACGCATACCTACTGCTCTATCTCTAATGGTTGCAATATCAGGCAATAAACCTGTATACCAGAACAATAAGGATACTGAGAAATAAGTAGAGATCGCAAACATATCCCATACCAATGGTGAGTTAAAGTTTACCCAAAGCGAACCAAACTGGTTTGGCAATGGCAATACCCAATAAGCCAACCATGGTCTACCCATGTGTGATACTACGTAAGTTGCGGCACAGATAACGGCGAAGATTGTCATCGCCTCTGCCGAACGGTTAATGGAGTTACGCCAGTTCTGACGGAAGAGTAACAATACCGCCGAAATCAAAGTTCCTGCGTGACCAATACCTACCCACCATACGAAACCGGTGATATCCCAAGCCCAACCTACTGTTTTATTTAAACCCCATGATCCGATACCGAACCAGAAGGTATAACTTACGGCAACTACCCAAAGTGTAGCGCCACAAAGTGAAAGAATAAAGCCAATCCACCAAGCTTTATTAGGCTTGTTCTCTACCGGTAGTAAAATGTCATCCGTAATTTGTGCATACGTGATGTTTTTACCGGTGATTAATGGTTCTCTTAAAATTGATTCGTTATGTCCTGACATAATTTATATTGCTGTAAGTACGGCTTAAGCGTGTACTTCTTTAGTTTCTGAATCTATATTTCTAATTTTTGTCATATAACCAATACCTGGTTGTACGTTGATCTCCTCTAATACATAGTAGATACGTTCGCTACGTAATGCTTTAGAAACTTCCGAATTAGGATCGTTCTTATCACCAAAGATGATTGCATTAGCTGAACAAGCTTGTTGACAAGCCATTTTGATATCTCCATCTTTTAGCGCACGTTTTTCCATTTTAGCTGTTAATTTACCAGCTTGGATACGTTGGATACACATAGAGCATTTTTCCATTACCCCTCTCGAACGTGTAGTTACATCTGGGTTTAATACCAATTGTGTAAACTCATTGTTCAAGTAGTTATCGAAACGTGAATCGTTCCAGTAGTTGAACCAGTTGAAACGACGTACTTTATATGGACAGTTGTTTGCACAATAACGTGTACCTACGCAACGGTTATAAGCCATGTGGTTTAAGCCGTCTGACGAGTGAACAGTAGCCAATACCGGACAAACTGTTTCGCAAGGTGCATGGTCACAGTGTTGACACATCATTGGTTGGTGAACCACAGAAACGCTGTTCATCTGGTTTTCTTCCAAATGTGCGATTTCTTTCTCTTTGGTTACCGCATTTGATCCACTATCATGTCCACCATGAGCTTCTTTTCCAGTAGGCTCTTGGTCATAGCTATAGTAACGGTCAATACGTAACCAGTGCATTTCTCTGCGTCTACGTACTTCGTCTTTACCTACAACAGGAATATTATTTTCTACGTTACAGGCAACAATACAAGAACCACAACCAGTACAAGCATTCAGATCGATTGCCATTACCCAGTCATTACCTAGTTTCTCGTATTTATCGGTAGTCCATAGATCATAAACTTTGTGTTTATGGTGGTTACCAGAACCTGCAGCAGGATCTTTTAAGTAATCTTTTAAAGTAGCCTCACGGATGATGTTTCTACCTTCGAAAGAATAGTGTGTTTGTGTTTGCGCCAATTCCTCTCTTCCACCAGTTGCGGTTAAAGTAGCAGTAGTAGCGTATTTTAAAGTACCATTGCTAAAGCTTACAAAAGGGAATGCGTTTTTACCTACATTATCTCCAGCTTTACCAACTTTGGTACGACCGTAACCTAAAGCTACAGAAGCAGTACCCATGGCCTGTCCTGGTTGGATCAATAAAGGTAGATCAACTGCATATCCGTTTGCACCTTTTACAGTTAGGATATCAAATTCTTTGTAACCTAATTTTTCAGCTTGTTTTGGTGCAAGGGCGATATAGTTGTCCCAAGTAACTTTAGAAACTGGATCAGGTAGTTCTTGTAAGAATGCGTTGTTGGCATGTTTACCATCGCGCATCGGGATGCTTTCGTAGATATGTAACTCGATATCTTTCTGTAAAGCTTTGCTACTGGCAACGATAGAAGCAGCAACTGCATCTAACGACATGTTGAAACTATATGAACCAGCAGTTTTTGCAGTTGAAGTAACCACACCTAATTGCAATAGTTCGTTCCAGTTTTTACCAGCGCTAGGTAAAATATTTTTCTCCCAGTTGTTACGTACATACTGATAATAATCCTGAACAGCAGCATCAGACCAGATCAATAAACTTTGCTCTGCCTGACGTGAATTGAATACTGGATTAATGGTTGGTTGTACAACTGAATAGTAACCTTCGTAAGAGTTGGCATCACCCCACGACTCTAAATAGTTAGGGTTGATGGCTACCACATCACAAAGGTCTGAAGTTTCGTCAACTCTGTCTGAGAAAGAAACCTTTAAGGCAACTTTCGCTAACGCTTCCGAAAACTTATTATTTGTAGTATCGTAAACAGGGTTTGAGTTCAAGAAGAATACTGCAGCAACTTCACCTCTGTTCATTTCATTGATCAATTCGGCAAACTCTGCATCATTACCTTCGTAACGTTTGCAAGGGTTATCTAAATCAATGGTAGTACCATAACTACCAATGGCAGCGTTAATGGCATTTACCAAAATCTGAGTTGAAACATCGTTAGAACCAGCAACCACTAAAGCTTTGCCTTTGTTCTGCAATAATTCTTTGGCAACTAATTTTAAAGCTTTATCAGCATTGGTATTATTACCCAAACTACCGCCAGCTAAATTGCTACCTGTAACTGCATTATATAAAGTAATCAATGCAGGTCCTTCTTCCGATAATTTGATCGGAACACGGGTATCAGCATTGGTACCTGTTAAGCTCATACCAGTTTCAAACTGAAAATGGCGAGACATTTTACCTTTTTCTAAAGATTTGTAATCTCTGTTGGCAACATATTGGGCAGTAAACTCTTCGCCACTGATCCAAGTACCTAAAAAGTCAGCAGCAAAACTTACAATCAGGTCTGCTTTATCAAAGTTGTATTTTGGTACTACAGCTTTACCAAAGCTATTTTCGTTGGCTTTGATAATACCAGTATAAGATACAGCATCGTACTGAACATGCTTGGTAGTAGGATATTTAACAGCGAAATCTGCAACAACACCTTTAGCCGATGGGCTATTTAAGCTTGAAGAAACAATACGGATCTTTTTACCTGATGCCTGTGCCTTGTTCAGTTCTCCTTTTACAAAAGCATCCAATTTGGCCCAAGTAGTCTCTTCTTTCTTAAGTAAAGGCTGCTTTAGTTTAGATACATCGTAAAGATCTAATACAGAAGCTTGTGCTTGTGCATCGGTACCGCAATTGAATACACCTGCATTAGGATTGGCTTCAATTTTAATCGGGCGACCAACTACCGTTTTCACCAATACACTCTGACCATTGAAGGTAGAAACGTAAAAGTTTGGTATCCCTGGTACAACCTCTTCCGGTCTAATTAGATAAGGAATTGATTTGTGTACAGGTGTTTTCTGACAAGCTGCTAAAGTTACCGCACCTAAACCAAAACCTAAGGCTTTTAAAAAGTCACGGCGTGGGGTAACTGTACTTAATCCTGCTTCACTTAAAACATCTTCTATTGGAAGGGGCTCTGCAAATTCGTTTTTGTTGTTTTCAACAAAATCCGGAGTGTTTTTATACTCTTCTAAGCCTTTCCAGTATTTTTTGTTGCTTTCCATTTAAGCTATATTACTGTTTATCGAACGTTCTTTACTAAACTCTATTAATTAATAATGGCATTTACCACACTCTAAACCACCCAACATCGCTGGAGTAATTTTTTCGCCTTTTTTGATTTTCTCATGCGCTGCAATTACGTTCGCATAGAAGGCATCATTTTTCTTACCAGAGATATCAGCATCTTTATGGCAGTTTACACACCATTTCATGGTCAATGGAGAATATTGATAGATCTCTTCCATTGTATCAACCGGACCGTGACATGCAAAACAAACTGGATCTGTTGGTTTTAAACCTTTTTCTTTACGGATAGCCGCCTCACCTACTACTACGTGTTGCGAGTGGTTAAAGTAAGCGAAATCTGGCAAGTTGTGTACACGTACCCACTCTACCGGTTTCTCTTTGCTCTTATCGTAAGTCTGCGTAGTAGGGTCGTAACCTAAAGCATTATATATCTTTTGTATTTCTGGAGAAACATCACCAGCCTCTGTTCTAGCTTGTACTGCTTTGTGACAGTTCATACAAACATTTAACGAAGGAATGGTAGAGTTTTTAGATTTGAAGGCACTAGTATGGCAATATTGACAATCGATCTGATTGATACCAGCATGCAATTCGTGAGAGAATTTAATTGGCTGTACTGGTTGATAACCTGTGTGAACACCAGTATCCCACATACCCATCCAACCAAATGAACCTAACACCATTACTAAACATAGTACAAAGAAGAATACAAATTTCTTGTTTTTGAATAGTCCTTTAACACCAACTGCCAGCGATACTTTTTCTTCTTCAACAACGTCAATACCTTGTTTTTGAAGGATCAAACGCTCTAACATTTTTACTGCACGGCCCAATACTACCAAAATCACGATAGAAAGAATGATAATGGCAATTACCCCAGCAATAGAAAGGCTTGAAGCACCTTCGTCTTTTACAGCAGCACCAGCTTCAGCAGCTTTCTTAGGCTCTCCTACTTTAGCATAAGCGATGATATTTTTAATTTGATCATCAGTCAAAGTAGGGAAAGTCGTCATTTCAGACGGTTTCAACTTCGCAGCTTCAATAGCCTGTTTGTCTCCAGAATCAACTAAAGCTTTCCAGTTTTTGATCCACTTAATTGCCCACGCTTCATCAAGCTCATTCAATTTCGGCGTCAAAGCCGGACCAGTAGATTCATGGTCTAGCGCATGGCAAGAAGCACATTTACTTTTGAATAAGGTTTTACCTTCTACTAAATCTTGTGCTTGAGTAACTGTTACAATTAAAAAAGATAAGGACGCAAAAACAAATGCTGACTTCCAAACCTTCTTAAATTTTAATGAGATATTCCTCATAATGAGTATTTTATGCTATTTTTTGAAATAAATTTTCGATCTAAGCGTCGTGTTGGCCGATAGCCCCTCAGAAAGATTGGAACAAAAGTAAAATTTATTAAGTTACCAATGACATATTAATGACAGTGAAATACAATTTATAATCATTCTAAATTATTGAATTTTCTGCCCTAGATGTAAAAAAATCAACAATTTTTAAAAAACTGCTGATTTTCTTACGCTTATCTTTTGGATAAGAATTTTGTAAATTAAATTACATTTTTAATATCCATGCAAAAATCAATGGAGCCACAATGGTCGCATCTGATTCTACAATAAATTTAGGGGTATGGATGTCTAATTTACCCCAAGTGATCTTTTCGTTAGGTACTGCACCCGAATAAGAACCATATGAAGTAGTAGAGTCAGAAATCTGGCAGAAATAGCTCCAGAAAGGAATATTCTCCATCTCCATGTCTTGATATAACATCGGTACCACACAGATCGGGAAATCGCCTGCAATACCACCACCAATCTGGAAAAAGCCAATGCCCTTACCAGCAGAGTTGGCAATATACCAATCGGCCAACCAGCCCATATATTCGATACCACTCTTCATTGTAGTGGCATTCAATTCTTTTTTCATTACATAAGAGGCGAAGATGTTACCCATGGTAGAATCTTCCCATCCTGGTACCACAATTGGCAAATTCTTTTCTGCCGCAGCCAACATCCAAGAGTTTTTTGGATCAATTTCGTAATACTGCTCCAGATCGCCACTTAACAACATCTTGTACATAAACTCATGCGGAAAATAACGTTCGCCAGCTGCATCCGCATCTTTCCATATTTTATGGATATGTTTTTGCAAACGACGGAAGGCTTCTTCTTCAGGGATACAAGTATCCGTTACACGGTTGTAATGGTTTTCTAACAAGTCCCACTCATCTTGTGGACTAAGGTCGCGATAGTTTGGAACACGTTTATAGTGGGAGTGCGCCACAAGGTTCATAATGTCTTCTTCCAAGTTTGCACCTGTACAAGAAATAATCGAAACCTTATCCTGTCTGATCATTTCTGCCAAAGAGATCCCCAACTCTGCGGTACTCATTGCACCTGCAAGGGTAATCATCATTTTTCCACCTTCATCTAAATGGGTTTCATAACCTTTAGCAGCATCCATCATTGCTGCTGCATTAAAATGGAGATAATTGGTCTCCATAAATTTCGATATCGGTCCTCTTGTAGTACTCATCTTTATAATTTTATTGTTTGCCCGCAAAAGTACTATATTTTCATTAAGGGAAAAAGTTTTACTCAATACCATGGTTCGTGTGGACATGAACCATGGTATTGAATATTTTAAATGTCATACTTTAAAAAATATTTCACAATTTAGCCCTGTGCTATATCGTTACAGCTTTTATAATAACCAGATATGAAAAAATTGATCATCCTACTCCTACTCCCCCTCTCTCTTTTTGCCCAAAAATTCAGTCAACCAGAAATTACTGCATTTCAGGCCCAGGCCAAAAGGGTAACCATCATCAGAGACAATTGGGGAATACCACATGTATATGGAAAAACTGATGCCGATGCTGTTTTTGGGTTATTGTACGCTCAATGTGAAGATGATTTTAAACGCGTAGAGCTGAATTATATAGAAAAATTAGGCCGCTTAGCTGAAGTGAATGGTGAAAAGGACATTTTTAACGACCTACAGATCCGTTTACTGATTGATACGACAGAAGCTATTGCCGATTATCAAAAGGCTCAACCTTGGCTTAAAAAGCTGTTGAATGCTTATGCAGATGGCATCAATTATTATCTGTATAAGAACCCACAGGTTAAACCTGCCTTATTAACTCGATTTAAGCCTTGGTATGCATTATTGTGGACCGACGGAAGCATTGGCGCCATCAACACGGCAGACTTGACCATAAACGAGCTAAAGAAGTTTTATTCTGGCGACCATATACCAACTGCTTACATTCCAGTGATCAAAGACCAACAAAGTGGATCGAATGGTTTTGCCTTTGCCCCTTCCATTACAGAATCTGGCAATGCCATTTTATATATCAATCCGCATACTACCTTCTATTTTAGACCAGAGGTGCAGATGCAGAGCGAAGAGGGTTTGAATGCCTATGGCGCTGTAACATGGGGGCAGTTTTTTGTATATCAAGGCTTCAATGAGCATTGTGGTTGGATGCATACCTCCAACAATGTGGATATCGCAGATATGTATGCCGAGAAGATTACCAAGACCGATAAAGGTCTGTTTTATGAATACGATAAAAAGAAATTCCCTGTAATCCAGAAAAAAGTAAATATCCGTTATCTTGATGGCACAACTTTAAAGACGAAGAGCTTTAATACTTATTTTACCAATAACGGTCCGGTAATGGCCATTAGAGACGGCAAATGGATCAGTTTAAAATCTAAGAACAGAAACACACAAAGCTTGGTACAGAGCTGGGTACGTACCAAAGCCAAAAGTTTTGAAGATTATCAAAAAGCGATGGATTTAAAGGCCAATGCTTCTAACAACACTGTTTATGCCGATGCACAAGGAAATATTGCCTATTGGCATGGGAACTTTATTCCGGTAAGAAACCCTAAATACAATTGGGCCAATGTAGTGGATGGTTCTACTTCTGCAACCGCGTGGAAAGGCCTACACAATGTGAAGGACATGGTGCACGTATATAACCCGGCAAATGGATGGTTACAAAATTGTAATTCTACCCCTTTTAGTGTTGCAGGTAAAAACAGCCCTATAAAAGCAGATTACCCTAGTTATATGGCGCCAGATGGAGAAAACTTTAGAGGCATTGCCGCGACAAAGTTATTGAGCAAACCTCAGAAATATACTTTGGATAAGGTAATCGCGACTGGTTATGATACTTATCTGCCAGCATTTGAAGTGTTGGTACCTGCCTTACTTAAGGCCTACGCACAATTGCCACAGAGCGACCCTTTATTAGAAGAACTGAAAGCGCCAATTGCCGTTTTAAAGGCTTGGGACTATCGCTCTGGGGAAAACTCGCAGGCGGCAGCATTGGCATTAGAATGGGCGCCTCGATTAAATCCTATCATCCAAAAGGTATATATCGACCCTGGAGAGAAAGACCAGGTAGAAAACACGATAGCTTTTGCCGCCAGTGCAAGACCTAATGAATTGTTGGACCCTTTAAAGGCCACCATCGCCGACCTGAACAAACGTTTTGGCAAATGGCAGGTAAGCTGGGGCGAAATCAATCGCTTTCAACGTTTAACTGGGGCAATCAACGAAAAATATGACGACAACTTGGCCAGTTATCCTGTTGGCTTTGGATCAGCTTTATGGGGGCAATTGCCTTCTTACCGCAGCAATCCGTTTAAAACGAACAAACGTTATGGCTTTAGCGGAAATAGCTTTGTTTGTGCCGTAGAATTTGGCAAAAAAATAAAAGCCAAATCCATTTTAGCAGGGGGCAATAGCGGAGACCCTAACTCTAAACATTTTAATGACCAAGCTTTAATGTATAGCAAAGGACAGTTTAAAGATGTGTTGTTCTATAAAGAGGATGTGGTTAAAAATGCAGAGAAGACCTATCAACCTGGCAATTAAAAGAAGACCAATAAAATATCAACATTATCAAAAAGAGATGTCCTTTAACAAGACATCTCTTTTCATTTTTAGCACATTTTAAACTCCGCAGTCGGGGAACTGACCAAAACCACTGAAGTTCCCCGGTACTGAAGAGCTATTATCTTTAGTAAACTTTTAAACTATATCACTACGAACGATTTACTGATGCTTTGAGAAGAATTCGTCAAACGACATGTAAGTATGTGAGATGACGCCTTTCTTCTTCAGTACGTCATATTCGATTCGATCGGCTTCCACAGGGGCATTATTCGATTCTATAATGGTTCCGCTATATACAGTGATTGAATTCTTTTTTTGATTAACTTCTATTTTTTTGCCAGTTAACACCACATCATTATCCAATTTAATCCTAGCGTTGCCATAAAGGATAAAACCGTCTTTTGTTTTTACAGCAGAATCTTGTGCCAAGTATTGCCATTTACTAGTAAAGTCTTCCAAAATTTTGGATTTCAATTTCTCAGCTTCACCTTTAGTACCATCTGTTGTATAAGTGCCTGTTTTCAAGTCAAAAACAATAGACTCAGCTTTTGTTATTTTTCCCTCCTTTGTGGTTAGTGTGGCGGTTTTTGCCGTAATCGTTCCATTTCGCATATCATAGGTCATATCCTCGGCATCTAAAACCAAGTCAAAAACCTCCATCTTTCCTTTTTTGATATAGGATACATCCATTTTCGTATCAACCGTTAAACTAGTAGACCTAACCAATCTAGGCTGATTTCGCTTTAGGCTATCATTCATTTTTTTCGGGTCATCCTTTATCACATAAGTCCCTTGCTTCAGGTCAAAAACAATTTCCTTTCCGTTAACCACAGCACCATCATTTAGCTTAAATGTAGCATTGCGTCCAATCAATAACTGTGCTTTCAGATTAGTCTCAATCTCTTTTGCCATCAAGATACCATCAAACACTTTAACTTTTGCATCGTACAAATGGTTTATCTCTCCATTACTTTCTAAAAATGCACCTTCCATCTCCAATGTCTTTGGAACAAGGTAGTCCTTGCTTCTTTTTTCAATGGGAATTGGTTTGCGATGAACCTGGTTTTCTACACTTGTTAAACTTGGCTGCTGTAAGCCAACATTTGGACTTGCATATACCACATCTATCGTAAAGCCCCAAACCAGTACCAAACCGAGTGGCAAAGCAAACAGATACATCAACTTTCTTCTATCTTCAGATTTGGCATTGAACAACATTTTGATTCTTTCTTTAATTGGGCTTTTCACAAAATTGTGGATCAAAGGCGTCGAGTTTTTGCTTACCGCCAATTTCAATAAAAGGTTGGCATAAGAAGCTGTTCCAAAATTGGCAGAAGTTGCTTCGTCAGCTTCATATTCATGTACCTCTTCTAAAACTTTATCGTACATGTAAACAATCGGATTAAACCACAATACCGCTTTGGCCATCATCATGATCAGTTTATCTATTGAATGGTATTGTTTGGCATGTACCTCTTCGTGCCTTAGCAAAACCCTTAGTTCGGTGTCAGTTAGACTATGTTGGTCTATAAAAACGTAGTTAAAAAACGAACAATTGGTAAAACCCACATTTTTAGGAACGATTTTTAGCCCGTTTATCCTTTCGGTTTTGGTCCTTGTATGTTTGAATAAACGAAACAACCTCCAAATGGTAACCAACAATAAAATGGCAACAACAATTCCATATGCGTAAGGTAATAGACTATACCAGTTGAAACTTTTTGCGATAACTACAGGTTCTAGTTTAAGCTGCAGGTTGGCACCAGACTGTCTATACATTTCCGATTTCTCTTCGAACAATACCGCGTAACTGGCTCTTTGAACGGGTTCAACAATCCTTTGAACCGTAAACTGTAATGCCGGAATAACAAAACTCAACAATAGGCTTGCCAGCAGATAAAATCGGTTTGTTTTAAAGAAGGTCAGCTTTCTTAAAACCAATAGATAAAACGAAAACAACAGTGCCATGCAAGCACTAACTTTCAATAGGTAGAGCAATAATTCCATAGTGGCGTTTTATTGAGGCATTACAATTACGTTGAGCTTAGTTTTCTTCTATTGATCCTGTTCCAAAAGGAGAAGAGTTCTTATGGTACGACCTATAAAAGCCGATGCTTCCATTGGTTTTTGGAGTACCACTTACCGCGCCTTTAAAACCATCGTTACAATCGACAGAAAAATCGATATAAGTTACCTTATTATCTGTACCCAACTTAACCTGATTGATTTTAAAATCAATATTCTTTTCTTTCAACTTAGCTTTATATTCATCCAGTTGTTGTTTTGTCGTACTTTCATCAATGATCAAAGCAATTTTTTCTTTTGAAATGTACAATCCTGCCTCTTTCTTAATGTTTGCTAGGCTAGTGACCCTTACTTCTGAAACTTGGTTATTTCTTGCTTTAACCATACCCGAAACAGACACATTATTTTTCGACCCATCTATTGCAGCCATTGGTGTTCCTACCACGCTAACCACTTCCCTACCAGCAACTGCAGGATTGGCACTTATCGTAACTGAGCTCAATTTTTCATTACCACCTCCTATTGCCGTCTGATGGCCTTTGGTAGTGATTATATTGTTTACAGTGGTAGCCCTGATACTTTCTACAACTACATTGCTGGGATTTACACTTGTACCTGATACGTCTTTTCTTTTTACACTTTCTGCAAGAAGATGTCCCTTTGTACTCACTGTTGGTTGTTTCAAACTTCTCACTTCTACTACTTGACCAGTGCCCACAACTTTTTCTACCACGACCTTAGCCGTTTTAACCTCTTCCACTTTAGACTGTGCATAAACCACGTTTACGGCAAAGCCCCAAACCAGTATGGTTGCTATTGGCAGTGCCAATACATAACTCATTTTTTTCATGTTTTTTGATTTTGATTGGTATAACATTTTTATTCTTTCTTTTATCGGACTCTTTACAAAATTGTGGACCATAGGCATTTGATGATCTTGGGTAGCTAAGCGCAACAGTAGGTTGGCATAACATTGGGTGCCCATGTCGGCTGAGGTACTTTCGTCAGCTTCATATTCATGCATCTGCTCTAAGGCTTTATCATAAAAGTAAATGACTGGATTAAACCATAATACCGCCTTGATGATGGTCAATACCAATTTATCAAGCGAGTGGTACTGTTTGGCATGCACCTCCTCATGTCTAAGCAAAAGGGTTAATTCTTGTTCGCTCAGGTTCTGTTGGTCTATAAATACATAGTTGAGGAAGGAACAATTGGTAAAACCTGTTGATTTTGGCACCAATTTGAGGCCATTTACCCGATGTGTGTGCCCAGCTGTATGTTTTAACAGCTGAAATAAACGCCATGCGGCCAATAACAATAGGCTTGCAACGGCAATACCGTAAATGATAGCCAGTAAAAAAGACCAATTGAAACCTTGTTCTACTACCGCCTGAGTGGCATTTTGCTGCACCATTTGGCCAATTTGGATTTGCTGTGGCTGAACATGATCAACAACTACCGGTGCGATGCGTTCTATTTGTACATTTATTGCTGGTATAACAAAACTCAATAGCAATGCCGAAAGCAAATAAAAACGGTTGATTTTAAAGAAGGTCAACTTCCTTAAAAACACCAAATAGAAAGCAAAGAACAATGTCAAACATGCACTTACTTTTAAAAGATAGCTGAGCCACTCCATCATCATGATTTTTTATTGATCAATGCTTTGAGTTCTTCTATATCTGCCTCACTTAATTTCTCCTCTTTTACCATAAAAGACAATAAACTGCTTGGTGAATTATCAAAATAACCCGAAAACATTTTAGAGAAAGTGGTTTTGGTATAATCTTCCTTGCTAATTGCCGGAAAATACTCGTAGGTTTTACCATAAGCCTTATAGCTTACATAACCTTTCTTTTCTAAAAGCCTAACAATAGATGAAATGGTATTGTAGGGTGGCTTAGGCTCCTCGTCCAGTTCATCAATGATATCTTTTACAAATGCGTTCTGCAATTTCCACAGAACCTGCATGATACGTTCTTCTGCCTTAGTTAACTCTTCCATAAACTAAAGCTATAACTTATTTTTCAGTTATACAACTACAAAATCAGTTATTCATCACAACAATCTGATTATGAGCTAAATAATTTTAGTTCAAAGAGAAATTAAGACATCGATTAAGAAAAATTGATGAATAGGATTAAAACTTGAGCTTGAAATGCTCTTTGGCCTGTCCCTTTCTAAAATAAACCAGACCGAACCAAAACAAGTCAATGGTAACAGTTACCTCTGGATGGTTTTTGATGGTTTGCCAGGCCGCTTTCATTTCCTCATTCCAATAGAGCTGATCAAATAAAAGTATGGTATGTTCGTTTGTCTTTGCTAAACACAAATCGAAAATGTCCAACACAAATGACCTTGAGTTTTTTCCACCTACATAAACAAAGTCCAATGCTTCGGTTATTTCTATTGCCGTTTTAAATTGGTGGATAAGGTCGCCAGATGTAAAAAGGACATTATGCACCCCTATCAGCTCTAAATTTTGTTTGGCCCCTGTGGCAATTTCAGCTGTAGGCACCAAACTAAGCAAATTGGCAGCTGGACAGGCCTTGGCCAAGTAAGCGGTAGTCATTGCATCGCCTGTACCAATTTCAATCAATTGATGAGGTTGATGGTAAGCCGCCAGCCGAAAAACCAATTGCAACAAGCGTGGACTTCTTAGCCCTTTTTTAAGCTGTTCAGCTCCCTTAAGTTGAATTTTATGGTCATTTAAAAGTTTTTTTCGCAACACTTCAATCTCTGCGTATACTTTTTTTGGAGAAAAATCGTAAATTACCTCATCAGCTAGCTTGTAAACGAATGGAGAATGTGTGCCATGTCTGGTTTTGGCCGCAAAGCGATGCTTGAAGTAAGCTGAGATGTACTTAAAACCCATGGCCAAAAATAGGCAAACTGAAAATTGTAATTTGCATTTTAATGGAAAATCTTGCAGAAATTGATGCGCTTCTTAAATTATTGGACGATCCTGATGAAGAAATCTATCAGCATGTGCAACAACGCCTGTTAGAGTATGGTAACGAGGCTATCAGTTACTTGGAAAATGCCTGGGAACAATCACTAGATACCTTATTACAAGAACGTATAGAAAACATTGTACATACCATCCAGTTCAACAATGTAAAGGAAGACCTTAACTTGTGGTACCAAAGTGGTGCCTTTGATCTTTTGCAAGGCGCATTAGTCATTAACCGTTACCAATATCCAGACTTGGATGAACAGGGGGTAATCAACCAGATTGAAGAAATCAAAAGAGAGATTTGGCTTGGCCTGCAATTGGAGATGAGTTCTATTGAAAAAATCAAACTGATCAATCATATTTTTTACAACCAATATGGCTTTAGTGGCAACACCAAAAACCACCACGACCCTCAAAACTCTTATTTAAATCAGGTATTAGAAAGCAAAAAAGGTAATCAGATTTCTTTGGCCATTATATATGCCACGCTTGCGCAAAAGCTCGACATTCCTGTTTATGGCGTTAACCTACCCCAACATTTTATATTGGGCTATATTGATGAAAATAACGCGGAGAAGGAATATGGGGTGTTATTTTATATCAATGCCTTTAACAAGGGAGCAATTTTTGGCAAACATGATGTAGACCAGTTTTTACGTCAGCTCAATCTAGAACCCCAGCCTGGTTTTTATTCGCCTTGCAGCAATACAGAAATCATCCGCCGTGTAATCCGAAATCTGATTTCTGCCTATGAGAACCTGGGCGCAGCAGACAAGGTTGAAGAACTCAAAGAACTACAGAACATTTTGACCGAAAACACCTTATAAAACCAATAGTTGTTAACTATGCTACAGTTCAATCGCTTAATTTCGGATACAATCAGCCTGCTTTTTCCGGAATTATGTAATGCTTGTGGCACAAATCTATATCAAGGCGAAAACGAAATCTGCATCAAATGTTTATACAACCTGCCTTACACAGATTACCATATCTATCCAGAAAATAGAGTTGCGAAACAACTTTGGGGCCGCTTGCCCTGCAATGCAGCCATGGCCATGTTGTATTTTAAAAAAGGTACAAGGGTACAAAACTTGATCCACAGCTTAAAATATAAGGATAAGACAGAAGTTGGGATTAAATTGGGACAATTGTTAGGTACAAGGTTAAAATTAGGCAACCTGTATGATGGGATTGACCTGATCATTCCTGTTCCGCTACATCTTAAAAAAGAAAGACAAAGGGGCTATAACCAAAGTAAGTATATTGCAGATGGAATTGCAGAAACCCTGAATATTCCAGTAAGCAGTACCCATTTGTTGCGGAACAAGGAAACAGAGAGTCAAACTAAAAAATCTCGGTATACACGTTATGAAAACATGACATCGGTGTTTTTTATGCACAATGCTGATGAACTGAAAAACAAACATATTTTACTGGTTGATGATGTGATTACAACCGGGGCCACACTAGAAGCATGTGGTCATTCGTTATTGAACTGTGGAATAAGAAAATTAAGTATTGCTGCCCTTGCTTTTGCAGAATAATAAATAATAGATGAGATTAAAGATACTTTTGATATGTGTAGTTGCCTTTTTCTTTGCTGCTTGCAATAAGGATGAGGATATTACTGCAGATATGAATGCCAAGATATCTTTCTCTACGGATAGTGTACTGTTCGATACCGTATTTACTGCTATTGGATCAACCAGCAGACGTTTAAAGATCTACAATCGTAATCCAAAGGCCATTAACATCAGCCATATTAAACTAAGTGGTGGAAGTTCGTCTCCATTTAGCCTCAACATCAATGGGCAGGCTGTTACAGAAGCCGACCTGATCAAACTGAACGGAAATGATTCGATCAATGTTTTTGTAAAGGTCAGCATCAACCCTTCTACCCAAAACCTGCCATTTATTGTACAAGACTCCCTGCTGTTTTACTACAATGGAAATAAACAAAAAATCCCTTTGGTAGCTTACGGCCAAAATGCAATTTTTGTAAACAACAGCAGTATTAAAAGCAATACCGTTTGGAACAGCAAACTGCCTTACATCATCTACAAATCGGTAAGCGTTGAAGAAAATGCCAGCCTAACATTGGAACCCGGGACTAAAATACTCTTCCATAACAATGCCACCATGAGCGTGAAGGGAACTTTGATTGCCAACGGGACAAAAAAAGACAGCATCCTTTTTGCCAGCGATAGATTAGAAAAAATGTATAGTGAGGAGCCAGGTCAGTGGAATGGCATACATTTTTATCCGCAGAGCAAAAACTCTGAAATCAATTATGCAGTAATCAAAAATGGCGTAGCTGGCATTACCGTTGATTCTTTATCCAGTACTAAAAACCCTAAGTTATTGTTAACAAATACCAAGGTTAAAAACATGGAGGTTGTTGGTTTTATTGGTTACCAAACCGAGCTGACAGCGTTTAACAACCTCTTTAGCAATTGCGGTCAATATCTATTGTATGGTGTTGGTGGTGGAAAATATAATTTAAAACAAAATACCTTCGCTGCACTGAACACAAATTATCCACGTAAAACAGCCGCAGTATATATCTCTGATTTTGTAAGTACTACACAATACGACCATTTAAGCATCGATTTTCAGAACAATATTGTTTGGGGCAACCTAACCAACGAGTTTCAGATTGATAAACGGACGGCTTCTACTACATTATCCGCTATTGTTAAAAACAATCTGCTTAAAAGTACAGAAAGCACGCTGCTGGGTAATGGCAATATCTTTAATGTAGACCCACTTTTTGTCAATCCTTTAATGGGAAATTTCACATTAAACAAAACGAGCGCTGCCCTTAAGAAAGGGACAGACTTGAGTAATGATACATATTTCGGCTCTTACCTATCTAAAGACCTTAACAGTAAAGCAAGAATATTTCCCTATGATATAGGCTGTTATGAAAATAAATAAAAAAAATCGAACAAATAAAAAACAAAAGGCAAAGACCTGCGTTTATTATATCGAGAGCGTTAATTTAGATGGTAAGGGTCGGTAACTTGTAATGAATTACCGGCCCTTTACTTTAAAGTAAGTTCCTAAAACAGCCTTGATCTCTTCTGGATTAAATGGCTTTAAGATGTGTCCATCCATACCAGACTCTTTAAATTTCCTGTTTTCGTTATGTAGTGTTGAAGCGGTCAATGCAATGATGGGCAGTTTTTTATAATACTCTCCATCCAAGTCCCTGATGATCCTTGTGGTGTCAAACCCGTCTATCCCTGGCATTCTGATATCCATAAACACCAGATCATAAACATTCTCTACAATTTTATTGATGGCTTCTTCACCACTCGAAGCAAAGTCGATCACCAACCCCCATTTACTTAAAAAGCGTTTGGCGATCAAGATATTCACTTCATTGTCATCAACTACCAATATCTTTTTATCGGCAAAACCATTTGGAGATATGACTTTAGGCGTAGTAACTAATTTCGCACCTTTGGATAGGAGATGAAAATTAATAGAAAAAGAAAACTTCGTCCCTTTGCCTTCTGTACTTTCGACATTGATTTCGGATTGGTATAGTTTCAATAGTTTTTTGGTAATGGCCAATCCTAAGCCCGTCCCTCCATATTTTCTGGAAATATCTGTTCTGGCCTGTGTAAAGGTTTCAAAAATATAAGACTGTTTGTCTTTCGGAATACCAATACCCGTATCCATGATCTCGAAATAGATCAGGGCTTCTTTCTTTTCGTTTTCTTGGAGTTTGATGATCAGCTCTACCTTTCCTTTATCCGTAAACTTGATCGCATTCCCTAATAAGTTCACAATGATCTGATAAAGTCTTGTTTTATCACCCAGCAACTGTTCTGGAATTCTGTCATCATAGCTCAAGCTCAAAGAATTGCCTCTTTTGCTAGCGTTTACCTGTAAGGAGTTGATGATATCGACACTTAAAGTGTGTAGATCAAAAGGTACAGTTTCTAATTCCAGGTTTCCGGTTTCAATTTTTGTAAAATCAAGGATATCGTTGATGATATTCAATAGGTTTTCGCCAGAAAACTTTAAAATGTTCAGGTCGTCGATCTGCGAGGGTAATGGGTCGTTTTCCAACAGGAGATGGGTCATTCCAATTACCGCATTCAATGGTGTTCTGATCTCGTGGCTCATCACAGAAAGGAACATCTCTTTGGCCTCACTCAATTGGATAGCCTGCTCTCTTGCCTCTACCATTTCTTTTTCTACCTGCTTGCGCTGTGTAATGTCTATGATCAGCTCTACTTGTCGCTCTAATTGCCCTTGGGCATTGATGATGGGTGTGTTAGAGGCCGATAGCCAAACTGGTGTACCATCCTTTTTTAAAGCCAGTACTTCAATAGTTGATGCCTGTTTATTAAATGCTTTTCCCCTAGCGGCCAAAATGGTTTCCCTATCTGTTTCTGTAGTGGAGAGCACATCGCCTAAAATCTTACCTCGCAGTTCTTCTAATGAATACCCTGTTAAATCTTCTAAAGCTTTATTTACCCACGTGATCTCACCTTTTTCGTTGGCAATGGTTACACCTGTATTCGATTTGCTGGCCACCAACGATAAAACCTGTAGTTCTTCTTCGGCCTTTTTCTTTTCCGTAATGTCGATGATGATCTCTACCTCTGTTTCTACCTTCCCTTCATCGTTTAATACAACGGTATTATAGATAGACAACCAAATTGGTCGTTTGTCTTTGCGATAAGCCAATAGATCAACCGTGAACGATTGTTTTTGCTGTGTCAATGCCCTGGCGCTTTCAATCAACGACCAATCTGTTTCTGGTCCACTGATCAAGTCCCCCAATGGCTTACCCTGTAGGTCTGCCAAGCTAAAACCTGTTATTTTTTCGAAGGCATCATTTACCCAGGTCACATTGTTATGGGCATCGTTGATCACCACACCATTATTGACCTTACTGGCTACAAAAGACAATTTGATGAGTTCGCTTTCTACTTTTTTAGTTTCGGTAATGTCCCTACCATAACAATACCATCGGTCGTCTTTGGACACCATGCTCCAGCCAATCCATTTAAATTGGCCAGTTTTGCTCACCAGTCTAAAATCGATGCTAAATTGTTTGACCTTGTTTTTAAGGCCTTGCTCAACCGCATATACAATCCTATTTACATCATCACGATGACAATAGCTCCACATGCTCTGACCAATGGTTTCTTCTACACTGTATTGAAGCAAATGGGTTACCGCATTATTGATAAATAGGATGGCCCCGCTTCTATCAAGAATGCAATGGATTTCTGGTGATACCGTAAAGATATCTATGAACTCTTCAAAACGTTTAGTCTGGGTTTGGAGTTGGGCATTTCTTCTTTTTAAGGTCAATTGGGCAATCACCTGAATGGCTAGGGTTTCAAGTCCCTGATACTGTTGTGGCGTAAGCTCGCGAGGAACAACGTCCAATACACATAGACATCCGAGGGCAAAACCTTCTGCATCTGTGAGGGGTGCGCTTACATAGAACCTTATTTTTGGGTCATTGACCACCATCGGGTGTTGTGCCAAGCGCTCGTCTGTCAAGGTATTCTCTACCACAAAAATGTGGTCGAAGAACATCGTATGCTGGCAGATGATGTCTTGGTCTCGTGGATATTTTTGTTGCTGCACAACAAAACCTATTGCCGATTTGATTACAATCTCGGTTCGGTCAACCAAGGCCACATAGGCAATTGGCGTATGCGCAATCTGTGCAGCTAATTTTACCAGATTGTCTAATTCATGTTCTAACCCTTCTCCCAAAATATCGTAGGAATACAATGCCGCAAGGCGCTGTTCCTCATTTTCAGGAGAAGAGATAGGATTATCGAACATGTTAGCTAAAAGTTATTTATACAAGGGGAAGTTACTAACTAAAGCTTGTACTTTCACCTTTACTTGTGCTAAATTATTTTCATCTTCTGGATTGGTCAACACTTCATCGATCAAAGAAACGATCTGTTCCATTTCACTTTCTTTAAAACCTCTACTTGTAATGGCTGCAGTACCAACACGCATACCAGAAGTCACAAATGGCGATTTATCATCAAAAGGAACCATATTCTTGTTTACGGTGATGTCTGCTTTTTGTAAGGCACTTTCTGCAACCTTACCGGTGATGTTCTTGTTGCGAAGATCGATCAACATCAAGTGGTTATCCGTTCCTCCAGAAATTATTCCGTAACCTTTGGCTACAAAAGCTTTGGCCATTGCTTGCGCATTTGCACCCACCTGTTTGATATAGTTTAGATAATCGTCTGTTAAAGCCTCACCAAAAGCGATAGCTTTAGCTGCGATGATATGTTCTAATGGACCACCTTGTGTACCAGGAAAAACAGCCATATCCAGTAAAGACGACATCATTTTTGTTTCTCCTTTTGGTGTTTTCAATCCCCATGGATTTTCGAAATCTTTACCCATCATGATCATTCCACCACGTGGACCACGTAGGGTCTTATGTGTAGTAGTCGTTACAATATGACAATGAGGTAGTGGATTGGCCAATAAGCCTTTTGCAATAAAACCAGCAGGGTGAGAAATATCTGCCAATACCAAAGCACCGATTTGATCCGCTACTTTACGGATAAAAGCATAATCCCACTCTCTAGAGTAAGCTGAGGCACCACAAATGATCAATTTTGGTTTTTCGGCCAAAGCTACTTCTTCAAGTTTAGCATAATCAATCAGGCCATCTTCTTTTTTAACCCCATAAAAATGTGGCTCGTATAGTTTACCTGAAAAATTTACTGGAGAACCATGTGTTAAATGCCCACCATGAGAAAGATCAAAACCCAAGATCTTATCGCCTGGCTGGATAACTGCTAACATTACTGCGGCATTGGCCTGTGCACCAGAGTGCGGCTGAACGTTTACCCATGCTGCGCCAAAAAGTTCTTTCGCTCTTTCAATGGCCAAGTTCTCTATCTCATCTACTACCTGACAGCCTCCATAATAACGCTTTCCTGGTAAGCCTTCGGCATATTTATTGGTTAATACAGAACCTGCGGCTTCCATTACCTGTTTGCTCACAAAGTTTTCAGATGCAATTAGTTCAAGACCATGTTCTTGTCTATCTAATTCTTTTTCAATTAAATCAAAAATTAAAGTATCTCGTTTCATTATGGGAATGTTATTTTTTTGGTAAAAATAACTATTTTTTGCTTAATTAAGGACAGATTGGGAGGCCTTTCTGGTGCAAATTCAAAAATGTGGTTATTAACCACATAGACCATCTTATTACCTTACATTTTTGATCAAAAACCTTGTTGCCCCATCTTTTTTTCTGGCTCTCGGCCAAATTAAAAAACAAGGCTAAACACAAGGAAACCTTAAGAATGGGCATTGCTGGCACAATGTGCCGTAAATACCAAAGCAGCAATTAAAATTTGAAACGATTCTTGATAAAAGTATTAAACAAAATACCGTAATTTGTACTTTTAAATATTGCATGGAAGTTAAAACCGGAGCCTTATTAGCTAAAATCAATTACCCAATTGACCTAAGAGGATATGGCGAACAAGATTTAGAGCAAATTTGCCAGGAGTTGCGTCAATATATTATTGATGTTGTGAGTGTTAATGGGGGGCATTTTGGCGCAAGTTTAGGTGTGGTCGAGCTAACCGTAGCACTGCATTATGCGTTAAATACACCTTATGATAAACTGGTATGGGATGTTGGGCATCAGGCTTATGGGCATAAGATCCTAACAGGCCGAAGAAGCCAGTTTCACACCAACCGTATCATCAATGGCATTAGCGGTTTCCCAAAGATCAGCGAGAGCGAATACGATACCTTTGGAGTAGGGCACTCTTCTACCTCGATTTCTGCAGCCTTAGGTATGGCGGTAGCTTCTCATTACAAAGGAGAAAAAGACAGACAACATGTTGCAGTAATTGGCGATGGTGCCATGACCGCGGGCTTGGCATTTGAGGGCTTAAACCATGCGGGTATAGAAAATTCCAACTTATTGGTGATCTTGAACGACAACTGTATGTCTATCGATCCCAATGTAGGCGCGCTTAAAGAATATTTAACAAGCATTACCACTTCTAAATCATACAATCGCTTTCGTGATGATGTATCGCATGTATTGAGCAAACTTTCTGAGCTTGGTCCAAATGCGCACAAGTATGTTAAAAAGATAGAAAAAAGTATCAAAGGCACTTTATTGAAACAAAGCAATTTGTTCGAAGCCCTTAATTTTAGATATTTTGGTCCAGTAGACGGCCATGATGTAAAACGTCTGGCTTCGATCATCAAAGATCTTTCTGCCATCCCAGGCCCTAAACTGTTGCATTGCGTAACCGTAAAAGGCAAGGGCTTTGCACTGGCCGAAAAAGACCAGACCAAATGGCATGCACCAGGTTTGTTCGACAAGATTACTGGTGAAATCAAAAAATCAGTACCCGATAAGCCACAACCACCAAAATATCAGGATGTTTTTGGGCATAGTATTGTTGAATTGGCAGAAGCCAATAAAAAAATCGTCGGGATTACCCCTGCCATGCCTTCTGGCTCTTCCTTAAATATTATGATGAAGGCTATGCCAGACCGTGCCTTTGATGTGGGCATTGCCGAACAACACGCCGTTACCTTCTCTGCAGGTTTGGCCACACAGGGTTTGGTTCCATTCTGTAACATCTATTCGAGTTTTATGCAAAGAGCATATGACCAAGTGATCCATGATGTAGCTATACAGAACCTAAATGTAGTTTTTTGTCTAGATAGAGCAGGTTTAGCTGGTGCTGATGGTGCAACCCACCATGGTGCTTACGACTTAGCTTATATGCGTTGTATCCCAAACATGATTGTGGCCTCTCCGATGAACGAAGAGGAATTGCGCAACTTGATGTATACAGCCCAACAAGAAGATATGGGTCCATTTACCATTCGTTACCCACGTGGAAACGGTGTAATGCCCGATTGGAAACGACCATTCAAAGCATTGGAAATCGGTAAAGGTCGAAAAATGTCTGATGGTGAAGATGTAGCTATTCTATCAATTGGTCATGTAGGTAATTTTGCTGTAGAAGCCTGTCAGGAATTGAATAGCGAAGGAATACATCCAGCACATTACGATTTAAGATTTGTTAAGCCTTTAGATGCCGAAATGTTACACGATGTATTTAAACGCTACGCCAACGTAATTACCATTGAAGATGGCTGTGTACAAGGAGGCATGGGCAGTGCGATACTAGAGTTTATGGCAGACCATAACTATAAGGCAAATGTGGTGCGATTGGGCATACCTGACGAAGTAATTGAACATGGTGAACAACCTGAGCTTTGGGCAGCATGCCAATACGATACCGCTGCCATTATCAACAACGTAAAGAAATTAGCTGTAAGTAGAACAACCAAAACAATGGCTTCCTAACACCTATTTCATCCTTATTAGAGTTGTTAGTTGGTTCGTTTTTAGTCATGCATTGCGTGTTGGGATGAACCATTAAGCAGTTAAACAATTGAGCAATTAAAACAATAGACCAAGTTGGAAAAGAATGCTAAAGTATATGTTGCTGGACACCGAGGCATGGTTGGTTCGGCAATTTATCGTAAACTACAAAAAGAAGGTTTTACCAATTTGGTAACCAGAACATCTGATGAGCTGGACTTAAGAAACCAACAGGCCGTTGCAGATTTCTTTTTGGCCGAAAAACCTGATTATGTTTTCTTGGCAGCAGCAAAAGTTGGCGGCATTATGGCCAATAACATCTACAGAGCAGATTTTTTGTATGAAAACCTCTCTATCCAAAACAATGTGATCCATCAATCTTATGTAAATGGGGTTAAAAAGCTGATGTTTTTAGGTTCGAGCTGTATTTATCCCAAATTGGCGCCACAACCTCTTAAAGAAGAATACCTACTTACCGGTCTGCTAGAAGAAACCAACGAGCCTTATGCCATTGCCAAGATAGCGGGCATTAAGATGTGCGATGCTTATAGAGCTCAATATGGGTGTGATTTCATTTCGGCCATGCCAACCAATCTGTATGGCTATAACGATAATTATCATCCTCAAAACTCGCATGTGCTACCCGCCTTGATCAGAAAATTTGACGAAGCCAAAAGAAATGGAGATGCAAATGTTATCATTTGGGGATCAGGTACACCTATGCGTGAGTTTTTATTTGCTGATGACTTGGCCGCAGCCTGTTTCTTTTTGATGCAGAACTATAGCGAACCGCATTTGATCAACGTAGGCACAGGAGAAGATTTGACCATTAAAGACCTGGCTTTATTGATTCAAAAGGTGGTTGGTTTTGAAGGCGAACTGCAATTTGATTCTAGTAAACCAGATGGCACGCCTAGAAAATTAATGGATGTAAGCAAATTACACGCACTGGGATGGAAACATCAAATAGAGCTCGAGGAGGGCCTGAAACTAGCTTACCAAGACTATCTAAGCAAAAGAATCTAATCATTTACGATTAAGCCTTATTTGATCAAAATTAAACGATAATTAGTTATTGAGCTGGTCTAGCTCTTCAAAGATTGAGTTTTTACTTTTAAACTCAGTTACCAGATCTTTCATGGCAATCACTACACTACGGTCGTTATTTTGCTTGGCCAACGCGATCAGTTCATAGATCTGGGCCTCTATTTCAGAGAATATATATTGGCGCACCATACCGATCATGATTTTTTCATGGTGTGTAGGCATGGTATTTTCATGGTCATTCAATAATTCCTCAAACAGTTTTTCTCCTGGTCTTAATCCAGAATATTGGATTTTGATATCCTGATTAGGAACCAATCCAGCTAATCTGATCATCTTTTTGGCCAGCTCGACGATCTTTACAGATTTACCCATATCAAAGATAAAGATCTCACCTCCCTTGCCCATACAACCTGCTTCCAACACCAAGCGACAAGCTTCTGGAATGGTCATGAAATAACGGGTAATTTCTGGATGTGTTACCGTAACTGGTCCTCCTTTTTCTATCTGCTGTTTAAACCTAGGGATTACAGAGCCATTGGAACCTAGCACATTTCCAAAACGTGTGGTAATAAATTTGGTGATCGGTTTTACATGAAGGTCGTTGATATAACTTAGCCCATTGCTAAAAATAAAATCTTCAGTGCTCAACGAATTGTTTAGAGACTGCACATAAATCTCGGCAATCCGTTTGGAAGCCCCCATGATATTAGTAGGATTAACCGCTTTATCTGTAGAAATCATTACAAACTTCTGTACACCGTGCTTAACAGATAGATCGGCAATGGTTTTGGTACCCATCACATTTGTTTTGATGGCCTCAGAGGGGTTATCTTCCATCAAAGGCACATGTTTGTAAGCCGCAGCATGATAAACATAGTGTGGTTTATAAGTTTCAAAAAGGTGGCTCATCCTTTTTTCGTCTTTTACATCACCTACAAAAGCATGGAAATTGGTATTGTTATAGGTTTCTGTTAATTCAAGGTAAATATGATGTAAGGCCGTTTCCGAATGGTCGCATAAAACAATCAAACCTGTTTCAAAGTTCATCAACTGCCTAACTATTTCACTACCTATAGAACCAGCAGCACCTGTGATGAGTATGCGCTTGTTTTTTAACTGGTTTTGGATACTATGTGTATCAATCTGGATCGGCTTCCTGTTTAATAAATCCTCAATATTGATATGTTGGATCTGTTTGGTATGCAATACACCACCCATCCATAAATCAGCTGGTGGGATGTTCAAGACAATGATATCATGATCCAAACAAATGTCTACAATATGGTTTTTCCGTTCGTTAGGGATACTATAAGAGGCAAAAATAAGTTCATCTACCTGATGTTCTACAATGAGATCTTCCAGTCTGGAAGCATTTAATATCTTGATTCCATCGATGGTCTTTCCCACTTTCCTTTCATCGTCATCCACAAAGGCAATGATTGTTTTATTAACCTTCGCATCATGGTCGAATGTTCGTTTAGTCGCTATCCCCGCCTCTCCTGCTCCGTATACGATTACCTTCCGTTTATCAAGGGTTAAATTCTTGATGTACATGAAAAAGTATTTGATCAATACCCGATAGGTAATGAGCAATAGAAAGGAGGTCAGTCCATTTACAAACAGCAGTTTATTTGAAATTAAGGGAATATGGGTTGCCGCCAAAAAACCTAGATTAAGGAATACAAAACCCATATTGCTTAGCAATACGGCAAATAAAACCCTAAAAGTATCTTGGGCACTGGTATAACGGATAATACCCGCATACGTTTTAACATTGTAAAATACGACAATATTAAAAAAGGTTAAAATCAGGATGTTTCTACTGAAGGCGACATAATCAATACTTGTGATATCTAAATTATGCGTTAAAAGATGAGCAATGGTCAAAGAAATTATACAAATTCCCAAATCCAACATCAAAATAACCCAACGAGGGACAATATTGATTTTACCTAGCGTCATTCCTTAGTATAAGTTTTATCAAAACTACAAATAATTTAATTGTTATCACTTACAAACACAAGTTGCAATCAAAATAGTTACTTAACTGTAAGTTATGTTTTATATAAAAATAAGCAATTTTCAAGCCAAATGTAATTTTAAAGCATGCGCTTTTATTGTAAATTATTTTTCAAGTAGGTGGGAAGCGAACTCTATTTAATCATAAACAGCTTCATTATTGTGCAATTTATACTTCAAGAATGATGTATAAACAGTTGATTTATATGGATTTCTAATAAGTTTATTTCAATATAAAAGCAACAACATCTAATATCATTACAGTATTATTAGATAAGTGTATAAAAGAAAGGACATTTTTATAATCAATAGTCCTTGATTATAATCTTCTTTTAGATTGGTCTAAACCAATACTTCCGAAATTATAACGTAGACCAAGAGATAGGAAAGAATACCTATCATTAGAATTGCTTTTCAGATCATAATCTCCATCCATACCATCTTCAAAAGACACTACGGTCTGGTAGTTGACATTAACCATGATACGAGAATATTCTTGCCATCTCCGTTGGATATTTATATTTAAACCCACATTAACGGGCATAAAGATTTCCTTGTTTTTGAAATAGCCTACAGTATGTGGTAGTGTGATATCTACCTTATTGTCAATAGCTCCAAGACCTGCCCCAATATAGAAGCCTTTTAAATTCCTCCAGATAAATGAATCGAGGTGGTCATCATTTAAAAACTGGCCTAATTGCATCCGTCCATTAAAAGCGATTGTCTTATAATTGTTTTCGAAAGATCTTATACCTATTTCCCCACCTTTTAGTTTACCTGCTTGAAATTCGAACCCTAAGTTCATATAAGGTGTAAAATAATAATCTACTACACCTGCATAGGCATAACCCACTCTTTTTTTATCCGAATCGCCGTAGACCAATGTACCCCCAATATTTACGCCTGCACTCCATTTATAGAAATTGCTCTGGGCACTTAAATTAGTTGCAAATAAGAAAAGTATAGAAAAGAATAAAAGTCGTTTCAAAAGGTCTAAGGGTTTTAGCTATAATGCTTATTAAACTAAAATTGGCTCTGTTTATTATCGGCAATCCTCAAAATTGCTGCCAATTCTAATTTTCTGCAAAAATATAACTTTATCCAATCCGATCTGGATTATTTGAAATTAATCTGTTGATGGAAAACTAACAAACTCCACATTCGTAAACTTAAGAAGTTTTGGGAACCGTATTAGGTCAATACTTCAATCATCTTCTCCACTATCCTAGTCAGGTCTTTATCACTCAGATTAGACCCTGAAGGCAAGCAAAGTCCATTTTTGAAAAGTTTTTCCGACAACCCATTTCCATAGAAAGGGCTAGCTGCAAATACGGGTTGTAAATGCATGGGTTTCCAAAGTGGTCTACTTTCGATGTTATCTGCAGCTAATACTTCTGCAATTTTCTCTCTAGTAACACCGTTTGTTAGTTTTGGATCCACTAAGATGGTGGTTAACCAACGGTTAGAAAAGTAACCTTCTGGTTCTTTCAAAAAGCTGATTCCTTCAAATTGTTTTAATGCAGTTTGATAAAACTCAAAGTTGGCCCTACGTTTAGCTACCCTTTCATCTAAAACTTCCATTTGTCCTCTACCGATCGCTGCACAAACATTACTCATCCGATAATTGTAACCAATTTCGCTATGTTGGTAGTGAGGTGCATTATCTCTGGCCTGAGTTGCCAAAAACCTCGATTTTGTAATATATGCTTCATTATCTGAAACCAAAGCACCACCACCAGAAGTGGTAATGATCTTATTTCCGTTAAATGATAAAATTCCCATTAGACCAAATGTCCCCATCGGTTTACCATGTAAAGTAGAACCTAAAGCTTCTGCAGCATCTTCAATTACAGGTATGCCATAATTTTGGGCAACAGCATTGATCTGGTCCATTTTTGCAGGCATGCCATATAAATGGACTGGTATGATCGCTTTTGGTTTTTTACCTAATTTAACCCGTTCTTCAATTGCCTGCTTTAATAGCACAGGGCACATATTCCAGGTATCTTCTTCACTGTCTACAAACACTGGAATAGCACCTAGGTAAGCAATCGGATTGGCACTGGCAGAAAAGGTCATGCTCTGGCAGATCACCTCATCACCTGGTTCAATACCCAACATGATCAGGGCCAGGTGTAAAGCAGCGGTACCTGAACTTAAGGCTGCTACATGTTTAGCATGGGTATAAGTTGCCAGATCTTGCTCAAATCCATTTACATGTGGTCCTAAAGGGGCAATCCAATTGGTGTCAAAAGCTTCATTCACGTAGAATTGTTCTTTGGTACCCATGTGTGGGGAAGAGAGCCAGATTTTATCGTTCATCGTTTTTAATCTATCGTATTAAATTTAATTACCCTTCCAGGGTTACCTACTACTACTGCATAATCTGGCACATCTTTTAAAACAACTGCCCCAGCGCCAATGGTAGCCCACTTGCCAATCTTTACACCTTGTATTATACAGGCACCAATACCTACATGCGTACCTTCTCCAACCTCTACATTGCCCGCTAAACCTACCTGTGGAGAGATGTGAACAAAATTAGCAATTTTACAGTCATGGTCAACCGAAGCATTGGTATTTATGATCACATGCTCGCCAATAACCGAATCTATATTGATCGAGCTATTGGCCATGCAAACAGAGCCATTACCTATTTTAACCTTACTTGCTACATAACTGCTAGGATGTATGGCCTTTACTTTGCTTTGTAACAATTGGTTTGCAATCTGTTGACGGATGCGATTATTCCCAACCGCGATTATAAACTGGTCATCCTCAAGGTCAATATAGTTCTTCAAGTTGCCAAGTATGGGATGGTCTAGAAAAAACCCGACCATTGGATTTTCATCCCAAACCCCAGAGATTTGACCTTGATTGGCTAAAATAATATCAGCAATCACCTTGGCATGACCACCAGCACCAATTATATGCATTAGTTTCCAGTAAATTTTTCCATCGTTACCGATGTGGTCGAGGAAATCCCCTCTCTAACCACAACTTTCTTTAAAGTTAATAACAAGATCTTCAAATCTAACAAAAAACTCAAATGATCTACATACCACACATCTAATTTAAACTTTTGTTCCCAGCTAATTGCATTACGGCCATTGATCTGCGCCCAACCTGTAATGCCTGGTTTAACCAAATGCCTACGGTTTTGTTCGGCGCTATACAATGGAAGATATTCGGGCAATAAAGGCCTTGGGCCTATTAAACTCATGTCGCCCTTTAATACATTTAACAATTGTGGAATTTCGTCTAATGAGGTTTTGCGTACAAAATTTCCGACTTTGGTTAATCTTAAATGATCTGGCAACAGTTCTCCATCTTTTGCTTGTTTATCATTCATCGTTTTAAATTTGATGATTTTAAAGAGCTTTGCATTTTTTCCTGGACGTACCTGAAAAAAAAAGGACTTGCCATTATTTGCAAAAAAAAGTAATAGGGTTACTACAAAAAAAATTGGAGATAATACGATGAAACCTATTAAGGCCATCACAAAATCTATTAACCTTTTAAAAAAGTGCTTATACATTGGCAAACTCCTTTAGATAAGCTATATATTTATTGGCTAATACTTTTCTGTCAAAATTAGCCTTGGCGTAGGTATAACCTGCTTCTCCCTGTGTCTTGATCAAGATAGGATCGTCCATGTACAACTTTATCTTTTTTGCAAAATCAGTCGGATTTTCGGGTTCAACAAAGATACCGGCATTGGCCTCTTCAACCAAAGTCCTAGAAACACCATCAATTGCCATAAAAATGGGTCGCTTGCAGGCCATATAATCAAATGTTTTGTTTGAATATACTGTTTTAAAGGTATCGACATTTTTTAGCACCGATGCACCCATATCAGAGGCAAAGATATATTTAAAGACCTCGGCCTTCGGAACAGGGTCTAAAAACACAACATTGTCTAACTTCATTTCCTTAGACAGGCTCATCAACTGTGCCTTTTGCATCCCTTGTCCTATTAGCACAAATAGCACCTTACTATCCCTTAACAAAACTGCTGTTTCCAGCACCTGGTCAAGATGGTTTGCAACACCATGTGCACCCACATAAGTAACTACGAATTTTCCTGCCCATCCTTGTGCTGCTCTAAATTCCTCTATATCAAAAGTATTCAACAAATGATCGGATAGACTAAAATCAGCAGCGTTTGGAATAAAAATAATCTTATCTTCAGGTACCTGTTTCTTTTCAATCAATGTTTTTCTAAAGGCTGGTGTAAGCACATTGATCTTCTTTGCTTTTTTGTAGATAAAAGCCTCCAATGCGTAGGCTAATTTGATAATGAATTTATTAGTAACTACACCCGTATCAATGGCCGATTCTGGCCAAAGATCTCTGATCTCAAAAATAAATGGTTTACGTTTGACCCTAGATAGTAGATAACCTGTAATACCAATAAATAAAGGGGGAGAGGTAACCACAATGATATCATACTTGCCTTTTATCTTAAAAAGGCCAGCCCATAAAGCAGAGAAAACGAAAGAAAAATAACCCCAAAGCCTACCTACAAAACCGGCATTATAACTTTCAGACACATGGGTACGCCATACATCAACCTTCCCTTGTTGGTTATTTACAAACCACTTCCCTTTATAAATAGGTCTTTTCTCATGCCCATTATAATGCATCATCCCTGCAATTACCGTTACTTCGTTCCCCATTTCTGTCCATTGGGCTGTAAGTTCATTAAACCTTGAGCCTCCAGGGTCATCTTGTTCCAAAAAATACTGATGTAATAATAATACTCTCATTGTTTGATCCTGATCAACGTTTTAAGGTTAGCATTTAAAGTCGTAAAGGTAAGGGTTGTACAATCTTCTTTCAGTCCATAAAATGAAGAGTAATAGCCCTTAGAAAGTGATGGAGTACATTGTTCTCCAGACGTTAAAATCGAATTGAACGTTAAAAGCTCTGGATAGGCCGTATGCCAGATCTGATGTAGGGCCAGATCTTTTGGTTTATTTTCAATTTCATCCTCTACTTCCCATAGCCGTTCTCTTTTATGAATTTTTACCTTGCGTTTGTGTAAAATTAATGGATTGACATGTTTGAATGCACTGATTGTCCCTTCAAAATAAAAATAATCATCGGTTTCAGTTGTTACAACATCTACACATTGTGTCCAATGGTACCATATAAATCTGGCCCCCTTTTCCATTTGGTCATGTTCACCAAGCATTACCGTATTGTGAGATGGTGTACCCATAAAATACTTTAGGTCTTTTGGATCAGCGTTGTACTTATAAGTACCTCCATCGTGGAGTAGGTTTTTATCGTTATACCAAATATCTAAGTGTAGATTATCTGCCTGTGCTGGTCTGTCCTTATGGTTTCCACATCTTAGAAAAGTAAGACTCTCCTTTGTTCTGTACAAATAATATCCCCCTGCATTAAATGCCGAAAAACCATCTTTTTGCATGTCCAATAGAGGCAAGTTCTTCTTTTTACCAAACCATTTTACATCTTCTTCATTTTCATAAGGCCATGCCATACCTAAGGCATTGCTTAATGCAGCTAATTGTGGCCTATAATCTCTATAATGGGCATCAGATAATTTAAAAAACAAGGCACCATCATTATTGCCATAATTTGGGAGCCAGCCAGTATTTACATTCATATGCTCAACCAAAAAGGAAAGACTCTTTTTGGCTCGGTCATAAACTATTGGATCAAATGTTTCATTGTGCAATGCCGACAGTTGAAGTGCCCAAGTTAAAAGCTGTACTACTACCCTATGATAGTTCATAGAAAATTGCAAAAAGCTACCATCCTCATAGATCTGATAGCCAATTTCCTGTTCAAACCAGACCTTCCCCTTGGCTTTCCATTTCTTTGCTTCCTTAAAACCAGGGAAAAGCAAACCAGCTAAGTACAACAGTAAGGTCTCTGTAATGGCATGGTTGTTCCTTACTGCAATTCTAGAAAAATTAATATTTTGATAAACATGTTCAATTTGCCAAAATAGGTAATGTTGGATCTTGTTAAATAAGATTTCTGTTAGATAAGGTGAGTTTTTATAATAATAAAGGGCAAATGTCCAATTCATTATCCGAAGCGAGATCTCTTGGCTACATTTAAAATTAGGTCCTTGATTGATTGGATTGGCATTTAACCAACTTTCTATTTCATCAAATACCTGTTTTGCACAGTCTTTACCCGAATGTTGATCATATCTTATAATGGCATAGAGGTGAGAAAACCTTGAAGGTTCCCAAACAAATTTAATATCCCCTGCTTTTGGATCGAAATCGTTAACATCTAACCAGTGTAGATCAATATCATATTTATATCCAGTAGCCGGGTTGGTCAACCAGTCATAATTTGCACCTAGGTTATATTGGAGATTAGAAAAGTAAGTATAATTAAAGTCGGTTAATTTATGATAGGCATCAGCCAACTTTGGACTTAGCTCCTGTTCAAAATCTAAGGTTTCCCTACTCTCAAAAAAAAAGACTGGTGCCTCTTGTTTCCAACTTGCTAAGGTATAAACATTTTTAACCTTTGGATTTAAAGGAAATCTATACTTCAGTAGTCCAGTTCTTTTTTTGAACTCAAAACCAGATCTAAAGATAATATACCTTAGACCCATATTTTTGATCAACTGAACAACTTTTTTCATCTTTCCCATCATAAATTAAAGCACTTTTTTAAAGATCTCTAATAAATGTTCAACAATTCTATTGGCTGTTTTCCCATCCCATAATGGAGGTATGCCTCCTTTTTTCCATTCGCCTTTAAATAATTTATCAAAGGCGGGTGCTATGGCCTTTGGATCTGTCCCAATTAACTCGTTGGTACCAATAGTGATTGTCTCTGGGCGTTCGGTATTATCTCTTAAGGTAATACATGGCACGCCCATTACTGTGGTTTCTTCGGTAATACCTCCTGAATCCGTAACCACCAACTTAGCCCGTTCAACCAGAAAATTAAACTCTAAATAGCTCAAAGGTTCAATAAAGTGCAAGTTGGCACCTACAATGCCTAAACCCTGTAGATTTTTTGCTGTACGTGGATGCACAGGGAATATAATGGGTAGGCCATTGCTGTTCTCAATGATTTCGTTCATCAGTAATTTCAACTGTTGTTCTTGGTCTACATTTGCTGGTCGGTGCAGGGTTAAAACAATGTAATCTTTTGCCTTTAATTTAGCTTCTTGCCAAATTGGCGGAGCTATAAACCTACTTCGATTTTTAAGCAAGGTATCTATCATTGTATTGCCTACAAAATAGATTCTGTTCTTTTCAACACCAGATTTACTTAGGTTCTGATTGGCTATATCCGATGTCGTAAAAAAGTAGTTGGTAATGCTATCCGTTACCAATCGGTTAATTTCTTCGGGCATCGTCCAGTCGTCTGATCGGATACCTGCTTCCACATGTGCAACTTTTATCTTTAGTTTTTGTGCCGTAATGGCACAAGCCATGGTTGAAGTTACATCTCCCACTACCAAAACCAAATCTGTTGGATTAGCCAATAGCTCTTGCTCAAATCTCGCCATGATTGCTCCTGTCTGTTCTGCCTGCGTACCTCCACCGGCTTCCAGATTGGCATCAGGTTCAGGGATACCCAACTGTTCAAAGAAATCGCCCGACATTTTTTGGTCAAAGTGCTGACCAGTATGTACCAACCTAAAGTCGATTGGTTTCCCTTCTTCTTTGGCTTTTTGAATGGCATGCACTATGGGTGCAATTTTCATGAAGTTGGGACGTGCCCCGGCAATGATCGTAACTCGCATTTTATTTCGTTAAACTATATTGATCCATTTATTCTCTTTTAAACTATTGACTGCAGCGAATGAGGCCTTTGTGGTATTGATAATCTCATCAAAAGGTATCAATGGTCCTCCACCATTTTTCACCCGTTCTATCAATTGTTGAAATTGGGCCTTATGTCCTTTATCCAAATTTGTTTTTAGTTTAGAAAAACCTTTAAAACCATACCCGGTGGTTACTCTAAAATTGTCTATGATGGCTGTTCTTTCTTGGGTATAAACTTCGATACGTTCTTTGGCATAGGCCTTAGACCCATTGGCAAAATAATTGATTACCCCTGTTGATCCATTTTCGTACTTCAACAATATCGAGGCATTGTCGGTATTTTCGCTTGGGTTTAGTCCCATTGCGTTCATACAAACCGATTTCACCTTACTTCCAGTAAAATAGCTGATCAGGTCTATAAAATGACAGGCTTCTCCAATGATCCTACCTCCACCAACATTCATATCATGTACCCATACGCTGTCGGGTATAAAGCCGGCATTCATGGTAGCAATGATATTCATTGGCCCATTTCCAATCAGCTGTTTAACTTTAACTGCATGAGGAGAAAATCTTCTATTAAACCCTACGGTTAATGTCTTTGTATACGCTTGCCCTGTTTGTTGATGAGTTGCGATGAGCTGTTCTAATTGAGCGGTATTGAGTGCCAAAGGCTTTTCTACAAATACATGTTTATTGGCCGCTAATGTTTCTTGGGTCATCAACGCATGCTTATCATGTCTGGTTGTGATCAAAACAAGATCAACTTCATCATCTTTTAAGATCTCATGATAATTGGTGGTAGAATGTGAAAAGCCATATTTTTTGGCCAAGGCCGTACCACTAACCCCACCAGCACTTGCAATATATTTATAATAAGCCCTGCTATTCTTTAAGGCAGGGAGCATGGTCATCTTGGTAAAATTTCCTGAACCAATAATACCTAGTACTCCCTTTGAGCCCGCAAAACTCGACTCCTTTAGCTGTATTGTTACTACGGGGTTAACATCGATGTTTTCATCATACTTAAGGATTGAAGCAATGGATTTTCTCGATCCAATATTGTTATAGATGTTTGCATATTCAGCTAAAGGGGTAAGCTCGGTAATCATTTCTGTTACCATTAGTTTTTGCGAAGCAATGGCATGCAATATCGCTTCGAAATTTCTTTGCTCAGTCCACCTTACAAATGGTAAAGGATAATCATTACCCCTTTGTTCGTAATTTTCATCATATCTGCCTGGGCCGTAAGAACAAGAAACCTGAAAACTTAACTCCTTTTCATAAAACTCTGCTCTACTTAAATTTAGCCCAATTACCCCAACCAATATTATTCTTCCTCTTTTTCTGCTCATTTTGGCAGCTTGAGATATGATTTCATCTGTTTTTGTAGAAGCAGTTATAATTACACCATCAGCGCCAATATTATTGGTAACCGATTCGACAAATTTTACTGGGTCTCCATTCTTTGGGTTAAATGGTATAATCCCCCATTGTTTACTCAAGTTTAGCTTCTCTTCATCAATATCAACGCCAATTACCTTACAGCCATTTGCAATTAATAATTGGGCTGTAATTAAGCCGATCAAGCCCATCCCAATCACAACAACTGTTTCGCCTAAGGTTGGATTTAACAATCTAATTCCTTGTAAACCAATTGAGCCGATTACCGTAAAAGTGGCTTCATCATCACTTACTTGATCAGGAATATGGGCTGCCAAATTTTTAGGGATACAGACAAATTCTGCATGTTGCCCATTGGAAGCCACCCGGTCCCCAACCTTAAACTCATTTACCCCTTCACCAACGGCAATAACTTTACCTACATTACAATAGCCTAAGGGTAAAGGTTCGCCAAGTTTATTAAAAACAGCTTCCAAAGTAGGCAAAAGCCCTTCGGTCTTAATTTTATCCAATACCTGTTTTACCTTATCTGGTTGTTGCCTTGCTTTTGACAACAAATTGGATTTTCCAAATTCAACCAACATCCGTTCGGTTCCTAATGAGACCAAAGAACGAGTAGTTTGTATCAATACAGCACCCTTACGTACCTGTGGTGCGGGAATATCTTCTAATATAGTTTCTCCTGTTTTAAAGGATTGGATAATCTGTTTCATCTTTTATTTATTCGTTGATCTGATATAGGTCTTTCCGTTCTTTTCTATCCGGATAACTGATTAACACTGCTCTATACTTTCCTTTAAATACAAACAAACTCCCCGCTGCGGCACCAATGGTCTTATACCTTGTTATGGCTTGTTTAATGTCATTAAGGCTACCGGCACCACCTAAAATTGACATAGGCATACTTGTTAAGTCTCGAACCATATCAAAAAGTTTAAAATCATAACCAGTCATTTTTCCATCATGCTCAATAGAATTTACGACCAGTTCTCCAATGCCAATTTCGTTTATAGTGGTTAAAAAGTCTTTTAACTTTACGCCTGCGGCTTTTTTACCATTATGTGTAAATATTTCGTATCCTCCTAAAAAGCCTTTTTTCTTTACATCTATAACTACCACTACACTTTGAATACCAACAGCGGCACCAATTGCCTTTAAAATTGATGAATCCTTTATAGCTGCTGCGCTAATGGCAACTTTTTCTGCACCAAGACTAATTATTTTTTTGGCTTCTGCTACTGTAGTTACCCCACCTCCATAACAAAATGGCATCCTACACTCTACGGCTAAATTTTTGATCAGGTCAAAATCTGGTCCTCTTCCTTCTACTGTTGCATCAATGTCCAAAACAATTAACTCATCAACTTCTTTCTCATTAAAAATTTTAACAGCATTAATTGGGTCACCAACATACTTTGGATCTTTAAATTCTGTAGTTTTTACCAATCCTTTTTTATGGACCAATAAACATGGGGTTATCCTTGATCTAAGCATTATAATTGTGCAAAATTTTTAAGTAACTGAATTCCATTATGATGGCTCTTTTCTGGATGAAATTGAATTCCGTATACATTATCGTGATGTACAGCAGAAGCAAATGCTTGTCCATATATAGTGGTTGTTAAAACATCCGCCTTATCTATACATTCGAAATAATAACTATGTAAAAAATAAAACCCGATTTCCTCTTCAATCCCATTAAATAGACGATGCTGCTTTTGGAGGGTTACTGTATTCCAACCCAAATGTGGCAGTTTAGGTTTTTGCGTTAAACCACTTTCATCAATTTTTTTAACATGGCCTTTGATATACCCTAATCCGGGCAAACTACCTTCATCACTACCTTCGGCCAAAATCTGCATACCAACACATATACCGATAATTGGCACCTTGTTTTGAAGCACCTCAACATCTAAAACAGTTCTGAAACCTGTTGCGTCCAATATAGAGATGGTTTCATCAAAAGCACCTACGCCAGGTAAAAACAATTTTTCTGCACCTATAACTTCCTCGGGTGTTTTTGCAATTTTATATTTGATATTTAATCTTTCATAAATATTTCCAATTGCACTGATATTACCAGATCCATAATCTATTATCGTTATCATCTTTTGATCGACCTTTCTACACCTAAGAATTTTAGAATTTTCGCACCGGTTTTAAACATTGAAAGCTGATTCTTATAATCCCAATAAAATTTCTTTTTTGAAGTAAAATAGCTTCTTAGTTCATCAACATCTATCCCCAATTTGGTGGCAATGTATTTAAACTCATCATCGATAGTTTCAGGGTTATAAGCGGGTTTTTCAAGTTTTTGTAAGGCTTCCGCCCTGTTTAGCTGCCCTGTTAATATCAAACTTGAATATTGTACCCTTCGTGTATCAAACCCAAAACGCTCCGGTAACCAATAGCCCTCGTAAAATTTGGTAAAACGAGACTCAAAGTGTTTTTGTGGATATGGTGTCCATCCGTAAGTATCTGCCAATAACTTTAGTGCATCTTCTTTTACATATGGCATATAGTTTAAAGGTTTAACAACTTGTACGCCTTTAATGTATCTCAGATAAAACTTATGCTTTAGTACTGGACTAAATGGGTAGGTTTCCATTTTAACTGTGCCAAATTGTTTTTTGATATCTCGAATCTGGGCCATATCAGTTCCATAATACAGGAATTCCATCGGATTACGTACACATTCAGTAGAAATATTACCTCCGTTTAAAATATATTTTATGTTGTATTTGTGTGCAAAATTATAAAGCGTTGCAACAAAGGCATGATCTTGGGGAATATCTAAGTGCGGAACTCCAGATTTGAAGAAGGCCAATTGAAAATCCTTCATTTCTTCCCAGTTGATCACTTCGGTATAAAGATCTAAACCTAACTTATCAATCATCACCTGTATGTTGTTTACTGCAAGTTCTGAGTTCCATCCCCCGTCAACATGAAATACCAACGGTCTTAACCCTAATTGGGTTACCGCCAAATGCAAAAGATACGAACTATCAACACCGCCACTCATTCCTAAAATGCAATCGAAATCTTTTCCTTCGCCTTCCTTTTTTATTTTCTTAACGGTTTCAGAGAGTTCATTTAGACCCTTTTCATCTGTATGCCAATTGGGCTGTACATTCTCATAAAAATCATTGCAATGGTCACATACCCCCTTTTCATCAAAAACAATTTTTGAATCGGAAGTATCCATTACACAATTGGTACAAATTTGATAGTTGTTTTTCATATTTTTACTCGTTATCCAATACCACTAGTTTAGCTATGATTGATTTTATCTTTTCTTTTCGTATTTCATATGAGAAATTTTCAACAATATGATTTCTTATTTCATTGCTTTTCATCATATAGTCTATTTTATTATCATCAAGTATAGTTAGTATACCATTTGAAACAGAAATCGAATCATTATGATCTACATATATACCATTACGGCCTACAACCTCTGGTATTGCACCTTTATTACTAACCACAACTTGAGTTCCACAGCTCATAGCCTCAGCGATTGCAACACCAAAGGTTTCAGTGTCACTAATCTGGACATAAGCTTTAGACTTTTGCATCCATTCTACAACTTCTTCATTTTTTATACTTCCAACAAAATCAATGTTATTTTCAATTTTAAGTTCTAGTATCATTTCTTTTAATCTCGGATAATAATTATCCTTATTTCCAATTACGACAAACTTCTGATCTGGATATTTCTTCAAAACATGAGGAATAGCTTGTAAAAATATTTCACCTCTTTTCAATCTCACGACATTTTTTTCAGATTTAAAAATCATTGTTACATATTCACGTGCTATATCCGCTATGAAGAATTTGTCGACATTAACACTATTATGTACTACAACAGGTTGTTTTTTATCAAGCTTAATACAATTATCTAACATAAAGTTGGAAACAACTATAATTCTAGAAGCAAATCTAAGACATAACTGTGTTGCAATTTTTTTATACAATGGTGTAGCTAAATAACCTGCAGCGATACCATATTTAGAATCTTGATACAACATTACCTCATTTCCTCCTGCCACAATAATGATTGGTTTTGAACAGAGTTTTGCTTTGATTAAAGGTAAAATACTTCCACTTGCCCACCAAGAAAAATATAGGTCACAATTTAATGGGATTTTTGAAAAGGTATTGGCAATTATTACCTCAAACCCAAGGTCTTTTAAAATATTTATATCTTGCAAGCTGTATTGCTCTTGTTCGATAGATTCTAGTTTTTCATTTGAAAAAAAGCAGGCTCTTTTTAACATAAGGTACTTTTCTTTATCAAAATTTTATGTTCAATTAATTCTTCTTCTGAGAACCTATCTTTTAACTTTTTTGCAGGGATACCCCCAACTATAACATATGCTTCTACATTTTTGTTCACTATAGATCCTGCTGCAATGATCGCTCCTTCTTTTATTGTTACCCCTTTTAGGATGGTTACATTTGCGCCTACCCAAACATCATTTTCAATTATAATGGGAGCATCGGTCTCATCAGTTTTTTCTTCTACATCGTACATATATCTACCCAACTGTTTTACATTATGGTCGCCTCCCAATAACTTAACCCCAGGTCCAAACATTACTTTAGACCCTATCTCAATATAGCTATGTGTAGTACTAAAATAAGCTTGCGGTCCAATATATACATCAGAACCAAGTGAAATGGTTTTAAAAGAGAAATAATCATAAGGATCGAAGATTATTCCTTTACCATGACTTTTAAATTTAACGACTAATATTTTACATAACAATCGTTTAATTGCTTTCCTATAAAGGATAAATATACTACCCAACATTGATAACATCTTCTAATTCTATTTTATAAATTGGCTTTTTATATTTCGAGTAATATTCTATTTTAGATGGAAATGAACCTAAACTGAATGGATGGTCTGGTTTTTGCAAAACAAGATAGATATCTGCTTTAAACAGTATCTTTTCATATTCATAACTATCCAAAAAGCCCAGAAATGAAATTTCCTTAAAATCCCAATCTCTAATTACCTTTTCAAAAGGACCACTTCCAGTTATTACAATCGAAAATATACTCAGCTTCTTTCTTAATGACCTTATGAGGTCTGGAATTAAATCAACTCCTCTTATGCTATCTAGTGCCCCTGCATAGAGAAATATGGTTTTTTCTTTTAATTCGAAATCTATATAGTCAATATATCCCAAATCTATAAAGCCGTTAAAGACAAATGTCTTTTTGCCTTTAAAGTAATTGACCATGTTTTTATTGATACATATTATTACATCTGGTATATTTTTAACTAGTTTGAAATAGCTATTATAAAATTTATTTTTAGTTTGAAGAGAAATGTCATCCTCAAAATCCACAATGATTTCTTTTCTCAAAATTTTTTTTGCGAAAAATGCTGCCAATATCTCACTTGGTGAAAAGTTATAAACTAAACAATAATTATATTTTTTCCTATTGACAACCAACCATGATATCATTTTAAAAGCTAAAAAAACTTGTGCCAAACGACCAGTAAGTGAGCTTCCCAAATGGATAACATACCCTTGGTTAAATGATTTGGTCGGTTTGTTGATGGTTGAATCTTGTGTTGGGCTTAAAATGTATGAACCTCTTTGCATTAAGCCAAAAAATTTCTCTTTCTTTTCAATACTGTAGTTTTTCCTTCTTTCAAAATGATGGATATCATACCAATCTTGGTTAGGAAAATTACAGATATAAACTCCTTTTCCATCTTCAAATATAGGGCGGATATCATCCTGCTGAACAGTCAATAGTGGTGTCAGCTTATATTTTTCATTAACAGAAATAGTTTTTTTTTGTGCCGAATACCTCATTTCAATACCCTCTTCTTAACTGGCAATATTTGTAATCTAAAAAAGTAGAAATGTACAATTAGCCCTAGCATTAAAACATAAAGAATTTGTCCCCATATATTCCCTACTGAAGCTTGAAAATAAAAGTTTAGTAGGAGTAGAGTTAATAGTAGTTTAGAAAGTTTGTATTTGGGGTTTTCAATAATCTTATAATATATCTTATATAACTTATATACCTTATAAAAAAAGAGCAGGAATAAGATAAAACCAAATCTGGATAAAAAGAAAATAAATATACTATGATCTTCGATATCAATTTTGGCATTATTACCGGCTCTAGTCCCTAAACCAATTCCAAAAAATGGAGAATCCATTGTTTTGTTTATCAAATCCATCCAAATCATAAATCTAGCGCCATCTTTTATCCCTACGTCACCTTCAATTAACAAAACACCAGATTCGATACTGCTATTATCTGTTTTGGTTCTTAAAACACGAGAGTTGAAATAAGACTCTATATCATCAAATTGATTAATACTAGCAAAAGAGTTTAATATCTTGTCTTTAGCTAGAAAAAGAAAAAAGACTAAAATTCCTGATCCGATAAAAAGATTGATGCGGGTAAATGCATTGGATTTAGTTTTTTCAGCTAAGATTTTATAAATGAGATATGGCGTGAATAGTATCACAACAAAATTCCATTTTGCAAGGCTCGCTACTGTTATAATATATCCCAAGGTAGCAATGTATAGACCTAATTTCCCATTATATCTATAATAATACTGTAGTCCTGCTATTACCAGAAGGGATACAACCGATAAATTTACTGTTGTGGCACCGAAAAGATTTCCAAAAAAGATGGATTTACCCCCCCCTACCGTAAATAATGATATTCCAACCAATAAAACAAAAGTAAATGAAATATATCCGAAAATTTTAAACACATTTTCTTTTCTAAAAAAATTATTATTGCTTAACAATATCGGTATAGAAAAAAGTGCAAGGTAATTTGCAACTCTCAACACATCAATTTTTGCATTTTCAGATGGGAAAACGTTATTTATATAGCCCATTATTAGACCTATCACGATACCTATAAATGCTATAAGATAAAGCTGATTGGTTCTCCTTTTTAGTATAGAAATTGTATTATTCCCTTTTGTTAAAAAGAATGAAATATAGATAAATGATAAAACTATATTTAAAAAGAATATGATATAATTATTTAAAAACATTAAGTTAAAGCATTATAAGTTTCAATAATTTTTAAAATATTGTTTTTTGCCTGAAATTTCTCTTGTGCTATTTCATATCCACATTTTCCCATATCCTTACCTTTCTTACTGTGCAATAATAATATTTCAAGATATTTCATAATATCTGAAGTGCTTTTAGGCTTTACTAAAAAACCATTTTGATTAGTTTTAATCAGTTCTTTTACTCCATCTAATTCACTTCCTATCACTGGTTTCATCATAGCACCGGCTTCAATAATGGGCCTTGCAAAATGTGGCCTAACTGAGGGGAAAACCAAAACATCTGAAGCAGCAAGCAATTTAGCTACATCTTTCACGAAAGGGAATTTAATAAAATTTCTTTTCTTTATAGAATTTTCAATTTCCTTTTCTATTTTTTGGGAATAGGTTCCTTGACCTATTAAGGGCAATATTCTTTTTGCAATAGCATATAATAAATATTTAGGCTGTGTATAAATCCCACCTGGGAACAACATAAAGATATTTTTATCTGGATACTTTAACATTAAAGCATTTATAGCCTGAATTAAATATAAACCGCCCTTTATTTGGGCAACTCCCCCAAGAAATAGGACATTTAAATCTCCCTGAGGTATTTCTACTCCATCAATTTCATTGGGTCTAGAGGCTTTCGCTTGAAATTTTTCGAAATCAACAAAATTATATACCAGTAGGCCATTCTTCGGATTTCCCCATCCCTCTTTATCAGCATTGCATATGAAAATGACTTTATCTGCTAATTTTTCTAAAATTCTTTTGAGAAAATTATATCTTATCTTAAAAAGCCCCTTTACCGGATTTTCGCGAACGTGCCAAACAAGTGGTATATTCTGTTTCTTTGCTGCATATGCACTACCAACCAATACCACAGAGTTTAGATGAATTAAATCTGGTTTAACATTTTGTATCAATTTCTCTGTATTAGTTATTGATTTATTAATATTAAACAGTTGTTTGATCTCTTTAATTATACCTAAAGGATTTAATAAATTGTAAGATACAGCTTGCGTATGTTCATAAGTATCAATAATACTAGGTTTTACAACTTCAAAGCCAGCTTGCTCATATAAATCTGACAAAGATTTATTCCATTTTGCCAATGCAATTACCAAACTGTATTGTTCTCCTGCTACTTTATTGATTTCTTGCAAGGTGTAAAGCAAACTCATTGCAGAGCCCCCAAAGCCAGCAGCATGTTGAATAAATAGTATTTTTTTTCTCATCATCAGTTAAAATGCTATTTTTTCATCAATCCACTCATTATCAGGCACCATCACAGGTCGCCTCCATTTGTTATTCTCGTCTGCCCATACCTCAAATACATAACCAACATCAATACATGGGATATGCAACGGCTCCAATTGTGCTAAAATATTAAACTTCCCAACCCCTGCTCCTACAAAAGCAATATCTGCATCAGAATATCCAGGCTTTAAGTTAAGTTGCTCAAACATTGATCTATTTGGAGATATTTCATGCCAAATAACTTTTTGTACTCCTTCTTTAATCAAAGCAGAGATAATCTTTCCCTTTTTGATACCTTGCGCACTATGAAAGATCAATACTACTTTATCTTTTAAGAGGCTTTCTTTATATGAACCTCTCAATAAAGCATATACAAAGTAAAATGGATAATAGTTCTCTTTATTAACAACAATATGATTATGGTCAAACCATTTTTTCAACTTATAATGGAAATGTTCTTGAAATGGTTTGATACTATAGGTTAGATGTAAAGCCAAAACACCATGCTCAGCTATAAATTTAATCTGATTTTCTATTTCACTTTTTCGTTGTTCAATTTCAATTGCAGTATAATCCCCAGAAGACACTCCCGGTAAAGTTGCCGCTTTAAAATCATTTCTACGGATAAGTTTCTCTCTGCTCGTAATCAAAAATTTTTTCAGGAAACTACTCAACTTATCTCCTGTATAATAAGAATACGTAGGGCCTAGTAGAAAAAGAAACTCTCCATCACTCATTCTCATAACAGGAAAATATTCTTTTCCAATTTTACTGATTATTGTTTCTGCAAATTCATTAAACCAAGTCTCAGAATCAGTTTTTTTAAAAGAAAGTACGTTGGGTATAGATGACTTTACATGTTTGGTAAATTCAGGTATAATCAAAGGAATCAACTCTGGGAAAATAAGTGTTTCTTTAGGTATTTTTCTCAAATTTCTAACTTGCTCCATTTTTTTTAGTCTTATTAAATTTTGAAATCAGAAAATTTTTATAGGTAAAACTAGATGCAAAAAGAGCAACTGTCATTATAACTAAAACTACAATTGAGATTACAATAAAGATACTTATAGAATAAACCTGAACCCACAAATTCAAGATGGTAAAAATGACCGTCCCTAACCCTACCATTACAAATGTGTAGGTAAGATGTTCTTTTAGAATGGTTTTCAGTTGGTCTTTATCTATTTGAAGATGCATATTCCATCTCTTCAGATAGATTACAGAAAAAACTAATCCCACAACTCCAATTGCTATTGGCAATCCGTTAATTCCAAACAACCATAACATCAAAAACAAGAGTACCATCTTTACAATGGATTCCCAAAAAACGGCTTTGCTTGAAAATTTAATATCGCCGGTTGTACTTATCAAGTAACTTAGAAAATTTGAGACAAAACTTGTAAATAAAGAGAAACTGATTAATATGGTGATTAGACTTCCGAGATAATTTTCTTTTCCGACCCATAAGACAACGAAAGGCTTATTCAGAATAATCAAAGTTACAAACATTACTAATGTAATTGGTATAATAAAATTTAATAGCTTGATGCAAAATATATTGAACTTACTTTTATCTTCTTCGGCATGTAAATGCACCATTGAAGGATATAATACACCTCCAATGCGATCGAGTATAGTTCTAATCAGGCCTCCAGCCTTTTTAGTCACAGAAAAATAGACTGCTATTTCTGGAGAAATGAATATATTGATTAGTGTCGGTTCAATATTACTTACCAATGATGTGCCAAATTTAGATAACATTAAGCTTGGTGTTAATTTTAGATAATCTACAACAGTGGCCTTATCATAGTTCCAAAAACGAATATTGTTAAACCTAAAAAGTAGACACAAATAAAAAAGATTAGGAACCAGCCCAATAGCTGCACGGATCAACATTCCAATTGGTATGGCTAAGAGTGGGTCTTTACCCAATAGCAAAAAGTACACCACTATTATTCCTATCAATGCACCTGCCAACTGAAAAATCTTACCCATTAACGGTTTTTGTAACGCATTTAAGGTTCCTTCAATTGTATTATTGAACAAGGTAATGATCAAAGCGACTAAGGCAATTTGAAAAGCTTCTGTTAACAAACTGTTTTCTGTAACTGTAGTTTCGGGGAAGAACCGACCTAGCCCAAGACTCATAATTAGCCCAACGATCAGTAGCAATGACATGAATCCTGTATTGATAAGTAGTCCACCAAAAAAGTACTTTGAAACCCCATTATAATTTTTCAATCCAAATTCTCTAGATACTCTTTGTATGGTAAGAGAAGCCATCCCCATATCTAAAAAGGCTAACACTGCTAAAATACCACCTGTACCTAACCATAAGCCATATAGCCGTTCTCCAATAAAATGTAGATATAAGGGCACAAAAGCTAGGCCTTGTATAATATCAATAAGCATTACACTATAACCACCTATGGTTAAGATTTTGACAGATCTACGTCTTGAAGGGGTTAATGAAAACACTTACTTTAATTTTTTAATGATAAATTTTGAGCAATCTCTCTAAATTTCGTTACTGTGTATTCAGGAGTGATATATTTTAACACATTAAATCCCTGAATAGATAGCACCGAGTACTTAGAATAATTATTAGTTAGTTCTTGTAAAGCATTTTGTATATTCTCCGGGTTGTTTGGATCAAACAAATTTAGTTCCAGACCATATTTTTTTAAAAATTCTACATTTGGGGCTATTGAAGAGGCAATAACTGGTTTTTTAAATTTATATGCTTCTAAAATCGCACCACTAAATGCTTCATATTTTGATGATGTAGCTACTGCAAAACAATTTCTATAAAGGTCAAATACTTTCTCTCTACTTACAAAGCCCAAGAATTGTATAAATTGTTTTGCATGATGTTTGTCTATTAGGCTATCCAGAACTACTTTTCTTTTCGGATCTATTGGTCCAGTACATATCAGTCTCAGCTGCTTATTTGGATTTAGCAAATTATACATGCTTAAGCCAATAATTAGGTTTTCGTGGTTCTTGTGTACAGCATTTGCTGATGGGTAGTATAAAAAATCGCCGATATGATCAGCTGTATTTAGTTTATTACTTACAAATGGATCATAAAGAAAGGGAATTTCAAATAATTTCAATCTAGATTTTGGGAACAGTTCTAGTAGACGCTTTTTTGGATAAGGCCATGAAACCACTATTGCAGATGATTCATTTATAGCTTTAATCTGCTCGTCCATTATGCTTCGATTCCCTATATTGGAATCCCACTCTCTAAAATCGTGCATCACAAAAATAACCTTTGATGAATCGTGGACATATTTTTCTCTCTGAAAAGGATAAATAACCACATCAACTTTCTCATCCATTTGTCTAATCCATTCTTTCCTTAGTCCGAACAATGCAGATTCAAATCTAGGAATAGTTTTGACCAGTAATGTTGTAATCAACTTTATAATCCGAGATCTATCACCTAGCTTTTGGGTTCTTTTATAGACTGGATCTACCAATAGATTTACATCAACTCCAACTTTATCTATATATTTCTGCTCAGTTCCAGGGGGAATGTGAAGAGAAATTTCATCATCTTTAAACTCTGTTTTCCAAGCGTTTACTAACATATAGAGGTAGTTTTCAATACCCCCTGATTTACCAGGTATAATACTTCTTGCTTCAAATAGTATTTTCATTTTTATACATGATATTTATTCGAGCTCTTTAAAAGGTCTTAGAGCATTATAAATGGAATAAACTAGTTGTAATAAGTATTATATAGTTTATATTAATTATAAAAATCGCTTATCGCATTACAAATAAATTTTACATCTTCATATGTTAAATCTGGGTAACTAGGCAGATTCATTCCTCTTAAACTTATGTCCTCTGCCACGACATGCTTATTATACTTTGCAGAATACATTGGCATTGTATGAATTGGATAAAACAGTGGTCTGGTTTCTATCCCTAAATTTTCTAGATGGAGTCTAAGTGGGTCCCTTTTTTCATTTACCTCTAGTAAGATTGAAACCATCCAATAGGTATGTTTAACATTAGACTTTTCTTGATGTACTTCTAAGGGCAAATCGGTCAATAATTCCCGATACCATTGGGCAATCTGTATTTTTTTTTCAATTATTTCTCTTACATTTTCAAGTTGCGCTAGGCCAATGGCAGCACAAATATTGGTCATTCTATAATTATATCCAATAATGTCATGCCAATATTGACGATGTAAAGCTAACCCCTGTCCTTTAAAACGTACTGACCTATCAAATAAAGTGGCGTCATTAGTTACCACCATACCGCCTTCACCAGTGGTAAGTGTCTTATTCCCAAAAAAACTAAAAGTAGCGATGTCTCCAAATGTACCTACAAATCTATCATTGTATGTGGATCCAAATGCTTCTGCACAATCTTCAATTACAAACAATGAATGTTCTTTTGCAATTTGCATAATTATTTCCATTTCCGCAGGGTGGCCATACAAATGAACTACCATGATGGCTTTAGTTTTAGGAGTAATTTTTTTCTTGATATCAAAAGGGTCCAACTGCCAAGTTTCTCTTTCAGAATCAACAAAAACAGGGGTAGCTCCTGTATAAGCAATTGCGTTTACTGAAGCAATGTATGTAAAAGTTGGCACTATGATTTCATCACCTTCACCTAATCCTAGCGCAACTAATGCCAAATGTATGGCAACAGTACCATTACTAACAGCAGTTGCATACTTTATATCTATATAATCTGCAAATTTAGTCTCAAATTGATTGATAAAACTTCCCTTTGAGGAAATCCAAGTCGAATCCAGACATTCATTTACATATTTTTTTTCATTACCAGATAAAGACGGCCTATAGACTGGATATTTCATGTTCATTTTTAATTGATTAACAATTTTGGCAGAAAATTATGGATATAGCTATTGTAGTTTGTTAGCGTTAGAGAAGTATTTTAATTTGTTTTGTACGTTATTTACAATCTTCCGTCCACCAGATGCCTATCTAAAAAGGCCTTGGTATCAAATATTACTCCATTATTTCTTTTAATTTTTTCATAGTCGAACCTAGAAAATTCCTCATGGGCTACCGCAACTATAACTGCATCATAAACTTTATTGCTCTCAAGTTTATTTAAGATGTTAATACCATATTCTCGTTTTACCTCATTCTTATCGGCCCACGGATCATAAACATCTACATCCAAACCAAACTGTATCAATTCATGAAAGATATCTACAACTCTGGTATTGCGTACATCTGGGCAGTTTTCTTTAAAGGTAATTCCCATAATCAAAGCCTTGGATCCTTTGATTTTGTGATCTTTCTGAATCATCAGTTTAACAACTTTCTCTGCAACAAAAGGTCCCATATTGTCATTAACCCTTCTACCTGATAAAATCACTTGAGGATGATATCCTAACGACTGTGCTTTGTGTGCTAAATAGTAAGGATCTACGCCTATACAATGTCCGCCTACCAATCCGGGTTTATATTTTAAGAAATTCCATTTCGTCCCGGCAGCTTCGATTACATCATTGGTGTCAATTCCAATCCTATCAAAAATCAAGGCTAATTCATTCACAAAAGAAATATTAACATCTCTTTGTGCATTCTCTATTGCTTTAGAAGCTTCTGCTACCTTAATACTCGGTGCTTTATGTGTACCCGCTGTTATGATAGATTTATATAAATCATCTATAAAATCAGCTACCCTAGGGGTACTACCAGATGTTACTTTCTTGATCTTGGTAAGGGTATTGATTTTATCGCCAGGATTAATTCGCTCAGGGGAATAACCACAATAAAAATTCTCATTGAACTTTAAACCTGATTTTTTTTCCAAGGCGGGAACGCAATCTTCTTCGGTACAACCTGGATATACTGTTGACTCATAAATCACAATATCGTTCTGTTTTAAAATTCCACCTAACATCGTAGAAGCCTTTAACAAGGGTCTTAAGTCAGGTGATTTAAATTGGTCAATTGGTGTTGGTACTGTAACTATAAAAACATTATATTGTTTTAAACTATCAGAATTTGAGGAAAATGATAGACCAATTCCATTATGATCTTTGTTATTAATTATTTTTTTTAAATCCTCTAAGTTAGCTTCTTGTGTTCTGTCTTTACCTTCATTTAACTCATCTACCCTATCTTGATCTATATCAAAACCTAAAACATCGTATTGTTTTGCAAATTCTATCGCTAAAGGCAAACCTACATAACCAAGACCGATAATTGCAATTTTTGCATTAGACAAACTTATATCCATCATTTATTTAGAATCTTTTAAGTACATTTTTAATGATGGAAATAGGTGTAACTTTACGCTTTTTTACATCATCTGAATAATAGCCATAACCATAGCCATAACCGTAACCATAGCCATAACCGTAACCATAGCTACCTCCCAATTTAACCCCATTTAGCACCACATTCAATTTAGGAAACTTCTTTTGTTGATATAACTCTTCTAGATTACTTATTTGTTGTTTAAAGGTTACACCTTGACGAATCAAATAGATAGATGCATCTGCTAAGCGTGATAGAATTTGGGCATCTGTAACCAGACCAATTGGTGGAGTGTCTATCAGAATTTCATCAAAATTCTTTTTTAGGTAAGTTAATAATACATCTATTTCTGGCTGTATCAATAATTCAGAAGGGTTAGGCGGAATTGGACCAGAACCGATTACAAAAAAGTTCTCATTTACTTTCGTTTGTTGGATGATATCTTTAATTTCTGCCTTACCAATCAAATAGTTGCTTAGACCACTTTTATTCGCTAGGTCCAGGTACTTACTTACTTTCGGCTTTCTTAAATCCAACTCCAGTAAGACTGTTTTTTTACCACTGATGGCCAAGGCTGCAGCAATATTACTGGCCACAAATGATTTTCCTTCCCCAGACATACTCGAGGTAAAAATAGTAACTCTACCTTGATCAGCATCTGATCTACCATGTAAAAACTGCATATTGGTACGAATAGCTCTAAATTGTTCTGCTATTGCCTTTCTGCTATTGGCTTGCACTACAATTGCATCAGATCCCTCCTCATACAATATTTCGCCTAAAATTGGTGTTCTGGTTAGTTTTGAAATATCATTTACACTACCAATTTTATTATTTAATATTTCTTTCAAATAAACATAGATGATAGGAATTAATATTCCTAATAATAATGCTCCGAGATACACCAACTGCCTCTTAGGCTTAATAGGTGATTTAGAAGAGAATGCCGGATCCACAATTCTACTATCCGCTACTGCAGATGCATAAGACAAAGCCGCCTCTTCCTTTTTCTGTAATAGATAGATATAAATGCTTTCCTTAGATGCTTTTTGTCTTTCTTTACTAAGTAGCTGCCTTTCTTGCCCAGGCATTTTCCTAATAGAAGATTGTATCTGTGAATCTTTCCCTTGTAAAGCTTTTTTAGTATTATTATATGACAAGAATAGATTCTCAATATTTGCCTTTATCCCTTCTCTTGCATCTTCAATTTGTGAGTTGATTGGAGCTATCATTGGATTATTTGCTCCAGTAGTAGCCAATAGCCTATCTCTTTGTAATTTCAATTCACCTAACTGGTTAATTTGTCCTAATAAGATAGGATCATTTATCCCTAAGGTACTTGGCAATTTCTCTTGCGATGAAGTAGCATTTACATATCTTTGAATATCCTGAATAACGGAAAGTTGTAGATTAATCTCACTCAGTTTAGCATCATTAGCCTTTACGTTGTCCAAAAACAGATTAGCATCATTACTCATGGTTGTAATACCTCTCGTGCTTTTAAACCCTTCGACATCTTTTTCTACTTCAGTCAATTCTCCACTAATCAATTTAGAGCGGACATCTATAAAATCCATGGTACTCTGAGTAGCACGGTTTTTATCGGTCAATGCCGCTTCATTATAGACTTGAACTAAAGTATTTAAAATATCTATACCTCTTTCTGGAACTGTAGTCTGCAAATTTAAACTTAAAACAGAAGATTGCTTGCTGGCTAAGTTTACAGTTAGGTCACCTAAATAACTATTGGCAACCACTTGAGGATCATAGATAGTGAGGTATATTAAATCCTGCTTCTTACTAACCCATTTATCAAAATACTTATTAGGTACAACTTTAAATATACCAAACGGTGTCCTCTGTAAAGAATCTAATAAACCCTTTACTTTTTTCCCGCTAATAGGCTCTTCCATTAAATAAGTTTTATTGGAAGGAAAAGTTAAATGCAGGGTTTTCCCATACCAAGTACTATCCATTTGTGCTACGCCAATATCAACAGGTTTAATTGCATAGATATCAGACTTTACCACTCTCCCTTCAACAGAGAAACCTATCATTAGATTTAAACGGTTGACCACTTTGGCCATTAGGGTTTTTGATTTTAGGATTTCAATCTCGTTGTCTACAACTTTAGAGCTCCCGAAAATATCCAATTCTGTTAATAGATCTCCGTTGGCGGCACCAGTTTTTTTCTCATCCTTAATCAATAATGAACTACTAACTGAAAAGATTTCTTGTGTATAACGTAAATAAAAGAAGGCTCCTACTAGGCATATAGCTACGCAAAGTACAAACACTGGCCAATGGAAAATATATTTACCAAAAAGCTCTCTTATATTAACCTTCTCATCCTCAATCGTTGGCGCACTGTTTTGTTCCACTTGGCTCATTGTTTAATTAAATTATATACGAGAAATAAAAAGAGCTAGCACAGAAAGAACAGAAATGATTAAGCCTATATTACGGTAACTTGAATCTACGCTTGCATATTTGGCAGAACTGGGTGTTACTACCAATACATCATTGTTTTCTAAATAATAATATGGTGAATTGAATAGATCTTTACTTTGCAAGTCTAATCTTATTTGTTGCCTTTTGCCACTATTTTCCCTAACTAACAAGACATCATTTCTCTTCGCGGTAATATTTAGATCCCCCGCTAATCCTAGGGCTTCAATGACTGTTATCCTTTCATTTTGTACTGGATATACTCCTGGCCTGGCCACATCGCCCAAAACGGATACCTTAAAATTGGCCAAACGTAAAGTTACTACAGGTTGCTTTAAAATATCACCCTTACTTAGTCTAGTCTGAATCAATTCTCTTGCATCCGCTGTGGTCAAGCCTTCTACTTTAACCGCACCTAGATAAGGTAACTGTATCTCTCCACTTTTATCTACAACAAAACCTATAATTTGACTTGCAGCTCCAGTTGAGGTTGATTGACTACCATTATTATTTGCAGTATTGAAAATTGCATTAGCTTCAGCATTTAAGCTAGAAACCGTAATGGCTAAAATATCATCCTTTTGGATTTTTAAAACAGTTTGGTTATTAATATCTTCTGCCAAGTTACCTGCTGGCAGATCAACAAAGTAAGGTATGGTTTTGTATTTAACACCACAGGCACTTAAAAAAAGGACAGCGATAAATAAGTAGATTGTTTTTTTCATAGAACGTTTTCAATTAGGTTATTTGCTCAAATATACTAATATGTGTTTATTGAATTATTATTTTGGGTTAATTTATATCGTCTATTAATCTAAACATTTAAGCAATGATTAACGAATTGTCATCTAAAAGCAAAATTCATGCCCCATTCAATTCATCAATCTTACCCCAATAACTTTTGGGCAAAAAAAACAAACCAACAAACTATTAGTCAATTACTTAAATTTTATATTTTTTATTCTTTACTTCTTCCAAAGCATATCCTTATTAATTATTCACCTTCATGACCCTTAACCTTTAGTTTATACCCTTTGCGAAGTTATCCATTTCAAACAGCTCGCTCAATTCTAGTAGACCTACGTACGCATTTAGTCTAGCAAAATAGGTTTGGAGTAGATATTGCTGCCTAGGGCCTAAATCTTAAACAAGAAGTGAATATCTACTCCAAACCTATTTTATCCCACAATGCCTCTCGCCCCCCTTTTTTGTGTTCTATCTTTCTTAAAGAAGGATTTTAACGGAATATACTGGGATAAGACTGGGAGCCAGAATGGGGAAAGATGAAAGAAAGACGGGGTTAACAGCGCTTTAAAAAGAACGCATCAAAGCACAATTCGCGATCAAACCAACTATAAAGGTCTTTCTATTGTAAAATGGGCGTACCTATACATAAAAGACAAATGCGCGAATACCGATTTGGATAAAGTGTACAACTTTGGACATTGTTAAATACCATTACCTATGGCACAACAAGAAAGTTTAATCAAATTAAAAGGAAAAATCGGGGATTTGACCTTTTTCAAAACCAAAGACGGTTACCAAGCACGTAAAAAAGGGGGCATCAGTGCCGAACGGATTGCCAATGATCCGGCTTACCTACGCACCCGCGAAAACAATGTAGAATTTGGTCTGGCCTGTTCTAGCGCCAAAAAAATGAAAGACCTATTACGTCCAGTGGTCTTACAGGTTGCCGACCCGAAAATGAGCACACGTTTAAGCCAACTCTTTTCTCGTATCATTAAGGCAGACTCGATCAATCTACGTGGCCAACGCAAGGTGCTGGCCGAGAACTTGACCCTATTCAAAAATTTTGACCTTAATGTCAATGCTCCAATCCACAACACAATCATTGTAGATTACCAACTGAAAATTAACAGAGACACAGGTTCTATAAACTTGGACCTACCCGCGTTTAAACCTGAAGTATCTATTGTTAAACCTAAAGGAGCTACACATTTCCGTTTGATGGCTGCCACCGCCTTGCTTGATTTTGAAGGAGAAGGTTCTGCTTTGACCAGCATCGAATCGGAATACCTAGATCTCCAAACATCGACCACTGTTCAGCAACTGGTTATGGCTACTGTAGCTGAAAGCCCATTGCCCATATTCGTGCTGTTTGGGATCTCTTTCTATCAAATTGTAAACAACGTACATTATGGCCTTAACAATGGGGGCTACAATGCACTGGGCATTATTGCGGTTGAACAGCCATGATGACCCTTAAATTGTATCGGGAATATTTCCCCGAAGGTTGTAACGGTAAACATTACCATGAAACCAATTTGATCTGTGCCACAATCGAACTGCCCTGGCGAAACAACAAAAGAAGCATTAGTTGTATACCAGAGGGCAGGTATCAATTGGTTAAGCGCCAACACCCTAGCCATGGCCTACAACTGCAGGTAGCCAATGTACCCCAAAGGGAAGGGATATTGATCCACCCTGCCAATTTTGCCCTCAGAGAACTGCAAGGCTGCATTGCACCCGTAAGTATTTGTACAGGCCCTGGCAAGGGGAACTATAGCCGCTTAGCTATGGACAGGTTAAAGAACCTGGTATTGCCCGTATTGGAAGCCAAAGAACAGGTGTTTCTACACCTTACATCGGTACAACCTACTCCTTAAATGGAAAAGACCATGAACAAAAAAAGACAAGTAAACGTAAACCAACCTTCGGGGAAGGCCTGGTTACAAAAAACAAAAAAATAGCCGATCTTGTTTTACAACTGTTAAATGTAGTCCTAACTACACCTCTTAAAATCCCAGTCCAGTTGCTCAAAGGCATCAGGTACCTTGCTTTGATTGCTAGCCTCATCAAAACGACTACACAACACAATGACCCAGTTCAATAGCCTAGAGGTCAGGATGGGCACACTAAGCGGTACCTCTTTAAGTGTGTTGGCCCAAGAACCTTGGAACAATCTTGCAGAAACCATTCTACTTTCCATCGTTGGAGCCTTGGTCAGTTTTGCATTGAGTCGTTATTTACAGTGGCTATTTAATCAGAAGGAATAAAGCCGAATGGGCGTTGCGAAAGCAATGCCCGTTTTTTTATAGATGCCATGAAAGGCTATGATTTGGCTTAATGGCAAAGGGCCGCTCAAAAAACAGTGGCCTGAGGTATACATCATCACCTCTATTGTTCCTAACTAGTGCCCCATTTTGCAAAAAGGTCATATTTTAGAGTGGCTTAAAATAGCTTTCATCCCATTCGATACTTAGGCAATTGCATACGAGATAGGATAAGGAAAACAGGGATGATTGGGTTTTCTCTCATCTGCACATAGGCAAGATCAACTCTAGGTCAATCCCTGTATAATCGGCAAATTCTTTGACGGTAACATACTGGTGTGCCTGTTTGTTGTGTAGATAGCGGATGTCTCTTAGGATTTTTTTGCGAACAACGCAATCCCTTGCCAGTGATCATGCTGATATCCTTGGCATAAATACATAGTCTGTTGATCATAGTTAGTTGATTTAAGTATAAACAACCTGTTAAGCGCTGGAACCGAGCCATGCCCAAATGCTGATCTAGAACGAGGTTTCTTCAGCAGATGATAGCTGGGCCAGCACAAAATCAGATCGCTTATCAAATATAAAAACTAAAAAAATCGTCAACAAATATTTAAAGATGCATAATGGGTATTTTGAGGCACATTTAGTGTCTTTGACCCTGAGAATCAACTATCCCATTTGACGAACTGTGAGATACCATTCTTTGATAAAGACCTGTTTCATTATGTTCAGGATGATTTAAAAATCAAATCTGCCTCATCTCAAATTATGTTGTCAATTATAAACGGTTTAAAGCGCGTACATCAATCCTATCTTTGCATGGAAATTGGTGACATCATTTTTTGGGCCATACCAATATTCACCAGCTGGTGGGTCTGGTAAAAAATATTGGTAATTGAAAGATTTAATAAGGCCCATCTCTGCATTCAAGGTCAATTTTTTAAAGGTCCAATCAAACTGTCCGATGGCACTTAGGTCAACCCAACGCTTTCGTGAATCTTTTGTTGCTTCAAATGTCTGGATATACAAATCATTGTTGTGTACCCTTCTTTCTATCACCAAGCTAATCCGTTTCAATGCTTTTACCCAAGCCACATCAAGAGTCTGCGTATTGTCTGGTCCTCCGCCAGCGCCTAAAAACTGACCTTTATTGGTATAACCTTGTCTTACCTGTGTATGAGTATACCATGGACTTACAGCTCTAACGTGATTGCTATTAGACGATTCCAATTGGCTTAATTCTAAAGCTACCTGGATAAATTCATTGTTTTTTTGCTTTAATGGCAATAGTTTTGTGAAACCTGCTACATAGGCGCGTGTATGCTCAGGTTCTAAGAAAGCATCACGACCATTCCAAGAATGGTCTTCGCGGCCATATTGGAAATAAATCTCTGAACGCGATTCAGGCCAAACCCAGCGCATAAAAAAAGAAATGAGTTGGTCTCTCTGTTTGGCATCTTCGGTATTGGAATTTGAATCTTTGGCATAGGCCGATTTAGTCAGGAAGGAAAACACGGGCAAATAATCACCAAAGTTTTTTATCTCGGTATGATAAGACATAAAGGCTCTATCTACACCTAGAAAAAGACCAGGAACCCATTTGGGTTGATAAGTAATGACCATACCATTGATGTAACGCCATGTATCGCGCTTTGTTCCATATAATGGCCCAGGAGATGCTATTCCAGAATTTTCTAATCTACCGGCAATCAATTGTCCTTCAAAAGCACCTATAAAAGTCTGTACCGGCCTTAAGGTATTCAAGGTCAAATGCTTAAAACCAGGCGCGTTGTTGGTCATCAACAAGGCATTGTATCGACCTGGGCCCCACCACAGGTTTTCATTAGAAATCCCTACAGAGGCCGCCCCAAAGTTTAAACGAACGGAACTTTGGCCCCAATCCAATTTACTATACGTGCCATTTCCAAATCTCTCAGGTGCATCGATAGTTTTATAATATGCATAATAACTATTTAATAAACTAGCCGGTTGATTATAATCTGTTAATACTGGATATTTGGCATTTTGAGCAAATACATATTCAGGTCTCAATTGTACGGTTAAAGGGCCCACTTTAAAAAATACACCCGCCGATAACATGGTCTCGTATCCTTTAGAAGGAATCATCGCTCCATCGTTTATTCCATAAGGATGGTGACTGTTGTACTGTTGCTGCAGCGTAATAGGCAGTGCATATAATCCCATTTTTTTGTTTTTGCTTGACCATAAGCTGTTGCGCAAATTTATATGTGAATCTGCATCTCCATATTTCAGTTCATCTGTTGCCGAGAGGAACAATGGCCTGATGATAAAAGATCTTTTTGAGGTATCATTCCCTAACAATTGTTGTCTTCTTACATTGTCTTCTAGGTTGGGTAAAAGCCCAACAGGAAGTGTTTGGGCAGACAAATAAAGGCTTTGAGCAATTAACAGCAACAAGGCACTTGTTAGTTTTATAATTTTCATCAATGGGGCCTGATTAATGGTGGTTATATAAAGATAGTTTATAATCTAATTGGGCGCAAATTACATTTATGGCGAACTATGTTTAATAAGGAATATTTTATTCTAACGGCAAGATATAAACAACGAAACATCAGGATTTCCCTTTAAAAATGGAACGGATGGTTAGTCCAATGATCTGGAGCGAGCCCCAAGCTGATTGGCTCATCTGCATGGACTCTAAATTGATCTTGATTTTATCTGGCATTACAAAATCGATGTAGGCCTGTTCTGGATTTTTATAATTAGCTAATATGGCACTTTCAGCTACATATTTAATAGAAGCCATATCAGTAATCCCTGGCTTAAGTGTCAAAACTTTGAGTTGAGCTGGTGTATACATCTCTACATACTTTCTCACTTCTGGCCTAGGGCCAACCAAACTCATATCCCCAATCAATACATTAATGAGCTGGGGCAGTTCATCTAATTTAAACTTGCGTAAAAAATAACCAATAGGTGTAATCCGGGTATCTTTTTCACCAAGCGTCAACAAACCATCTTTTTCCGCATTGGGATACATGGTCCTGAACTTTAACAACTTAAAATCTTTATTATATTGACCAACCCTTACCTGTTTATATAAGGCCGGCCCTTTAGAAGTAACTAAGATGACTATACTGATCAAAATTAAAAATGGAAGCAGCATCAGTAGACCTATGGCTGCAAGCAATACGTCAAGCAGTCTTTTCACTCGCCTTAATGCTATGGTATGAATCCTCAACTACAGTACATATCTGATCTACCTGTTCTTTGGTCAACTGCGGATAAATAGGTAGAGAAATCTCTCTGGCATAATTTCCATAAGCAACTGGAAAGTCCTGGATATTAAAACCTTTATCCTTAAAAGCGGTTAACATGGGCAATGGTATAAAGTGTACATTTACAGCAATCCCTTCTGCTGTTATCTTTTCAATGATCGCATCTCTTTCATTTTCGGTAATACCATTGATCCGGAGTGCGTAAATGTGATAACATGATTCTCTTGAGCCATCTTTTAAAGTTGGTGGTTGTGCCCAGCCTTTTTTATTAAAGAATGTTTCGTATTGATTGGCAATTTTGGCTCTATCCTTGATCAACTGGCCACTATACTTACGAATCTGCGCCAAACCTATGGCAGCACAGATATCAGGCATATTCACTTTTAGGCCATCAAACAAAATATCATATCTCCAACCACTCCCATTACTTTTGCTGAATGCGTCTTTGGTCTGGCCATTTAACGACCAGAGGCGCATCAGGTCATATACTGCTTTAGGATCAAAATTACTTGGAAGCTGTAGGCTGATTGCTCCTCCTTCTGCTGTGGTAATATTCTTTACGGCATGCATAGAAAAGATATTTACATCTGCGCATACGCCAGCATTACGTCCTTTATACTTGGCACCTATTGAATGAGCTGCATCTGCAATGATCATGATACGTCCTATTTTTGACTGCACCTCACTTTCCGCTACAAACAGCGATTGAACTTCTGGACGATTGACCACTTCTTTCAACTGGTCGTAATCACACATCAGACCTGCGATATCCACTCCGATGATCGCTTTGGTTCTACTGGTAATTGCTTTTGCTACTGCAGCTGGATCAATGGTAAAATCTGTCAACACATCAACCAATACAGGTGTAGCTCCGCAATGGATTACACTTAATGCTGTTGCGGCATAGGTATAAGCCGGCACAATTACTTCATCTCCAGCTTTTACACCAAGCCATTTTAAGGTTAAAATAGCTCCTGAGGTCCATGAGTTTACACATAAGGTTTGCTGACAGCCCGTAAGCTGATTGATTTCATGCTCCAATGCCTTTACTTTTGGACCTGTGGTGATCCACCCAGACCTTAAAGTATCCTCAACTTCCTTAAGCACATCATCATCTACAAATGGAGGAGAAAAAGGGATTCTCATGTAATCAGTTTCTTATAGTATAAATTCATTTCTCTTTTACCTTGAAAAAAAGATTTTACAAAGGTATAATTGTTCTTGTGATAAAATTGATTTGCATAAAAATTATCATGGGTATCAGTTGACAATATTAAACAATCATAGGCTAATTTAATCAATTCTTTTTCAAAGGCTACTAAAACATTTTTCCCAATTCCTTTTGATTCTTTAGCCTGATCTACACAAATTGACAAAAGCATGGGCACATGTTGATATGTAGGCCCTACCTTACTGCCAAAACTCTTGACCAATCGAAATACACCTTTTGGTTGTGCGATTAACTTAAGAAGAGCCTTTAACAATAAGCCCACACCATTCGTCTTTAATATATCGCTATAAAACCCCGTATTTTGTTGTGTACCTATCGCAAACCCAACTAAATCATTACCTGCAAAGGCCCCAAAGCCAATGCCATTTTTATGCATCAATACCGCTTTATAAAATTCTCTCAAAAAAGGCTGGCCTAAAGAAGTCAAAAAAAACCCCTTAAAGGCGCTATAATGTAAAGCTGCGATTGGATGTGCCTCTGCCTGTGTTAATCTCCTAATTTCTATGTTCATTCAATTGCAGAAGTAAAGCTACATTAATTTATTTTACAAAAACCTTAAAGGTAACCAATTCCATTAAAATAGTAATTACATCGATAAAGCATTTGAAAGCAAGGCAAATTATATGCCAATCTTTGACCTATTGTTTTTGATAAATGAACCTGGTCAGTGTTGATTGATCTGTAAAACCTTTTCGGCCAATACTACAGCTTTCTGATATTGTTTTACCGCATCAAATTCGTCAGCCAGTACCAAAGCATTTGTTTTCATTTGTAAACGCAGGGCTTGATCATTTACCAATTGTAGTACCGCAGCAAACATCGCTTCTGCATTTTCAGGCTGGTATTGTATGCCTACTTGTCTTTCTGTTACAAAACTACCCAAATCTCTGCCAAGCGAATTAACCAAAGGCAAACCTGCTGCTAAGTAATCGTAAGCTTTAATTGGCATGGATACCGTTGAATGTAGCACATAACTTGACAAAGCAATATCACATTTTGTGTATAACAGATTCAGGTCTTGTGGCAACAGGCTACCCAGATAAACCACATTGGTTAGCTTCTCTGTGGCAATAAATTGTTCAACTCTCTCTTTTAAGGGGCCATCACCAGCAATCAATAGCTTAACTGCTACATTTCGTTTGGCCAACAATAGTCCGCATTGCAATAGCGTATCAATATCATAATTGGAGCCCAACGTACCGGCATAGATCAGCCAAACTTCTCCATCTTTTTTCTCAAGGCTGTTGAGCTCTTTTTTTTGATAATCATGATCAACTGGTACTTTTACCTCTTCTACATTCAGTCCCCAATATACCACTGCACCGGGTACCGTTGGTTTGGCGTTAAGACCAATCTGTAGGTAATCTCTGGCCACGGCCATTATTCCATCTGCTTTTTTGAATAAGAGATTTCTCCTATAATATAGTGGGGCAAAAATGAATTTCCCTAAAAAATCCAATCGGTTTGGTAAAAGGATATTGAACAGTTCGGGCCAAAGATCAATCACATCAATGATCAAAGCAGCTTCTTTCTGTTTGACCAATTTCTTAATGATGTCAAAAATAAAAAGTGCAGGCTCTCCTAAAATGATGAGGTCTGGCTTTTCATTGGTTTCGAGTGCTTTTGCACATAAGTTTTTTGCATAGGTGCGTTCATATTTTATCCTTGCTAAAGAAATATGTCCCGAATAACCTGTAGACGGGACAATCTTGATCAGATAGTTTGGATTGACCTGTATATCTTTCCAAGTTTCGGCTCGTTTCTCTTTAGATCGATGTTGGATGTTGGATACCCAAGAGACCACCTGATGACCGTTAGCTACGAATGCATTGGCAATTAAGGTAGTACGGTAAGTACGCCAACCTTCTCCAGGAATATTACCATATGGATTGATGACCCAAACCTTCATGACTTACCCCTCATTCCATTATAAAAAAGAAAAGGATCTTTAACCAATTTAAGACCTGTTTCTAATTTCCTTAACAAATAAGGTTTTTCTTTATAAATTCCTCTCTCACTAAAATCCATTTCAATCTGGTTAAGCTTAAACAAGGCTGGCATGGCTGGATGCCATTTGCCTTTGATGATACCTGTATGGGTATACAGCATAGCAGGGTTGGCCTCATTATAGATTTCGCGGTTCAAAGTCAAAAAAAGGTCTCTTTTCTTTTTTGCTCGTTGGGTACCAAAAATTTCGAACATCCATCCATTTTCTTCGGGTTTAAGATAACTTTTCAAAGTGTCCTTTCTCCATATTCCAGCTTGGGTAGAAATGCGGTACCTGGTATTGAGCACTTTGCACAAACGCTTATCTTTAGCCCATGGCTTAAATGGAGCAGTATTTCCAAAATGGGTCAAGCCGATATATTTGATCTCTTTATTGGCCAGCATCAAGGTTAGCAGCTCATTGATCAAATGATCATCTACGGCTTGTTCTAAAAAATAATCCTCTTGTAAGTATAAGACCAATTCTGTTTCTACTTGGTCTAATGCATTTAACAAACATTCGCTCCAAGTCAATCTTCGTTCTGGATGCTTGCTATTGGCCATGCTACAATGGATAGGCAAGTCTTGATATAGATACCCAGATTTCCACTCAGTATTTAAAAGGATAGGCACTCCTGTTGCGTTCCAATATTTCTGATAGAGCTTAAAGAACGGATCCCAGCAATCTTCAAAATTGTCAGACGAGTTTACAAGAATGGTATAATCTAAATTCATATATTTCGACTTATGGAGCTAAAGGAACCTGTCCCATAACAAACCAATTAAAGGCACGATAGAGAAAAAATGAAATGCTAAAACTTAACAGTAAGAGTTTTGCCCAATATGGCACTTCCATTTTTGATAGAACAACTAGCAGAAAGATAATTGACAATTCACTTAATCTTGAACTAATTGAAGCCAAACTGTAACTAGCTGCCGCAATAAGCAATAAAAATAAAAAATATAATCTATGAAAACGATCTAAGCTAAAAAAAGCAGTAGCATAAATGACCAAAAACAATAAAAAAGAGAAGGAGCCTCTTGCTGCATCTTCTTCTAAATAATACAGATATCTACTATCTTCAAATAAAATGCTTAAACTAGAAAAGCCTACAATAGCTAGAAAGCCAAATACATAAATTAGATGGTTAAATTTTCTAGTAATTAAATATAAAAAATAAAATACACCAACAAATATATGGAACAGTGTAATAACAATACCCAAAGTTATTTGCTGTATTACTGTTTTGTCTCCTTCTTCATTATTGTGCAGTGCCATCAGCATCATACTAATGGCAATACCAAAACGCATTTGATTAAGTATAACGGTAAAAAAAACAACAAACACAATAAGTATAGTGTAGTATAAGCCTGCATATCTGGCCAAACTAAAAATAATATATGTCTGGGCAATTATGTAAAACCAATACATCAAAAGTGTATAGTCATGATTAAAAACGAAACTATCTCCAATCATCCTTAGCAGATAGAAAATAGTAGAATTTGTTTGTATTGCTTCTATAAAACCTACCCCTTCTAAACTCTCTACTACAAAAACCGACACACCTAAATCTTGATTATAAAAGCCTTTAAATATAATGGTAAGCGCACAAGCCGTAAGCCAAAGAACAACCAAGATAGCCCATTCCACCACTTTTATCTCCCTATACACTTTTAAATCTATCATTGGCTAAGCTGAAGTTTATGTTGAGGAAGAACAAGTCCTGCCAGAAGCAAGGAGAGCCCAAAAATTATGGTGGTTACAAAAAAATAACTGATAGCCACAGAAAGAAGATTGACAAGTAATAAAGCAAGCCCCCCTGCAAAAAACAACAATAGCATTGGTAATAATTTAAACTTTGTATAATCAAATCTCTTTTGATAGACTAAACAAGTTAAATATATTGTATTGGCCAAACCATAATAAAGAATGCCGTTATTATCCAAGTCTTTTAGCAATTTAATATGCCCATACACATAAGTCAATCCATAAATACTCAACGTAATTATGGATCCAAAAACTAAGGTAAGAAAGCTATATACATTTAATTTATGATGGAAAACATCAACTTCATTACTCCTTACCAACCCTCCGAGTTCGCTAGAGACTTTAGTATTGAGGGGGAATAAAACTCCGTTAGTTACCTTGGTTAATTGATCTGCTGAATAGGCAACTTTTGAGCTATGGGATAAATTAGGGTTGAGCAAAATAAAGCTTCTGTCTCTTGCAATAATCAATTGTGCCAACGCATTAAAAGAAGCAAAACTAAACCCATACCATAAATCTGTTTTTATTCTCTCTTTTAAATAATCTTTTATTGAAATAATTTCTCCACTATATTTTGAGTAGACCCTCATTATGAACAGATAAAGACCTAATAAATTACCAGATGCCATGAGTAGGATAACCATATCTATAGAAATTATTGATACATGAAGCCCATATTTCGATATTAAAACTAAGACTAAAGGAAACAATGTTCTAAAGATTTCGATGGCTGACATAATTACAAATTGTTGCTTTAACTGATAATGTACTAATGCTACCGAACTAAATAAATGACTGATAATAAAAAGATAAACCACCCACCTAGATAAAGCTGGAAATATCTTAAAAATAAAGGCTAATTCTAAGGGAGCTACCATCAAAATCAAAAATAGCCCAATATAAAAATAAATAATACGCTGGTGTGCTGAACCAAAGTAAAATGCATTTTTTAGCAATAAACCACTTAATACTCCTCCTGCCAACGTTGATAATAAACTTAGGTTAGCGAAGCTGCTGGAAAAAAAAACATAACCCTCATTACTAATAACAGCTTTAAGCAATCCGAAAAGTAATAATCCGAAGATACCATTAATGAGCCTGCTTCCAATTAAGATAATAATATTCTTCATCTATAATAATTTAGCATTCACTTGGGACAAAAAGCATATACACCTAATTTAGCCAACAACCTAAACACCAGTTCTTTTAACTTATAGTCTAAATCTTTTGAACTTCTGCCAGAAGACAGAAAATCTGCATTGAGTATTGGATAATTGATGGCAATAGTTTGGTGTTGAATAGATTTTATATAGTTATAAAAATGATATTCTAACGGCTCTAAATTCGACATGCTATTGACACGTTCATAGAAATATGAACTTAAATCTATAAAACGCTGAACAGGCAATATATAAAAACTAGTTAAACAAAACTTGATTATTCTTCTAAATGGATTACCCATTCTGTAAACAACTCCTTTTTTTGTTTTGTTTAGAATTTCATTTAGGTTTTTAACTTGATATCCTGCACTTATCTTCAGCACAAACTCAAAATCTTGAAGAATCTTAAACAATGTTGGTTTTGCCTGATAAAGTAGAACTGCTTCTAATCTTGAAGGACCATTTTTTTGATATTCGTCAGGAAAAAATTTAATAGGAGATTCTACAAGCGTCGGTGTTATTAAATTAATGGTTAAATCTTGCAAGATAGTTTCAGTCTTAAAACCATAAGGCAAAGTATTATCCAATAACACAAAATTGGTAAGACCAAAATTTGAAAGATTGGTTATACTTCTTTGTAAGCGGGCAGTCCTACTTGGTGATGGCAAACTTAATTTTCCTCCTTGTTGATCAGAAAAAAGAGCTGAGGTAATCACTACCATAATTTTTTGACACTCCATCTGTATTTTATTGCATTATTCCTTGATATAATCTTCTAGTCAATAATAAGCCTATTCCAAGAATTAAAAATGCGATTGATCCTAATAAAATAAATTTCAGGATGGGAAATCGAGTTCGATCTAAAGGAAAAATTGGCTGATCTATCAATTGAATCAATGGGGTTTCCTGCATAAGGGTAACTTTTGCCAGTTCTAGATTAGCGACCAATTGTGTTAAAATTGCTTTATTTGCTTCTGCATCTACTTGTCTTTTTTGGGAAGGCACTCGCAAAACCTGTCGTGCAGGGTTAGCATTAGGATTGGCATCAATTGCTACTGCCATACCAGTGATTGCATTATCTAAAGCATAACGAACTGAATCTACCTGATGCTGCAGAACAGCTACGTTATTGGCCGATTTTTTGGTTTTTGTCTGAATATAGAAATCATTTACATTCTTTACAATCAAATCATTAAATGCTTTGGCAAATAGCTCATCCTTAGAGGTGTAGGCCACTCTAATTATGCTTAGTTTTTTATCAGGTTTGGCAACTACCAATTGTTTTTCATTTATTTTTTTGACAACTTCTGTCAACACACTATCTTTCAATATGGTGGGTTTTTCCGTCTGACTAAAATCTAGCTTCTCTAATTGCAGGGGTTTTCCCCAACTTCCCTTTAAAGGATAGATGGCAAGATAACGTTCTATAAGGAGTTGTCTTTTTCCATTGAAACTAGCTGAGCTTAATAAGGTTTTAACTATCATTGCTCTTGATTTATAGAGTTCCATAATATTATCACCCTGAAAAATCCCATTGGTTGTATTGCCTCCAATATCGATACCGACCATGGATGCAAGGTTGGAGTATTGACCAAGCGAACCGGGCTTACCATTGTCTTCTAAAACAAATGTGCTAACCGCAGTATAAACTGGCGTTTTAAATAATGCATAAGCACAACCTATTACAGCACCCACACCTATGTATAAGGCAAGTATTAATCTTTTTGATATCAAGTAATGGTACCATTCTTGGAATTGCACAAAAATTACCTTCAAACCGATTTCTTTCTTTTCTGCCATTAAAAAATAATTTTACCTAAACAAAGTAATCACAATAGCTGCCAATGAAGCTACTGCCGTACTGACCGCTATCCATCCTTGGGTTGACAATGGTTCTTTAGCTGCTCTTTTTGGCACTAAAATTTCTGAACCAGGCTTTATTTTTGGATAACTTCTAAAAAACAAAAACTTCTTTACTGCCTCTGCCGATCCATTGGCATATTTGACATATACATTGCGTTTGAGGGCATTGGCGGTAAAGCCCCCAGCACCATTGATATATTGTTTTAACCCTTTCCCTGGTCTAAAAACAATACCATTAGGATTTAATACTTCTCCTGTTACTTTTACGGTTTGTAGCATTTTAGGCACCCTAATTACATCTCCATCTTCCAATATCAGATCATAAGCCGCATAAGGTTTCTTCAAGATGTCTTGCAGATCAATTCCTACTAGATCCGATTGTAATAATTTTTGTTCTAACTCTGCAGACAAAGTATCTTTAACCCCCGTTTGTTGTACTCTTTTTAGGTTCAACAACTTTTTATCTTCTTCTTCTTTGTTATTGATTGCATTTTTGCTGGCTGGATTGGTTTTCTCTGCACCTGGTCTTTTTAAAGATGCACCTTCGGCATAGGCAGAGTTGGTTAAGCCCCCTGCTCTTTTAACCACATCAGATATCCTTTCATCTTTTCTGTTGATGGTATAGGTACCTGGATATAAAACTTCTCCTTCCAGTTTGACCTGTTTCTGCACGGTATAACCTTCTGCGTTACGCACTGATACAATATCAAATGGTTCTAATATAAATTGTTGGTTGAGTAAACGTAGGTCTTTATCTACATTGACTACAAATATCTCTGCAGTACGGGCAGAAGCAGAATTTGCATCACTGTTTTTAATCCTTCTCGAAATTTCAATCCTGGTAGGCGTTGCCCCTTCCTTAAACCCACCAGCCATCTGAACCAGATCCTCTAAGTGCATTGCTTTGGCATAATCAAAATCTCCAGGCGAACGTACTTCTCCTTGGATACTTACCTTATATTCATCCCTCATGTCGAACAAAGAGCTAATGGTCACCTTATCTTCCCTTTTTAAGGGAATGTCGGTCGTCTCTCCAGACATGATCTTAGCTACATCAAAAGAAAGCAATGCTGGTGTATTATCTGTATTTAAACGACTGATGTAACCTCTATACAAAAAGGCATCTTCTGTTAGGCCATCGGCCTTTTTGATCAATCCTTTTAAGGTTAATCCCTTATCCAATTCATATTGCCCTGGTCTAAAAACGGCACCGATAATCTGTACCCGGTTTTCAAAACGGTCTAAAATTGATTCTACAATAAACTTATCTCCATTGTTAGGTTGATAATTTGCATAGTCCATTGCTTCTACATCTGTAATCCGGCGCTCTTTGGCCGTGTTCTGTAAAATCTTAATCTTACCTGTATAAGCTTGGTTGCTAAAACCACCCGCAAAATCCAACACATTTTTTAACGATTCGCCTTTAACAACTTCAAACAAGGCAAATCTTTTGATCTCTCCTATTATTTCTACCCTCGTCTGGTATACAGGTACATGGATTACATCTTGGTCCTGTAACCTGATATTACCTTTTTGAATACCATTTAAAAGAAAATCATAAACATCGATGGTTGTAATTATCTTGTTGTTGCGGATCACTTGAATGTTTCGAAACGATCCATTTTCATTTGGCCCACCAGAAGCATATAACGCATTGAATACGGTAGCTAGAGATGGTAATGTATAAGTTCCAGGTTTTACAATGGCTCCAGTAAGTACCACCTTTATACTCCGGATATTGCCCAGGTTTACCGCTACATTGGTACGTCCACTGCGCAAAGCTGGGTAAGTGGACGACATTGCTGTTCTAATCTTTGCAGTCGCCTGTTCTATAGATAGACCTGCCACACTGATCAAACCTACATACTGGAGACGAATGGTACCATCTGGACTAACTTTTAGTTTATAGTCCTGTTCATTGTCGCCCGTAATATCTATCAACAATTCATCATCCGGTCCGATGATATATCCCTTAGGTGTAGCCATACGTAGGTTAGGCTCGAAGGTAATCTCGCCATTCTTGAATAGGTCTGCCCCAAATATTTTGGGTTTTAAGCCTTCAAAAAGCTCTTGCATCGCCAACTTTTCTTCATCAGCTACCGATTTTTTGTCAAACTCATTGGTTTGTTTGCCCTTGTTTTTATTATTTAACAAGCTATCGACCTGTGTATTTTCGTATGTTCTTGACTTGTTTTGGTCTTTAGCGCTTTTTTGGTCTTTGGGCAGGTTATTCCCATCCAACTTTCTTATTTTTTCTACCCTCAACCTTAGTTTCTGGATTTCTGTGGCCTTCATTCCTTGTGCTGCTGCCATTTGTTCTAACTGTTGGTCGTTATATCCTATGGCCTCTGCACGTTGAATAAGCTGTCTAATCTGTGTATCTGTTAGATCATCAACTTTTATATCTGTATAATTGGTTTGTGCAACTGCTACTTGTGCAATCACCAAAGCAAAAAAGAAAAATAATAGGGTAAATATTTTCTTGAATTTCATATGCATTCTTGGTAGTGTTGAGCTTATTTCTTAAAATAATTAAGATAGGTAAAATTTATTTCTTGCTATGTAAAGCTTAACTAAATTCTATTTATAGTTTATGCCCAATGTGTTTGTTACAACAAACATACGGAATTATTTATTTAACCAAATCTTCCTTTTAAGCTTAAAGACAGAAAACCAAAAACCATAATTTTGCATTCAAGCCCTACCAATGTAATGATACAATGTTAAGTTGGTCAATACTTTAGCGCATACACCAAAAGGTTAAACAGCTATTTCATAAATTTATTCCTTAGCTTCGCAGCTATTCATTACAGTTAAAAGAAAATTATGTTTTTTTTCAATCGCTCGCGGAATTCCAGCCATTTAGATTTTAGTGCAGTAGGCTTAGACATGCATTCGCATTTGATTCCAGGTGTTGATGATGGAGCTAAAGATGTACAAGACAGTATTCAATTGATCAGTGGCTTGAAAAGTCTGGGATTTGAACATCTGATTACTACCCCCCATACTTTACAAGATATACACCCTAATACAAAGGATAGCCTAAGCAAGGGCCATACATTATTAGATGGAAAACTACCAGAAGGGATCAGCCTAAGTCTATCTTCAGAATATTACCTAGATGACCAGTTCAAAGACCAAGTCAATGCAGATAAGGTGATGCCATTTAAGGGCAACAGGTTATTGGTCGAGTTTAGCCAGATTTCTAAGCCACATCATTTAGAAGAAGAAATTTTTAATTTGGGCATCAAAGGCTACCAGATTGTTTTGGCGCATCCAGAACGTTATCTCTTTTTTCACAGGCAATTTGATTATTATACCAGGATCAAAGAAATGGGCGTTGAACTACAGGTAAATGCATTGTCATTGACCCAACATTATGGAAAGGGCATCAAAGCAATAGCTGAAAAACTGATTGAAAATGACATGATCGATTTTATCGGAACAGATATCCACCATGTTAAACATCTTGAATTGTTAAAACAGGTACCTGCTACTAAACATTTTGCCAGATTGGTAGACAGTGGCCTACTCAAAAACAGAGATTTGATCTAAAATTAATTTGGGAAACTTATTTATTCTTTTTATTGACCCAAACATAGCGATTGGCAGTGCATCTAGGACACCAATAGATCCTGATGGGCAAGAAGCCTAGGACATTTTTTAAAAAGAAACCACGTGGTACTTGATAGTGAAAATCAGAACCACATTTTTTACAATTATAATCCTGATAACCCATAGCTAGAGAAGCGCTTTTTATACATCATGTTAAAAATAATGCAAATATCAATCCATAACCTAGAATTGATATTTTTTACTTAATCATTCTTTAATATATACGTTAAAATAAAACATACGGATGCCTGTATATGAAAAAAGCCGATCGCTTGAATTAAACGATCGGCTTTTTCAGGAAAAATTTTCCCCAAAATGAGGAAAAAGATCAGCAATCCCTTATTTGCTTATTGAAAAATTGATCTTAGACCTTAAGGTTACTATTCAAAATAGTTTAAGGTTCTAAAATCGCCTAATTTTAAATATTCGTCTTTTTTCATTAGATGAAGATCAGACTGCATCATGTCTTTAACCAATGCAGGTAGATCATATTTAGGTTTCCAACCTAATTTTGTTTTTGATTTGGTTGGATCGCCCAAAAGCAGGTCAACCTCAGTAGGCCTGAAATATTTGGCATCTACTCTAACTACGGTTGTACCCAAATGTAGATCTTCTGCTTTAATACCTAAACTTGCTGTTTTTTCTTGATCAACGTCTATAATTACTCCTATTTCATTTTCATCTTTACCAGAAAACTCGATTTCGATACCTAGTTCTGCAAATGCCATACGCACAAAATCTCTTACCGTGGTTGTAATTCCTGTAGCAATTACAAAATCTTCTGCTTTTTCTTGTTGTAAAATGAGCCACATGGCCTCAATATAATCTTTGGCGTGCCCCCAATCTCTTTGTGCCGAAAGGTTACCCAAGTACAAACAGTTTTGTAAGCCCAAGGCTATTTTGGCCGCTGCCCTGGTAATTTTACGCGTTACAAATGTTTCTCCTCTTAGCGGACTTTCGTGGTTAAACAAAATACCATTGCAAGCAAACATCCCATAGGCTTCGCGGTAATTTACGGTGATCCAATATCCATAGATCTTGGCCACTGCATAAGGCGAACGTGGATAGAAAGGTGTAGTTTCACTTTGCGGTACAGCTTGTACCAAACCATATAGTTCTGAAGTAGAAGCTTGATAAATTCTTGTCTTTTTTGTCAGGCCCAAAATCCTTACCGCTTCTAATAAACGTAAGGTTCCAATCCCATCAGCATTGGCGGTATATTCTGGCATTTCAAAACTTACATGTACATGGCTCATCGCTGCCAGATTATAGATTTCGTCAGGCTGGGTTTCCTGAATGATCCTGATCAAATTCGTCGAATCAGTCAAATCTCCATAATGCAACTTAAAATGCACATTCTGTTCGTGTTGATCTTGATAAAGATGGTCTATACGATCGGTATTGAACAAAGACGACCTACGTTTGATACCATGTACAAAATATCCTTTTTTTAACAAGAACTCTGCTAGATACGCTCCATCTTGACCCGTAACTCCAGTGATTAAGGCAACTTTCATTAATTTGAACTTTTTTGGTTAAAGAAAACAAACATAAACAATAATATTTGCTCATGCTCATTTAAAATTAATTTCAAAAGAAAAAAATGAGGTTTAATTACTGACAAGCAGATGCTCTAAACCAATCTCCAAAAATAGATCCACTGTGAGTCAATAAATGTAAATAAAGGATTTTTTAATTGAAATTAGGCACTTACATGATCCCAGCCCCAAAAATGGGTCTTGGTATCGCATTTGGCACACCAGAATATTTTTAATGTAATTAATTTAAAAATGAAATTACTAGGCATTTCATAGTAGAGACTATGCTCGCAGTTTCTGCATTTACAGGTATTGTACATGATGTTAAGGGTTAGGGTGATTACCTATATCAAGACAAACTTGAATCCAACTTTGGATGCACAGAGTCCATAACAATCCGTTATACTCATTTTACATGGAACCCAAAGACTTTAAGACAACCCGAGATACATAACAATAGTGCACATAACTTGATTAGGAGATTAAAATAGGCTATTCTAACCCCAAAACATAAGACCAGCTACAACAAACAACTGTTACTTGATACGCTTTTTAGGAATTCCAATTTCATGATTCAAATTAAAATCAAAATAGCAATATCGAGAAAGATAGTGTATAAAATTCCACAGTTTCCCCAAAATGTGGAAAATAACAAATCTGAAATTCTACACTTTTTCTACTATTTAGGGTTATTGCAGACCAAAAGTTTTGATTGTTATTTAAGTATCTTCAATAGATACTCTCCATAACCACTTTTAAGTAAAGGTGTTGCAATTTCGCGAAGTTGATCTGCATTGATAAAACCCATACGATAGGCAATTTCTTCGATACAGCCAATTTTCAACCCTTGACGTTCTTCGATGATCTGCACAAACTGTCCAGCCTGCATTAAGGAGGCAAAGGTCCCTGTATCTAGCCATGCGGTGCCTCTGCTTAACACTCCTACTTTAAGTTTGCCCTTGCTAAGGTATTCTTTGTTGACATCGGTAATCTCATATTCACCACGAGCCGACGGTTTGATATTTTTGGCTATCTCTACTACAGTATTGTCGTAAAAATATAGGCCGGGTACTGCATAATCAGATTTTGGAACCTTAGGTTTCTCTTCTATAGATATTGCATTTTTATGGGCGTCGAACTCAACTACCCCATATCGTTCTGGGTCAGATACCTGATAAGCAAAAACAACCCCTCCATCTGGATCTGCACTAGCCTGTAGCAGTCTAGCCATTCCATCACCATGAAAAATATTATCTCCCAGCACCAATGCTACCTTATCCTTACCAATAAAATCTGCACCTATAACAAATGCCTGCGCCAAGCCATTTGGTTCGGCTTGTACCGCATAAGAAAATCTACAACCTAAATTAGAACCATCTCCCAATAACTTTTCGAAATTGGGTAGGTCATGTGGTGTAGAGATGATCAATATTTCTTTGATACCTGCCAACATTAGAGTTGAAAGCGGGTAATAGATCATCGGTTTATCGTAAACAGGCATCATTTGTTTACTACATGCCAATGTTAATGGATGTAAGCGGGTTCCACTACCACCAGCTAAGATTATACCTTTCATAGAGAGATTTGAGACATTAATTATTAATCTTATTGAACTATTTTAAGCCCATTATTTTGAAGATACATTATTTTCCAATTCAGTATACCATTCCAAACCATATTTTCTGATCAACGGTTCTTTCAAAAACTGGTAAACAGGCACTTTCAATTCTCTTCCAAATGTACAGGCATCATGACAGATATGCCATCTGTCGTAATTCAGCACATCAAACTCAGGATATTTAGTGATCCTGATCGGATACAAATGGCAGGAAATCGGTTTTTTCCAATCCACCAGACCTTGCTCATAGGCTTTTTCTATTGCACATTTTGTAATCTCGTTTTCGAAGGTTACATAAGCACATTCTTTGTGTCCATCTACACATGGCGTGGTCAAGTCTCCATCTGCATCAATTACAGAAGTACCCTGCTCTTCTATCGCTTTGATGCCCTTAGGCGCTAATAAGTGTTTGATTTTAGGATAAATTTCTGCTAAAATTGCTGTTTCGGCATGATCTAGAGGTGCGCCTGCATCTCCTTCTATACAACAGATCCCCTTGCATTTGCTCAAATTGCATACAAAGTTCTCGCTAACCACATCCTCATGCACTAAGGCATTTTGTACCTCTATCATTTATTTTGTTTATTGACCTATTGGATATTTCAATCCCTCGGCAGATTTAATTTCTAGTGACACAGAACCAACTAATATTTCTACCTCGGCTTTTACTGGCACTCTGTTGCCATCATCTGTAATCCAAAGATACAATTTGCTATCCTTTTTAAAAATACGTCCAGGCTTAATAGAAGGACTAAATTTCAAACACCTGATGCTACCCAACTTGGTTTTGATGACTTCTTTCCCAATATATTGGATTTCCAGCTGTGAGATTTCATCTCCCAAAAAGTAATTCAACTTAAACTTATCTCCAATTTTTAGGCCTGAAATGTCTAAACTACGGGCAAAATAGTAGGCAGAAACCAAATCAAATGTCTGCGTTGTAGGGGTAGTAAACGTACCTCTATTGGCTACAACTTTTTTGGTGTCTTGATAAAACCTAGCTTTATCCTGTCTACGGTAGCTAGCTTCTCTAATATTTTCTTGATAGAAGTATGGGGTCAGGTCTGTTTTATCGATAAAAGAATCATAGTGGTCCCTTACCTTATAGAAGATATCAAACGTTCCGGATGTCTCTGCATCCACAACTAACCTATAAGTAGGCTTATTGTCGAATTTCATATCTGTAGCCTGCACTTTTAATGTAGCTTCTGCTGCAGTTAAAAAGCCATATTTAAGCTTATATTTTAAGACTTCTCCTTCCTTAAAAACAGGCTCCTTTTTTAAGGGCAACTCTTGCGCAAAACTGGCCAGGCTATTTAACGCCAATACCAGTACTAAAATCCATGTTCTCATAGTATTGCTTAAAACAAAAAGCAATCCAAAAATATTAGTCCTTTCGTTTGTAGATCGGAACGGTTGAACATGGTTCGCCATACATGATGCTTTTAACAATTGGTGTAAGTAAAGAAGTAATTTCTACATAGGCAGAAACGGGTACTTGAAGATCTGCGCAACCTTTGATCACTACGCGTTCTCCGGCAAAGGCGTTGATATCTATTTTAGCTAAAGCCTTGGTATAAAGCACTGTTTCTAATGTTTCGAGGGTGCCAAATACAATTTCATTGGCGTATGGTTTCATTTTATTGGCCAACAACATGTAAGCCCAAGTAGGTACAATTGCATCAGTACTACAGGTTATGGCTATATTTTTATCTTGATATTGCTCCCAGTTATGCTCTTTTATAAATGCCCTGAAATCTTGTTCTTTCAACATCAGGCCATGAAACAGATTGTCTTTAATATCATACACCAAACGCTCTCCTTTGTGGAAATATTCTTCGAGATTTAAGGTGATCAAACCACTTGCTGCTACTTTATTAACAAATTTTTCCTGAATGTCCATCGCTGTTAAATAAAAAACCGCCTCGATGGTATATCGAGACGGTTACAAAATTACGGAATAAAGATTAATAGAATTTCACCCTATTGTCTTTTATATCACTTTTATCTTGCAATGCTTGGAATGCTGCGCCCAAAGAGCGTTGAGCAACACCAAGAATCATGGTTTCTTTTTGTTTAAATACATTATCTAGTGGTGCTGGATTGGTAAAACCATCAACAACAAACACATAAACACCTTTATCACCTTCAATAGCTTTAGATAATTTACCTACCTGCGAACCAAATATTGCACCGATTACTTTGTTTTCTTGCGCCAAACCTGGTATAACTGGATTTGCGAATACTACATTTTGTGCTGGGGTAGCTGTTTTACCTAGTTTTTGAGCTACTTGGTCAATGCTTGAAGAACCTTGTAATGCTTTGTTCACTTTCTCGCTCAACATCTTCGCTTTCACTTCGTTCATTACTTGTGGTTGTATCTCTTTTTTCACATCAGCTAAAGACAATTGCCCTTTTGGTCTGATGTCTGTTAAATGCGCTATAACAAAACCATTATCCATGGTATAGATTTGAGGAAGCACATCACCTTTGTCTGCTTGGTAAGCATCCCTAATCAACTGACGAGGGTTATCCAAACCTGGAGCAAAACCTTGTGTAGCTGTAATCTTATCAGCTAAAGCAACGGTATATCCATTTTTCTGAGCTAAAGCAGCAAAGTTATCACCTTTCGCTTCGCTTAGGAAGCTAGAAGCTTTTTTATAAGCTGCATCTCTTGTTTTTTGGCTTGGCGCAAGGCTTTTCTCAATATATGCCAATTTAGCTACTTTAGAAGAACCTACTTGTTTTACAATTTTAATCACGTGTACACCAAATTGTGATTTAACAACTTTGACATCACCTACTTTACCATCAAAAGATGCATTCTCAAATTCAGGAACCATAGCTCCACGCCCGAAAGTACCTAAATCACCACCTTGGTCTTTTGAACCATCAACGCTATATTTTTTAGCCAGCTCTACCATGTTACCACCTTTTTGCAATAGTGATTTCAATGAGTCTGCCAATTTAAATGCAGCTGCCTCTCCACCTACTTTTGATGGATCGATCAAGATATGGCTAGCTTTTACAGAGTCTGGAGAAATTCTAGACCCCACAACTTTGATCAATTTATAAGAGTTACCAGAGAATTTTGGTCCGTAATAACTTCCTACTGGATAATTAAAGATTACCGAATCTACTGCTGGGTCTAATTTACCTTTGCTGATATAAGTATAAGGAACTTTTACATCTGAGTTGTTAGCAGCAAACAATGAATCGTTTGGCGTAATCTTGAAATCAGCTGCCAATTTATCCATCTGTGCTTTAACCGCTGCAGAGTCTGCCGCTGTTGGTTGGATGCCAAAAGATACATACTCGAAACCACGGGTCTCCGTTGGATTATCGAAGCGTTTTTTATTTGCATCGTAATAAGCCTGATAATCTGCATCAGTCAACTTTACGTCTTTATCTAAAATAGTGCTAAAGCCTAAGTCTACATATTTAAAGCTCGCCAATTTGTTTCTGTTGCTATACTCATCGTTCGCTTCAACAGAAGTAATGTATACCGAGTTGCGGATCAGGTTTGTATATTTTTGTTGCAACGCTTGTTTTTCTACTTCTAATTGCAACAAGTCCCATTGTTGTTTCAACTTTGGATCTTTTGCTTGTGCTTTTAAAGAGCTGATTACCGCCGCACGATCAACCTGACCAGTTTGCGGGTTACCAAAATATTGAACGATCAATGGACTAGGATTTTTTCCTTGCAATAGATCAAACAATTCATCACCAGAAACAGTTAACCCTAAACGAGTATATTCTTTTGTTAAGATCGTGTTTGCAATTTCTGCCTGCCAAGCTTGGTCTACTGCCATAGCCTGCATCTGTGGATTAATGTTACCTCCGTATTGTTGTTTAAACTGAGCGATACTTTGCTCTACTTTAGGACTAAACTCATCATACTTGATGTCTTGACCATCAATTGACCCCACTACGTTTCTAGATGCTCCGAAAATCGCCGAACCTTGCTGAAGCAAAGGTTCTAAAACAAATAATGCTAATACCACTGCGATACCTCCTACTAGAAAATATCCCATTTTGGTACGCATGAATGTCATTACTCCCATATTAATTATTATTATTTTTTATTTTTTAGAGGGCGCAAGATACAAATTTGCGTCTAATTAGAAAATATTAAATTTTATTTGATTTTCGCCCCGAAACTTACAATGGCTTAACTACTTACAAACCGAAACAAATCCGCATTTTAGCATGGTAAAAGCATCAAAATTATCCACCGAATTAAGATGGACATTTTATAGGTTTTTATTTTTATTGGGTAAGGTCTCCCTTAACATAGGTTTCACCCTGGGCTTCTGTAATAGAATAGGTGCTAAAATCTTGTGGTGCCGAAAATTGGGTACCATTGAGCACACTGCCATCGGCTTTTCTGGTTACTGTGCCAGCTGGCGAGAAATACATCTTCTTGTTTTCGTCCCAGATCAGTTCTTCTGTTCTAAAGGTCATCTGGTCGTTCACTACTACAACGTTCTTTCTAAAGATGGTGATATGTTCTGCTTCTTTATAAATGGCATAATCTGAAGTAATGGTTCCAGTGATCTGCATATACGCATCATAAAACTGGATCTTCACCCCTTTGGGCATCTCGCTATAGGCTGCACCAGCAGATGGCATTACCTTATCCAAAATCGGTGCAAAACCTTTGGCTTTCACAACGGCCGAATCACTATAGATCATCTCCATTCCATAGGTCCTGTCTTTGGTTAAGGTTATTTTTTTTGAAGAAATGGTGCTCGCATTTTTCAGGTCATCATCATTGCACGAAACAACCACAAATAGCAAGGCTATCAGAAGAAATGGAATGCCAGATTGAATACCCAACCTACGCATTAATCAAATTTAAATCGTTGGAACCATCTCATGTCGTTCAACGTAAAGCCCAAATGGATATTGATATATCTTTCTTGCAACAATCCATTATTGATGTTACCTCGTTTACCTAACTCTGCGGCAATGTTCATTTTATAGATTACCCCTCTTTCATATGAGGATAGTGGTAGACCTAGGCCCAAAGTGATCGCCATTTGTTTCACATCCTGCTTGTTCATCTGGATGTATGTTTTATCATATTGGAAACCTAAGCGATATTCAACTCTTTTAAGATAATTACTGATTGAGCTATAATCAGGCGTAAATTGTCCACCAACAGAAAAACCGTAGGTGTCTTGTAGGTTTTGGTTTACATTGGCAATAGAAAAGTCAGACCATTTACCCATTCTGTAATCTGCTCCGATCAACCATTTATTGCTTTTTTGCAAAGTGAAACCAAAATTATGAATCAATGGCAATTTCATGTTGGTTTTGCCATTTTCTACTTTTTCTAAGGTATCCAATGCTGGGTTTTCACTTCCGTTAGAGAAGTTGTATTGGGTTACATATCGGTCTCTTTTAGAATCAAGTGCTGAATTCAAAGAACCTGAATAACCTAAAACAAGCGTAGTTTTATTGTCTATCCTTACGTCGTACTGTGCACCATAAGAAAAGTTAACACCACCAATGCTATTTTTATCCTGGATACGAGAACTCAAAGCACCTGGATCATTTTGGAATTCGGTAGAACGACTTTCAATCAAGCTACCAAATAAGTATTCTAAGTTAACCCCCACCCTCAAATGGTCGCCAAATTGTCTACCATAACCGATATAGGCTTTTGTTAAACCTCCCTCTCCAGTGTATTTATAGTCGATCGTTTTTTGGTTATCTGGAGTTCCACCAATTGTAGAAGTATTTTTAAAATCATATCCCAATTGAGAATAAGGAAGGATACCAATACTGATTGCCGCTTTTGTAAAACCTGCTTTATTGCGAATAGGAAAGGCCAATGCCACGTGGCTTAAACTGGCATTAAAGCTATTCTCTTTCATTGAGCTGTTTTTCAACTCTGTATAGCCCCCACTCATACCCATATCTAAGGTAACCGTAGTTATTGTGCCATACGAGGCTGGATTTTGGATATTGATGTTGTTAAAGGAGCCTGCTTGGGATACTCCGGTTGAGATACCTCCCATGGCACGGAATTGTGGCAACAATGAGCCCTTAACATTACCGACACCAAATTTAGAGTATGGAGATTGGATCGTAACTTGTGCGTTTGCAATTAGGCCGGTTAGCAATAAGCATACTGCAAACGTATATTTTAATTTTTGGTACATATTATAATGTAATAACTTCATTTAATCCTTTTAAAACCAAGTATGGATCATAACTGATTTGGGTGGCAAAGATGCTATTTTTTAATTGTTTGTTCAAAAAATCTCCATCACCACCTGTTATCATCACCCTTAAGGCCTTATTCTTTTTATTTTCTAGCGCAATAAACCCTTCAATTTCATTTACTATGCCTTGCAGCACCCCATTTTTAATGGCATTATTGGTATTTGTACCATTTGGAATGGCTTCGTCTTTGTCCCAATTGACCAAGGGCAATCTACCTGTATAATAATTCAAGGCCTCAAAACGCATATTGATTCCTAAACTGATACTTCCTCCAAAGTATTCATTGGTTGCTGTATGTACATCATAGGTAATACAGGTTCCAGCATCGATCATCAAGCAGTTTTCACCTGGATATAAACAATGGGCGGCTATCACTTTAGCCCACCTATCTAAACCCAAAGTGGCCAATGTTTCGTAATTGTTTTGTATCCCAGCTTTTATGGCTGTTGTAAAAGGGATATAATTTACTTTTGTCTTTAAGAAGGCGCTTAGTTCGCTAACCTCTTTATTTACAGTTGAAACGGAGGCATTTTGTATCTGGTATTCTTCTATTAAGCTTGTTAAGTTTAGCTCATCCAACTCCTTAAGCCGCTGGTAATGTACCAGTTCTTTATGATTGAAAACTGCTAGTTTACTATATGTATTCCCAATATCTATGACCAGATTATGCATTCACCATATCGAAGCTGAAGCCTACTTGACCTCAAACTTTACGGCACAAAGCTATTAATCTTTAGCAAGTTTCAAGGTGTCAAATTGTTAAAAAAGGTTAAACAAACAAAAAATACTGGATACAAAGCACTAATATGGCAAATAGTGATTCGTAAAACCAACGTTTTTTGGCATTGGAAAAATAGTAGGCCAACAACACTGCGCCTGGCGGAACGCTCAATAAAAAGTGGTAGACCCTAAAGTCTGGTTTGGTATAAAAACTGATGATGACAATGATGAACATAAAAAACAACATCTGAAATGCTTTTCTGGTACTGATAAAGCTCCTAAAAAAGTTCTCGCGCAATTGCAGTGTTGCCAACACCATAATGATGGCCACAGGGATCAACACCAGGTAATCGTTATAATTGATCTGCAATACCGAAGGGAATTTATTGACCAAAGGTTTCCAGATTTTATAAAACTGGGTAATGTTGTCATTCCAGTAATAAAAAACAGCAATGAAAAAGAAAATGGTCAAAAACCCGATCAAACCTGCAATCCATTCCCTCCAGTTGAAAGAGCGGTACAACAACAAGCTCAACCAAAGCATAATGAGCAACACAATAAAAGGGAAATAGATCAACGTACCCAAAGCAATGATCATTCCTACATCAAACATGGTCATCATACCATTGGTTGTTTTACCGATCTTCAAAAATTTATCCATGATCCAGATCAGCAGGAAATTACAGATCAACGGTGGACTTAAGATCAGAAACTGCATAAACAAACTAGAACCGGTAATATAGAGCAGCCCAGGCAGATAACTTGGCTTGGCCAACAGGCCGTGGTTATTGATGATCCGATTAAAAATAATGGCCTGCACAAAGGTAATTACAGCCGCAAAAAATATATTGGCCAATGGCGAAAATGAGCTGGATAAAGGTATTTGGATAAAGAGTTTGGCATAAGGCTCCAGAAATTCGAAATCAAGCCTTGTTGGCAGATGGATGAATATCGCTAACCGCATAAAAATGGTATATGCGGCCAGTATTAAAATATTTACCGGATTTAAATTTCTGAACTGATTGATCATGCCTTCTTGTTAAAGGCAAAGTAAAGAAATTTATCTGGCAAAAGTCTGCACCACCTCATCAATTATTGAAGCTGTATGATCCGGAAAATGAAACTGGTGTTGTTGGGTGTTTGTTACAAAATCTTTTAAAACGGGCAACCAATTGTGGTTGTTTCGCCAAATTACAGGCAGTCCCATCTGCATCAATGCATAAGCATTGCACTGTTGCTCATATTGAAATTTCATGGGGGCTACCAATAGTTTTTTACCTAAAAACAATGCTTCAGCAGGCCCTTCAAAACCGCCACCAGTAAACAGGCCTTCACAACTGGCCATGCTCTTGTTAAACTTTTCATTGTTTACAGGTTCAACAAAAACATTGGCATCGTTGTAAGATTGACGGGTATGTTTGGAGAAAACCTCCCACCTTACCGAAGGAATCTGTTTCAACAACTTCACCAGGTGTCGATCATCAATTGCAGGCAAGTACACTGTATAATGGCCTAAATTGCTTGGTTCTAGACTTCTGATCTCTTTACGGATGACAGGAGTGTAGATGAAATCGTCATAGCTTTCGAAATGAAAACCTACATGATGGGTGGTTGGTGCATAATTGTCCAAGATCATCTTTCCCCAGTCTCTTACCTTGGGGCGAGGCACCTTAGCAGAAGTAAAAGAAGCCTGATGACTCAAAGAAACACTTTCAATGCCTTTTCTGCGACAAGCCCATGCCGTAACAGGCTCAAAATCGTTGATGATCAGGTTATAATCGCCCAATGGCAAAGTCTTCATGTCCTTATAAAAACGACCCAAATCCATCGTTTTATAAGTTTTGAGATGATCAACACCTCCATTTTTTCCAAAAATAAAACTAAAGCCGTGTAATTGATATTTCACTTCTTGGGTAAGTTTTACATCGGCCTGCGTTCCTGAAATCAGGATATCAAGCTCACCATGTTGTTGAAGCAAGGGTACGATTTCCCTAGCCCTGCTGATGTGACCATTGCCCGTACCTTGTATGGCGTAAAGTATTTTTTTCTGCACTACCTAAACAATTTCTAATTTGATCTTTTGCAACAGCGTATTGATATCCAATTTGCTGTGTAGATCTTCGCTATCTGATAAAATACCTTGTTCTACTTCATCCTTTTCAAAATCAGCTGCTTGGTATTTAAAAATCGTCCATTCTTTTTGATTGTACTCTAAAGCTGTTAAGCTCTCTACCCAATCGCCACTGTTCAAATAAGTTACTGAACCATTTTCGGTAACAATTTCGCGCAGTTCTGCATGGTGTATATGTCCACAAACTACGTATTGGTAGCCCTTTTCTATGGCCAGATCGGCTGCGGTCTGTTCAAAGCTATTGATGAATTTTACCGCATCTTTAAATTTGGCCTTGATCTTTTGGGAAAAGCTCATTTTTTCGCGACCAATTGATGACAAGCACCAGTTGGTAAAGCTGTTGATCAGGATTAGGCTATCATAGCCGATGGCCCCTAATTTAGCCAGCCATTTAGAATGTTGCATGGTTACATCAAATACATCTCCATGAAAGAACCATGCTTTTTTACCATCCAATTCCAACACCAATTTATTCTGAAGATGGAATGCCCCCATGTGCATGTCTGCAAACTTTCGCAGCATTTCATCGTGGTTACCCGTTAAATAATAGACAGGTACACCCTCTACCACAAATTTCATCAACTTACGAATGATCTTCATGTGGGTTTCGGGCCAATATCTTTTGCTGAACTGCCAAATATCGATAATATCGCCATTGAGGATGATCATTTTAGGCTTGATGCTTTTCAGATATTTCAACAGCTCTTTGGCGTGGCAGCCATAAGTACCCAGATGTACGTCGGAAATTACCGCAATCTCAACTTCTCGCTTTTCCATACAGATTTTTTGGCGCATCAAATGCCAGATGTACTATTTGACAAAAAGCTGGAGCAGCATTGTTTTGTTCAGTCTTCCTCTTCATCAATAGTCAAATCATATGGACTAAAGAAAAAAACAACAATTGCAAGCAAGCAGATAACTAGAAACAATTCTGGCATTTTGATCTATTTTATGATTACAAAATTGCAATAGATAGATTAACAGCATGTTAAGAATATATTATGATACGTTGTTTTTATCAATTTGTTAACATGGAGGCCTTCCTTTGCTTAAAATCGACAACGCTAGAAAAAGTATACAAACAAAAAGCCCCAAGTCTGTAGACCTGGGGCTTTAAAATTATTTATGTGTTGACTAAGCTACTTTCTTTTTTCTGGTTTCTGTGTAACCTGCAAAACCTAAGAACAACACCAACAAAATCGATCCTGCTAGAGAAATCTTCTCTCCCATATAATACGATTTTGGTTCAAACTTAAATTCAACTTTATGGTTACCCGCTACTAACTGAGCTGCTCTTAATACATAATCGGCCCTGAAATAATCTTTCTTTACACCATCTACATACATGTTCCATCCTTTATCGTAATAGATTTCTGAAAACACCGCAATGATGTCTCTAGGTGCACTATAAGAATAAACCAAATGATCTGGATGATAGCTCTCCATTTTGATAAATGCAGTAGGATCTGCACCTAAACGGGTCGTATCAATGAATTTTTTATACTCTTGGTCAACAATGGCTTCTTTCTTTGGATCAAAGCTGCTGATGGCCTTCATCTCTTCGTCTGAGTTTTTTACATACTGCACACTTTCTACAATCCAGGCATTGCCTAATGCAGTACTGTTTCTTTGCATTTTAACAGATCCAGTTTGTGGATCCTGGGTAATAAGGTATTTGGTATTTAGCATGTCCAATACATCCATATTTACACTTTTCGCAAATTGGCCTTGGATCAGCTCATCATATCTTTTCAGTTTTGCCGCATGGTAACCACCAATCGTTTTATGGAAAGCAGAGGCATTTGCACTAGAGAAAGTGTTAATTGTCTGGTCATACACCCTAAAATCAGGGTCTTTATCAGACATGATGAAAGTATCTACATCACGTGGTTGGAAATAATTGGCCAATGCTGATTTACTCTCAAAATTTGAGTTGTTAAGGTAACGACGATCTACTTGCCACATGTCTATCAGTACAGCCAGGGTCAACAACCCAAAAGCCAACTGCATATTCATTTTTTTGGTGATAAAGGCCCAAATAATCCCAAAGCCAACTAGGATAAACAAGAAGGAACGCAATGCATCTGCTTGCGCAAGTGAAGTTCTATCTTTGATTAAAGCATTGGCCACTTTCTGTCCTAGTTCATTATTTTGGAACATGCCACCTAATTGTTGTACAAAGTCTGCATGCTCAGAAGTTCTGAAATTGAAGAAAATTGTCGGCGCAATCGCTACCAATAAACAGAAACCGCCTGTTATACCTGCAGCCCAGGTTAATTTTTTAACCAATACCTTCTGTTCGATATTACCTTCTTGTGCTTCTTTTACTGCTAAAAATGCCAATATTGGCACCATCAGTCCGACTACAGCCAAAATAGATTCTACAGCCCTAAACTTATTGTATAGCGGGAAGTAATCAAAGAATAGATCGGATACCAATGGGAAGTTTTTACCAAACGAAAGCAGTATAAACAAAACAGTTGTACCTAAAACCCACCATTTTAAACGGCTACGTACAATGAATAGACCGAATACAAAAAGGAAACAGACGATAGCTCCGAAGTAATAACCTCCAGAAGTATAGGATTTTTCTCCCCAGTAGGTTGGCATGCGTTGCGTGAGGTCTATTGCCTGCTCTGGCGATGCGCCAATCTCCGTAAGTGTTTTATAAACCTCTGATTTATCATCTAGTTTTCTTTCGTGGCTTGCACCATAAAGATCCGAAATCAAAAAGGTAAAGCTTTCTCCAACACCTTGGCTCCATCCGTAGGCATAATCTTTAGTCATACCTTCTTGTTTACCAACGTTATTAGTCAGGTTAGATTTACCACGGTTGGTCTCTTTGGCATATTCAGAAGTTGTCCACAATAAACTGGCATTGACCATTACTGCCAAAACTACCGCAAGCGAAAGAAAGCCAATCGCCTTTCCAAGTGCTGGAAGTGTTTTTGATTTATAGGCCTGATAAACTTCAATTCCGATAAAAATAAGAATAGACAAGAACAGATAATAGGTCATCTGTACGTGGTTCGACCTCAGCTCTAAAGCCAAGAACAAAGCTGTTAAACTTGCGCCTAGATAATATTTGCCACGCATGGTCAATAAAATTCCGGCTATGATAGGTGCAAAAAAGCCGATGGCCAATGCCTTATTGCTATGTCCTGTGGCAATGAGTACAAAATTGTAGGTGGTAAATGCAAAGGCAATGGCTCCTGCAGCAGCGAGCCAAGGATTTACTTTGAGTACAATAAACAAAAAGTATGCGCCAATCAATAATAAAAATACGGTACCAACAGGATTAGGCAATGCTTTGGTGATTAAGGCAATGCCATAAGTTGCACCATTGTAGGCATATTGTGCCCAAATTTGATAAGCTGGCATCCCTCCAAACATCTGGTTGGTCCAGAGTGGTGCTTTACCATCTTTGGCCTTATAGTCCATGATTTCTTTTTGCATCGCCTTTGACTGGATAACGTCATTTTGAATGGGCGCTTTTCCCTGTAGCACAGGGCTGAAATAGACAAAACAGATTACTAAGAAAGCTGCAAGAATGGCTAAATGGATGCCATTTTTATTAAACCAATTGTTCATTGAGGTTAATTAAAATTAAACGATTTCCCAAAAATAGAAAATTGGTCGAGATAAAAAAGGAAATAAAATAAATGGGCCTATTATATTTAAGGCCCATTTAAATTTGATTTTGATATTTTACGGTTAGCAGTAACAATGAAATGGTTTCTATACATCCATTGCCACAAGGCTTATACCCATTCGTTTTTGACAGGTTCTATTGGTTGATCACAGCTTGTACACCAAATGACTGTTCGTTGTTCCCCGGAGTCATCAATCCTCTAGCAACAATGGTATAAAAACGACCTGCTGTTAAAGCAACATCAGCTAAAGTGGCTTTCACTGCTCCTGTATTGGTGTCTTTGATCTCGAAAGTATATGTTTTTGCTTCTATGCCTGTAAAAGTGCTTGATGTTTTATAGGTTTTACCTGTAGTTACGCTTGCTCCGTCCTTTATCTTCAGGTCAAGCGTTGGCGCATCAGGGCTTAGGTTGATAAATTTTACAAATGTTTTGTCCATTGTGGCCATGCTCATGTCATCTGTAACCAATAGCCCATCCAAGTTTGGCGCTTTATCGATCACATAATAAGAATAGGCCAAGTTTTTGGTCACACTAACAGATTTGGTCAATATGCTCTGCACATCACTTGCAGTAGTCAATTTAATGGCGTAAGTACCTGGATCAACGAGCAGGTATGCTATTGTTCCTCCAAAAGGCAATGGAACAGTATTTGCCATCTTATCGTTTAAATAAGCATTAAAGGTAGCAGCAGTTGGTGAGGTATTAATTATTCTTATGTAGCTTTTGTCTACTGTTGGGTTTTCCTTTTTTTTGCAGGAGCTTAAGGAAAGTATACCAAAAGCGGCTACACCTAAATAGGTAGCTAAACGGACAGAGAGACTTGATAAGGTAAGGTTAAGATTTTTCATAAAAATAATTAAAGGTTTATTCTTTTAAACGAATGCATATTAAATTACGCTACAGCAAATATTACTTTTATTTAAATTAATATGCGTTAAAATTTGTTAAAATTAGGCTATTTGGTTAAAATCTTAACCATAACAGCCAGACCCTTAGTTATAGAACAGCATTATTTGATCTCTTCGTAGTCTACAAAATCACCTAATTTATCTGCGTTGCCTTTTTTCTCTTTTTTAGGCATATAGTCAATTGAAATAGAGCCCTCTGGTTTGGTAGAGCGTTGCTGTTGCTGGTGTTGTTGACCTGCAGCTTGGTTCTGCATGTTACCGAAAACATTTTTTAGCATCACTGGAAATATCATCCGGAACAAGAGTCGGATAACCCAAAGTACGATAATAGCAATCAGTATAAAGTTTAATACGTAACCCATTTTTATTATATTATTAACACAAATATAGACGCGTAGATCAATTTTTTGTTACTTTTTAAAAAGATAATTGCACTTTCATTACAATTAATAGACACTTAAGGTTTTGTTGTTATAGAAATAAATTCAAGATCAGGCACTCCGTCCGTTGGTCTGTTCACTACTTTTACTTTCCTTATCATAGCCGAAGAGATAAAAAAATCAACCTTATCTATGATTAGTTTATCATTGACATATAAAGGCAGGGATCTATGTTTTTCTTTAATGTTAAACGAATCAAACAGTTCATCCATTTCGATGATAGCTGCTCTTTTTTTCAACTCCAGACTAACCACTCCATTCTTTGCCTTTTCTCCATATAATCCAATCAAACTATCTCTATTTTTATAAACATTCAGATCTTCAATATCATCTACTCTAAAACGCGAGACCATATCTTCCAATGGATATATAATATATTTACCATTTACGACTAGCATTGGCCTTTTTGTCGGGTCGATTTTAGTCGGGCCACAATACATGCGGATCATTGTGTGTTCATTTTTGTTAGCACTTTGGCCAAAAACATTCACCACACCCAACATCAAAAGAAAAACGACAAATAATTTTTTCATATCAAGTCTCTTCTACAATTTCTGTAACCCTGCCTATCTGGCCATCTTCTAAACGCACTTTTATTCCCCTAGAATGGAAGGCAGAGGAAGTCAATAGATTTTTAACAATCCCATAGGTTACGTTTCCGTTTCTTTGGTCTTTTTTTAAGATGATCCCTACTTCTAATCCTGGGTAAATATCTTTTCTATTTTGTCCTTGCATAATTTATGGGAGTTTGCTCCAATCGACATTCGGTTTTTTACCTGCTTCCTTTCTGGCAAACATGGTTTTGGCTGGTGTAAAATTAGAAAAGAAGCCGCCATTCTTCAAATAAAAGCTTCCGTCCATCAATCCTCCGGCATAATCTTTACGGTAGTTTACATTTCCTGTATTGTCTGTGGTAAAACGTGCAGTGTTCAGTTCGGTCCAATTTCCTTTTGTATCACAAACCCATTGGTTGCTGAACAAAACCTTTCTAGAGCGATCACCATACTCGGGAATAAAGTTTTCCAGAAATGAATGTAGCCGTTTCAAGTAGGTCTGTGTTTTGGGCCGTTTGAAAGAAGCAATCAATTGCCATTGGTTCAGTTCGGATGCAAAAAAGTAGGCCGTATAGGTGGTAGTGCTGTCTTTTGCATATTCAATAGCTACTGTTCCGTCAGCTGCATTTGGGCGAGGGATTGGTGTACCGGGCGTAGCGCGCAATAAGAACTTGTAAGTATTGCCAGCCTTCCAATTGTATTTCAAATAGCTTTGACCGCCAGAACCTTCGTTACCAAACTCTCCGGTATGTACTTCTTTTCCTTTTTTTAACAGCTGGATCTTATGGCTCTCTGGAATATCTTTGGGATTATCGGTTGTAAATGGGCTCCAGACCGAAAACAAAATTCTTCTTTCTGTTGCTGAATTGACTTGGATTCCAAAATAACCCTCAGCAAAACCATTGGCCATAAAATACGAACCAATCACATCTTCGCCTTTTGGTACCGTTACTTCATTATAAAACCACTCTGCCTCTGTTTGGGCTGGAAGTTGATAATTTAAATGTACCGATGGGCCTCTTCTACCCCAATGGAAAAAGTTGCCTTCATTGTTTTTCACATAGCTGGTCTGTTCATTGATGGCTGTTCCCGATAAAATCAAACTTCCAATATTTGGGAACTGTGTTCCAGTCTTTTTTAATCCTTTGATCTCTATGGCTACATAACCTGTGTCTTTGATCTGCCATTCGCCTACAGGCACAAGGGTTTTACCTTCGGCCACCGCAACTATTTTGTTTTGGTTATTGATACCCAAACTGAGTTGGTTTTCTCCATTGATTTTAGTCACATTATTTAGGGAGATGGCCAAATTTCCAGTTTTGGAAAAACGCACATATACCTTAAATGAAGTGTTGCCATCGTTCCAGTTTTCAATTCCATTTCTGGTGACCAATCTTTCACTTACACCATTTGCATAGGCATTGCCACCTAAGGGTACTGTAATTTCTTTTACTTGTGCTGCTGCAACAAGATGTAGTAATAGCAATCCGGCAATAAAACCAATTTTATTCATCTATCTATTGTTGTTCGTTGGGTAGTTGTTAGTTATTAGTTGGTTTGTGGTTAGTTGGTTTGTTTTTAGTTCTTCGTTAGTTAGGTAGAGCCATAAATATCCATGTCCCACAAGGCTTTGTCTTATTTACTAAAACGTTCTTCAAATACTTTTTCTAGGGCAAACATTTCATCCCGCATACGGGCAGCCATTAAGAAGTCCATATCTTTTGCTGCTTTCTGCATATCTTTTCGAGTCTTGTCTATGGCTTTTTGCAGTTCAGGTTTGGTCATGTATTGTACAATTGGATCAGCTGCAATACTTACCTCATCAATCTCCACATAAGCTTTTGTACGGGCCTTGCTTTCTGAGAAATCCAATACTGAACTTTGTTCTATAATTTCTTCTCTGGTTTTGCCTACAGTTTTTGGGGTGATACCATGCTCCAGGTTATAACTGATCTGTTTTTCTCTACGTCTATTGGTTTCGTCAATGGTCCTTTCCATAGATTGGGTCATGTTATCGGCATACATGATTACTCGGCCTCTATCATTACGGGCAGCACGACCAATCGTTTGGATCAATGCCCGATCAGAACGCAGGAAACCTTCTTTATCTGCATCTAAAATGGCTACTAAACTTACTTCTGGTAGATCCAGACCTTCCCTTAGCAGGTTGATTCCTACCAATACATCAAACTCGCCCAGACGCAGACCACGCAAGATTTCTACACGTTCTAAGGTCTTCACTTCGGAGTGGATGTAACGACATTTGATGTTCAACCTGTCCATGTATTTCGTCAGTTCTTCTGCCATGCGCTTGGTCAAAGTGGTGACCAAAATCCGGTCGCCCATTTTAATGGTCTTGTCAATTTCATCCAACAGGTCATCCACTTGGTTAATGGCTGGTCGCACTTCAATGATCGGATCCAATAGACCAGTAGGTCTGATTACCTGTTCGATCACTACCCCATCCGTTTTTTCCAATTCGTAATCTGCAGGCGTGGCACTAACATAAATGGTCTGTGGTGCCAGTCGTTCAAATTCATCAAAATTCAAGGGGCGGTTATCCAAAGCAGAAGGCAAACGGAAACCATATTCCACCAACGACATTTTACGGGAACGGTCGCCCCCATACATTGCCCTGATCTGTGGAACGGTCACATGGCTTTCATCGATTACCATCAGATAATCATCTGGGAAATAATCCAACAGACAGAAGGGCCGCATGCCTGGAGAACGTCCATCGAAAAACCTTGAATAGTTCTCAATACCCGAACAATAGCCCAATTCCTTCATCATTTCGATGTCGAAATTTACCCTTTCTTCCAAACGTTTGGCTTCCAACAGCTGCCTATCGTTCAACAATTGGTTTTTGCGCAATTCCAGTTCTTCCTGAATGCCCCAAATTGAAGAGTTAAACTTCTCTTTCGGTGTAACGAACAGATTGGCTGGATAAATGGCCATGTCTTCTAATTTTTCTAGGGTCTTGCCTGATATGGGATCAATAACCGATAATTCTTCAATATCATCGCCAAAAAAGGAAATGCGATAGGCATTGTCCAAATAAGCGGGAAAGATATCTACCGTATCACCTTTTACACGGAAGGTACCCCGTTTAAAATCATTAATGGTACGCGCATACAGGATTTCTACCAAGCTATGTAAAAAAGAATTTCTACTGATCCTTGTCCCTACCGCAAAGCGAAAAACCGATTTAGAGAAATCTTCTGGGTTTCCCATACCATAGATACAGGAAATGGACGAAACCACAATTACATCTCTTCTGCCCGACATCAAGGCCGAAGTGGTCCGTAAACGGAGCTTCTCGATCTCTTCATTGATGCTCAGGTCTTTTTCAATATAGGTATTGGTGGTAGGCATGTAAGCCTCCGGCTGATAATAATCGTAATAAGACACGAAATAGTTGACGGCATTTTCTGGGAAGAACTGTTTAAATTCTCCATAGAGCTGTGCGGCCAAAGTTTTATTGTGACTTAGGATCAAGGTTGGTTTTTGGGTCTGTTCGATTACATTGGCCACGGTAAAGGTTTTACCAGAGCCGGTTACGCCCAAGAGTGTCTGATAATGTTCTTCGGCATTAACGCCTTCAACCAATTGTTTGATGGCATTTGGCTGATCGCCAGTTGGCCTATAATCTGAGATGAGTTTGAACTTCATTGTAAGTAAAGATAGGAGATAATGGCTAAAAGAACAAAGAACGTGGGGTAAAGAGAAGAGTTAAAAGCTGAAGGTTGAAAGTTAAAGGTTGAAGTGTACTAGACTGATGATCTGTTCATTTGCCATTCGTTCATTAGGGTAAAATACCTTATTAATTTTGTGAAATTCAAGTTATTATTACCTGCCTTACGCCTTAAACCTTACACCTTTAGGAATGAACAAAAAAAAGTCCCGATGCAGATCGGGACTTTTTTTATTTTGATTTCTTTTCTAGTTGCATTGGGTTTGAGCCTACTGATTGGCCCCTTGCCGGAGCTCCTCCAGCCCTCATCTTAAACAATTGGAACTTACTTGGCGCTGCTCCAGCTCCCCAAGTATTGTTCGTTTCGTCTATATCTGCGGTTTCGCGCATCGGATCGATTTTAATGGACGCTACTTCTTTATTCTGCACATAGAATTTGGATGTTTTCTGTTCATTCAATCTCCAGATCTGCGCTGGAATCCTATCAATCGATTTTGTACCATCTTTAAAGGTAAACTCTACAATGATCGGCATCACCAAACCTCCTTTATTGCTGAAATTCAACTCGTAAAAGAATTTATCAGCGTATTTGGCTTTTTCTTCTGCCGTAAATTCTTCCATTGGCAATCTTGCAGGTTGAGTGGTCGATTTTGGTGCCAAGGTGGTATCGATCTGTACCAAACCTCTATCGTATTTCCAATAGAAATCTCTTGCTGCCAAATCTTTATCTGTATAGAATTTGATGTTGCTATTTTCGCGGTTCCAGATTTTAGAGATATCTTCAAAAGCATTTACAGCAGGTCTGTCAACTCTTACGCCTGCTCTTGCACCACCAGCACCACCTCTATTGCCTCCTGTACCACCAGTAATTCCGGCATAATCTGGTTTGGCATATCTTACACTATCCAAAGCAATGTCACAGGCATCTGTTCCGTAAAACCAACCTCTCCAAAACCAGTCCAAATCCTCACCACTGGCGTCCTCCATTGTCCTGAACAAGTCTGCTGGTGTTGGGTGTTTAAAAGCCCATCTTCTCGAATATTCTTTAAAGGCGTAATCAAACAGTTCACGGCCCATGATGGTTTCGCGAAGGATGTTTAAGGCCGTTGCAGGCTTAGAATAGGCATTTGGTCCAAACTGCACAATGTTTTCTGAATTGGACATGATTGGTTCCAATTGGTCTTTTGGCAATTTCATGTAGGGTACAATGGTATAAGCCGGACCCTTTTTACTTGGAAATTTATTGTCCCAAAGCTCTTCGGTTAAATACTCCACAAAAGAGTTCAGGCCTTCGTCCATCCAAGTCCATTGGCGTTCATCGCTGTTCACAATCATTGGGAAGAAATTGTGTCCCACCTCGTGGATCACAACACCCAACATTCCATTTTTAGTGCTTTCGCTATACGTTCCATCTGCATCTGTACGACCATAGTTGAAACAGATCATCGGATATTCCATTCCATTGGCAGCCTCTATACTTTGTGCCACTGGGTATGGATAAGGAATGGTAAAATCTGAATAGGTTTTGATGGTATGTGCCACTGCACGGGTAGAAAACTTGCTGTACAAATGATAGGCTTCTTTTCCATAAAAACTCATGCACATTACATTTTTACCTCCAATTGGCTGTGCCATCGCATCCCAAATGAACTTACGTGAAGCTGTCCAAGCAAAATCCCTAACGTTATTGGCCTGAAAAACCCAGGTTTTTTTAGCTTCCGATTTTTTGCCTTCAGCTGCTTTTGCTTCTGCCAAGGTTACAATTTCTACAGGTGCTACTGTACTTGTTGTTGCTTTGGTGTAACGGGCCAATTGGGTTGGTGTTAACACGGCATTGTAGTTGATACACTCGCCAGTTGAACCTACCATGTGGTCTGCCGGCACCGTCATTTGTACTTTAAAGTTACCAAAGGTCAAGGCAAATTCGCCTCTTCCTGTAAACTGGTGGTTCTGCCAGCCTTGGAAATCGCTGTATACACATAAACGTGGATACCATTGGGTCATGGTAAACAGGTAGTTTCCATCTTCAGGGAAAAACTCATAGCCTCCACGACCACCACCGGCAATCCTATCGGTAATCTTATAGTTCCAATCGATGTTAAAAACAAATTGGGCACCTGATTTCAAGGCAGGAACCTCTACACGCATCATGGTCTTGTTGATGGTGTAACTTAATTTTTTGCCTGTAGCATCTGTGAGCTTGGTGATCGAAATCCCATAACCATTATCGCCTTGCGTAGCGGCAGTACTAAGGTTATCTACTTGTGTAGTACCTGCTCCAGCTGGCATCCGCGTACTGCTCTGATAGTTGGCATTGCGCAGGTTGTTGTGCTCGTTTTCATCCAACTGAATCCAGATATAGGTCAGCACATCGGGCGAATTGTTGTAATAGGTAATGGTTTCGCTACCTTTTAAAGTCAGCTTTTTCTCGTCCAGCTCACATTTGATGTTGTAATCGGCACGCTGCTGCCAGTATTTTACACCTGGTGCCCCACTTGCGGTACGTTGCTCGTTTGGCGTAGTTAAAATGGTACCCAACTGTTCAAACTTGTTGCCATGGTTGCTTCCAGGATTGTTCTGAATGTTCTGGGCAGATGCAATAGGTCCTGCAAAGACCATTAATACCAAAAATTTGTAGAATTTATTCATTGTAAAAAATTAAAAAGGTATTCTCTCTAATGCCATTTGTAAGGCTAGGCTAAATACAGCTGCTGATATAAATATAACCCACTCTCTTCGTCTGACCCTAAAAAAGGAAAGACTTAGCCAAGTAAGTAGTAAAATGATGACCACAAAAAATAGTTGTCCGAACTCTAGACCGATATTGAACCCAAACAGACCCCAACCTATGTTCTGGTCTTTGGCCAACATCATCCGCACAGAGTTGGCGAAACCCATACCATGGATCAGGCCGAACAGCAATGCAAGATAGTAATTTGTATTGACCCCTTTGATTGAAAAATCTTTTTTAAATAGATTACTAAATGCCGTAATAAAAATGGTGCAAGGAATCAGAAATTCTACCCATTTGCTCGAAAAGCGAATCACATCCAATACACTTAACAACAAGGTCAAAGAGTGACCGATGGTGAAGGCTGTTACCAATATCAGTACCTGTTTTAGGTTTTTAGCTGTGTAGACTGCCACCAAAGCCAAGATGAACAATTGGTGGTCTAGCGCATCCAAACTTACAATATGCGACCAGCCCAATTTAAAATAAAAGAAAAAATCGCTTAGTGGCATCAGGTATGTTTAGGTTTAATGCAAACAGCACTGTATTTTTATAGCACTAAATTAATTTCTTTTTTGCTTATAAACGAAACTTTGTTGCATATGAACCTTATCTATTCAAAATTGTTACTTATCCTGATGCTTTTACCTCTAGGAGAAGAGGTTAAATTAAACAGGCATCCTTTACATGTAAGTACAACAGAGATCAATTTCAATGCAAAGGAAAAAAGTTTAGAGATCAGCTGCCGCATCTTTACAGATGATTTTGAGACCATCTTAGCCAAGCAGTTTAAAACCAAAACCGACCTATCGAAACCTGCCTTGCACAAAGCGATGGACGAACTGATCAAAAAATACATGAATGCTCACTTGCAGTATAGCGTAAACGGAAAAACTGCCACGGCTACTTATGTGGGTTTTGAAATAGACCATGAGGCGACCAATGTATATCTAGAAATCGACAATGTTCCTTCTTTGCAAAGCATCAACCTCAACAACACTATTCTATATGACCTTTTTGATGACCAGATGAACATTTTACATGTAGAAAGATTGGGTACTCGGAAAAGTGTAAAGGCTAATTATCCTGCTAGGGAATTGAGTATCAGTTTTAATTAAGGAGATTTAATTGTTGATTGGCTGATTTTTGTTTATTGCACATCCCGTTTGTGCTAGATGGGATTCGATTACCTCGCTGGCGACAGCGACAAAGCAAGCTTTGACAAGCAGACTCTAAAACTGATTGATGAAATAGCAGAACTCGAACCATCAATAAAAGATAAACTTCTGTTTCTGGCAAACGCAATTATCCGTGATGCCAAAACTGGAAAAACTTACGCAAACTAAAAAAAGGCTAACAATTTTTTACATCATTAGGCTTTGGTTGTAATTTATCTTAAGCACAATCGGGACGCTATGCGCTAGAATATACTTGCGCCAGAAGGGGTTACGACAACTCTAACTCCAATTCGATTTTCCGTCTGAAATAAATCCGCTGTGCTTCCTCCTCTTTTTCTACAATTAACTTTTCATAAGCCTTTTTATCAGAACATAATTCAGGATAACCAATTATCATTTGTATAAAAGGATAAACATCTTCATTTTTATCAATAGTTCTAAGGTTCCAATTAGGACTTGTCTTTTCATCAATAACATCAAATAATTGACAAGGACTAGCTGAAATAAACCCATTACTATCAATTAAATAGGCTTGGTAGGTTTCAAAAATTATCAAACCCATAACTAAATATTCTGCCCCAATATCTAATCCATTATATTCACTATAACCTGTAGCACCAAACCTACCAATCATATCCTCTCGTAAAGGCTTATATTCATATATTCTTAATGCTTCCCCTTTATTATACAAACATCTAACTTTCATAAATTATGGTTTAAATTTAAAATCATCGACAGCTTTCAATACCCCTCATCTGGCGCAAGCGTCCCGCTTGTGACTATTATTATTTTAAGTATACAAATTAACTAATCAATTTAATATTCAATAAACCTTTAATCCCTGCATAATCTCTAGCACTACTATATAAATAATGTTCAGGCTCATCTACAATTCCTGCAACAACCGGATTTTGGTGGACATACTCCAGTTTTTGGTCCATCATATAATTATCCCACAGCTCTATAGGATGGTTATACATTTAAAACACAAATGGAACACTTGCACTACAAATGAACTCGCTCAACTTTATTTAAAGGGATTATCTTTTAAATGCACAAAGCTTAATTTTTAATTAAAAAGTTAATGCAACATTTAACTTTTAAGAATATCTTTAAACAATGTTGCAACTACTGATCTATATCCCTAAAGTTACCCCTAGGGTAAAGTATATCTTCAACTTTATTTTTAGGGAGGTATTGAACTGTGATTTTGAGTTGACCAGCATTGCCGAGGATTTTATCCAAAGCAGCGCTCCTAAAATGAGCTATGCCGATGCTCCACTAGCTGAGGAATTGTTTTTTACCAGTGTCTCTTTATTGACCCAACATCAGATAGCGCCAATAAAAATCGATGAGACGGTATTTGGTGATCAAAAAGTTCCTTTTGCAGTAACAAACGGAGCTCTACCTTTTGATGTTTTTGCGGCCTCTTTTTATTTCTTGAGCAGGTACGAAGAATATCTACCCTTTGAAGCTGATGAACACCAACGTTTTCCTGCAGCACTAAGCCTACAGCACAAACTTGACCTGTTAAAATTCCCCGTGATTGATGGCTGGGCTTTGATCTTAAAGAACATCCTCCTTAAAAGATTTCCTGCTTTAGTATTTGGGAAAAGGAAGTTTACGTTTATACCCACTATTGATATAGACAGGGCATTCTACTTCCGTTCTCATGGCTTGCTCAAAAACACCGCTCGTTTTTTACAGGCCGCAGTTAAACTCAATGCTGAAAAAATTGCCTCCATTTTAAGAACAGGCCTAGGTCAAAACGATCCTTTCGACACTTATCAATACCTGGCCGAAATCCATCAGCAATATCGCTTAAAACCTATCTTCTTCTTTCTGCTGGCCAAACACGGACATGAAATGTTCGACCAGAACATCAATCCAGAGAATGAAGCTTTTAAGCGACTAATTGCACAAGTGGCTAAAGAAGCGCAGATTGGCCTACATCCATCTTATGCCTCGAACATCGAAACCAAAAAGATCCACGAAGAGCTTTTGACCCTACAACAACTCACCAACAAAAGGATAGATCAATCTCGTCAGCATTTTTTAAAAATCCAGTTCCCCCAAACCTATCTGCAATTGATCAAGGCAGGCATCCATCACGATTATTCGATGGGCTATTCTTCTCATCTCGGTTTTAGGGCTGGCACCTGTACGCCATTTTTCTGGTACGACCTACAACTTGAAAAACAGACCCACCTTAAGCTGCATCCGTTTGCGGTAATGGATGTAACCCTGCAGCAGTACATGAAATTAACTCCCGAACAGGCAAACCAAACCATAGACCAGTTGTTATCAAGTGTGAAATTGGTAAACGGTACTTTTTATAGTTTATGGCATAATGAAGCCTTATCTGAAACCGGTAGATGGAAAGGTTGGAAAGCGGTTTATGAAGAGCTGTTAAAAAATTCATTGACCTAGGCCAAAAGCTGTTTCTTGCATTGCATATTACATTTTATTCAAAATTTGTTACCTTTAGGATATGATCTTCGAGCTCAACAAAACAGATTCAATTGCCAATACGTTCATTGCCGAAATGCGTGATGAAGTGGTCCAAAAAGATTCCATGCGTTTTCGTAAAAACCTCGAACGCTTAGGTGCTTTTTTCGCTTACGAGATCAGCAAAACGCTTAGCTATACCGAAATTGATACGCAAACCCCATTGGGTATTGCCAAGAGCAAGGTATTGGCCCAACAACCTGTCTTAGCTACGATCTTAAGGGCGGGCATACCCATGCAACAGGGGTTACTCAGTGTTTTCGACCAAGCAGAGGCTGCTTTTATTACAGCTTACCGCAAGACCAAAAAGAGTGGGGATTTCATTATCCAAATGGAACACATTTCGGCACCAGACCTTGAAGATAAAGTAGTGATCCTAGCCGATCCGATGTTGGCAACTGGCTTGAGTATGGTACTTTGCGCCAAAGAGCTGATCAACCGTTACAAAATCAAAAAACTACACATTGTAGCTGCCATTGCCAGTACCGAAGGTGTAAAACACGTAAGGGCAAATTTACCAAAGGCAGATTTGTGGTTGGGTGCCATTGATGAGGAGATGACCAGCAAATCTTACATTGTACCCGGTTTGGGCGATGCCGGGGATCTGGCTTATGGAACCAAGGCTTAACTTCATATTTAAACATTAAGGAAATCCAAGGGTAGATTTCAATCAATCGCAAAGATTCAAAATGACAGTAAACAGGTTAAAAAAGCCAATCGTTTCTTACCTCTTTGCCAAATATCTTTGCGACCTTTGGATTAATGACAAAGCATATTTTTTTCGACCTTGACCATACCATTTGGGATTTTGACCGCAATGCACAGGAAACCCTTTTAGAACTTTATGAAGTCTATCAATTAAAAACATTAGGCCTACATTCGGCACAAGATTTTATTGATCGGTATACGGAGAATAACCATCGCCTATGGGCCCAATATCATTTGGGAGAAATCTCTAAAGAAACTTTAAGGGCCGAACGTTTCAGAAATACTTTTATCGAACTAGGGGTAAGTCCAGAGCAAGTACCTCAGCAATTTGAAGACGATTATGTAAGGATCAGTCCGACAAAAACCAATCTGTTTGCCGGTGCAGAAAAGGTATTGGATTATCTACAGAAGAAATACCAATTGCATATCATTTCGAATGGTTTTAAAGAAACTACCCTGACCAAAATGGAAGTATCTGGCCTCAACCCTTATTTTACGCAAGTGATCATTTCTGAAGATGTGGGCGTGAACAAGCCAAACCCCGCAATTTTTGAACATGCATTGACCAAGGCCGCTGCCGAAAAACAGGAGAGCATTATGATTGGAGATAGTTTGGAAGCCGATATTCGTGGGGCACAGGCTTTTGGCTTAAAGGCTATTTTTTTTAACCCATTAAATGTAGAAAAGCCAGCAGATGTAACCTGGCAGATTTCGAACCTTGAAGAATTATTAGCGCACTTTTAACATCTCTTAACAATTCTCGGTTTGATGTTTGAAAGACACGCTGTACACACAAATCAATCAACATGAAAATTTACATCCTTTTAGGCTTGGCGCTATTGAGTGCACAGCTCAGTTTTGCGCAAAACAACCGCAGCAAAGCAGAAGTATTTATCCAAATTGAAGACCAGGGCAGTTTTACCGTTTATCTCGACGATGAATTTGTAGGATCTACCAACGGTCGCTTTAGATTTTACGATGTTTACAATACTCGACCAACACTGTCTATTTTACAAGGCAACAGAAAAATCTATAGCAATAGGATCGATGTTCATTTAGACGAACGTCTAGTGTTGAACTATTCGGTTAGACGCGGATTACAAATAACGAAAGAGCTCAAAATATATAAGGACAGAAGATATGCCCTAAATGATTTTGATGATTACAGTGACAACTACAATACTGGCATCGTTCCACCTAACAGACCGTATATTGATGAGAATGTCAAAGCATTTAACGATTTGAGTATCCTTGTTAAAAAGGAATCTTTTGATGATGACAAGATCAAATTGATCCAGGCTTATGTTGCTTATACCCAGTTATCGACCGCGCAATTGGCCATTTTGTTACAAAATATATTGTCTGATGATAAAAAGCTAAGTCTGGTGAAAAATCTGGCTCCTGCAATAAGCGATGCACAGAATTATTATACCCTAAAAGAGTCTTTTACTTTTAACAGCACGAAGGACAACTTCATGAACTTCTTAAATAGTAAAAAAACACCAAGGGCAGAGCAGAACTCAAATTCATCTGGTCCATTTGAGCAATTAAAGGCAACTATTAAACGCGAGGCATTTGACGATGGTAAAACGAAATTGATCCAGGCTGCCTTCCAAAACTCCTCACCTTCTACCGCACAGATGGGCGAATTATTGAGGCTCTATACTTTCGAAGACAAAGCCTTAATTTGTGCCAAATGGGCGTACCGTTATGTAAGCGACAAACAAAACTACTTTACCTTAAAAGACGTATTTAAACACAAGAACAACCAAGATGCATTACTGGATTTTATCAGTAAGCGTTAATAAAGTTTAACTTTAAGATATGAATACAGCCAAAGTCTATCAATCGATCATCAAAATTGTAAATGCCTATCAAGTTAGCTTAAACAAGATGGATGAAGCAGATTTTGTGCTGAGCCCTCCTATTGGTGGCTGGAGTTACAGTGAGGTCTATTCTCATATTTTCGACTCCAGCCTCCTTTCTTTGATGGCCTTAAACAACTGCATCAAAGGTGAAGGCGAAAAAAAACCAACGCTTTTTGGGATAAAGCTAATCCTCTTTTTTGGCACCTTGCCTCCTGGTAAAAAATATAAAGTGCCTAAAAGGCTGGCCGAAAGGGTAAAAAAGATCAACATCATGGCCGCTCAGCAGTTCATCACAGACTTTGAACTGCAATTGGGCAAAACCTATCCGCAACTCAACGGAGCTAATCCCAAAATAAAAGTCAAACATCCCCGTTTGGGTTACTTAAATGCCAAACAATGGTTAAGGTTTATCGAAATCCATTTGAACCATCACTTGAAGCAATTAAAGCGGATAGAAAATAGTTTTGAGTTAGCGCAGTAATTTTCACATCTTTGGGTAATTAGCGCTTAAAATATGAAACAGGTTTTATATATATGTTGTGTGATAGGCTTAATGGCCTGTAATCCAAAAAAACCAGAATCGGCAAACACTTATGCCGCAACCCCTACTGGTTTACAAGGCATCCAGAATAGTGCCCCAAGTACGGCAGTTGCAGCAAATAACAAGGGTGGTGGCACAGTTAATCCTCCCCATGGGCAACCAGGACACCGTTGCGATATTGCAGTTGGAGCGCCCTTAAACACAGCACCATCTACACCTGTTACACCAACAGTTACCCCGCAGGTAGTCAATATGCCACCTGTAGCATCAGCAGTTCCTGCTCAAAATACTGTAAATACCACCGGACAAAAACTGAACCCTAAACATGGTGAGCCTGGTCATCGCTGCGAAATCGCAGTGGGTGCACCTTTAGATTCAAAACCGCAGGCAACTGCCCCGGTAGAAGTTAAATTGCCAGCCAACTTACCAAAAGAAGCTAAAAACGGTGCGAAACTAAACCCCAAACATGGTGAACCTGGTCATCGCTGCGAAATTGCAGTTGGTGCGCCGCTTACCTAATAATTGAATGATTTTACCATCTTTGCTTTAATGAAACTACCTAAGATAAATGGTTTTGATGAGCAGGCCCTAAACAAGTATTTTAAAAATACCGGATTATTGATGCTTGGCCGTGTAGGTAGTATGGCGATCAAGATGGCCACCACAATTCATGTAGCCAATTACCTGTTACCCGAAAGAAATGGGGTTTTAAGCACTTCTACTTCTTATGTTTTCTTGTTTGCGGCCTTGGCTGGTTTAGGGTTGGATAGTTTCATTGTAAAAGAGCTGCATCAATTTCCCAAACAACGGGACATCATTTTAGGCACGTCCTTCTTTTTAAAGATATTTGCCGGATTATTGTGCATCCCGATCATCTTTATCGCTTGGCAGCTTTTCCCTTTAACCCATATCCCCTACCTGTTCATCCTGATCTTGTCATTTACAGGACTATTTCAATCTTTTACCATCATCGATTCGTATTTCCAATCTGAAGTACAATCTAAATATATCATGCAGGTGCAGATCATTGGCAACATTGTTTCTGCAGGCATCAAAATCTTATTGGTCTACCTTGCAGCGGATATCATGTATTTCATTTATGCTTATACTTTTGACATCCTGATCCTGTCCATCGGTTATTTTTTCACCTACCAAAGAAAAGGAAGGAGCATTTTCAATTGGAAATACAATCATCAACTGGCCAAAAAATTATTACACCTCTCATGGCCATTGATCATCTCAGGTATTATGGTATCTGTGTACATGAAGATCGATGTGATCATGCTCAAAGAGATCTTAGGCGATGATGTAGGTACTAAGGCCTCAGGTGCATATGCTACTGTGGTGATGTTTAGCGAGGCACTGAACTTTGTACCAGTTGCCATTGTGACCTCTCTTTTCCCTGCCATCTTAAATGCCCGAAGAGATGATCCCCAACGTTATCAAAAAAGGCTGCAAAACCTTTTCGACCTGATGGTATGGCTCAGTTTGGCTTTTGCCTTGTTCATTACTTTTGCCTCGCCATTGATCTATAAATCATTTAAACCACAATATGTAGCGGCAGCACCTGTATTGGCGGTGCATGTTTGGGGCAGTCTTTTTGTATTTTTGGGCGTAGCCAGTAGCCAGTTTCTGATTGCCGAAGGTTTCAACAAACTTACTTTTACCCGTACGGGGCTTGGTGCCATTGTCAACATCATTTTAAACTTTTTGTTGATCCCTAAAATGGGGATGATGGGAACCGCAATCGCCACGGTAGCTGCCTATTTTTCGGCCACATTTTTAATTCTTTTTATCCCCAAAACACGACCTCAAGGAATAATGATGTTAAAATCACTATTTTTGGTCTCCGCATTTCAAAAAATATTTAAACGTTGAGCAAATTTAAAGCATTAGCAGATCTAATTGGCAAGCCAAAAAGGCTTAACGCCCTGTTATCTTACGGACATAAAGGTTATTTGGCCACCATTGGTTGGTTTACCGCATTTGATACACACCAGGCTGTTGATGAAGCTGGACAACCCCTACCTTGGGTAACCTACTCCTTCATCGATTTTATCAAGACCCGTTTAAACAAGGAGCTTTCTATTTTTGAATACGGTTCTGGAAACTCCACTTTATTTTATGCCAAACGTGTAAAAAGAGTGGTTTCTGTAGAACATGACGAGGCTTGGTTCAAGAAGATCGTAGAGGAGAAGGCCAGCAATGCCGAAATGATTTTCACCCACCTAGAAAAAGGAGGAGAATATTGTCAAAAAGCAAAATTGTTGGGCGAAAAATTTGAAGTCATCATTGTCGATGGCAGGGACCGTGTCAACTGCTGTAAACATAGTATTGATGCGTTAACCCCTAATGGTGTTTTGGTTCTAGACGATTCAGAGCGTGAAATGTACCAAGAAGCCAGAACATTTTTAACCGAAAAAGGATTTAAAGAATTGCCATTTACAGGTATTTCTCCAGGCTTGTTCTACAATAAAGCAACCTCTGTTTTTTACAAGGCCGACAATTGTTTGGGCATTTAACCTATTCATTTTAAGATCATGAGTACCGAAATGTTAAGTGAAGAAGTAAAAACAGCTTACGATAATTTTTATACGGATAACGATGTGGCCTGGCGAATGTTGGGCGCAAAATATAAGGCCCAAAACATTGTAGAAGTCTGCCAAAGCATCAAACCCAATAAAGTGTTGGAAGTAGGCGCTGGCGACGGCAGTATTTTGCACTACCTTAACGAATGGAATTTTGGCAATGAGCTTTATGCCTTAGAAATTGCACAAAGCGGAGTAGATAAAATTAAGGACCGCCAATTGGGCCGACTTAAGGACGCACAGACCTTTGATGGTTACCAAATTCCTTATGCCGACGACAGCTTCGACCTGATCATTCTGGCCCATGTTTTGGAACATGTAGAACATGAGCGGATCCTGATCAGAGAACTGAAACGGGTAGCCAAACATATCGTGATTGAAGTACCCAAAGATTACCGATTTGGTGTAGACAAAAGGATGAAACACTTTATGGACTATGGCCATATCAACATGTACACGCCTACTTCTTTGCGTTTCTTGCTCAAGAGTGAAGGTTTAGAACTGGTAACGGATAAAGTGTCTATGATCAGTCCTGAAGTGACCTATTTCAATAAGTTTGTCAATAAAAAAGCAAGCAGATCCATCAGCAAAAGATTAAAGATACAATTGGAATACGGAATCAAACGTTTTTTAGGTAAGCTTTTAGGCCAGCAGAAAAGAGAACAATTTGCCAATGCCTATACCGTTTTAACAAAAAAATCAGATCAAAACCTGCATATCTTTTAACATGCAAAATCTTGCACCCATAGCACTCTTTGTTTACAATCGCCCGCAGCATACCGAGCGAACTTTGAAGTTTCTGCAACAAAATGAATTGGCGGCAGAAAGTAGGTTGTTTATTTTTTCTGATGGCGCCAAAACTCCTGCAGATGAAGATAGGGTAAAAGAGGTGCGCGAACTGATCAGAACAGTAGAGGGTTTTAAATCGATAGAAATCGTAGAAAGTAAAACGAACATGGGATTGGCCAATTCGGTTATCGCTGGAGTTAGTCGATTGACCACGGCCTACGGACAGGTTATTGTTTTTGAAGACGACCTGATCTCTTCTCCATATACATTGACCTATTTCAACGAAGCTTTAAACCGTTACCGAAACGAAGAGCAGGTAATGCATATTGGTGCCTATATGTACGCCCTAAAAGAAGAAAACCTACCCGAAAGCTTTTTCTACAGGGCAGCTACCAGTTGGGGCTGGGCAACCTGGCAAAGGGCCTGGCAACATTTCGAGCCGAACATCCAAACTTTGCTAGACCAATTTGATGCCAAGAAAAAACATGCCTTCTCTATCGAAAACACCATGAACTTTTGGAAACAGATGCAGGATTTTAAAAATGGCAGGAACAACTCTTGGGCCATCCGTTGGTATGCTTCGATTTTTCTAAAAGGTGGGCTGACCTTAAACCCTGCGCAGTCATTGGTCAATAACATAGGCCATGATGGAAGTGGGATCCATTCTGGGATGAACGATATCTACAATGTGATCATCAATCCAAAGCCGATCAGTCAGTTCCCATCTTTGGTAGAAGAAAATGCAAAGGCCTACCATGCCATTAAACACTTTTTGGCGAACAGAAAAGGTAGTTTATGGGCAAGGATCAAACGATACCTGAAAGAGAAGTTCTAAGCATTTGGATAAAATTCCATTATCAAAAGACAATATCATTTAATCGGATAGCTAGAATTACTGTTAAATTTGGGTGAAGACCTTCACCTTTAATTTGATTCCGATGAAAAGAATAATTGTCCTTTGCCTGTTCATGGCTAATCTTGTAGCTGCGCAACAACCGATCAAACCTTATGGGGCCATCCCCAGCAAAAGACAATTGGCCTGGCACGATACAGAAGTTTATGGGCTGATCCATTTTACACCTACTACTTTCGAGAATAAGGAATGGGGCTTTGGCGATGCCGACCCTCAAACATTTAACCCTACAGCTTTTAATGCCGACCAGATCATCAAAGCAGCCAAGGCAGGCGGTTTAAAAGGAATCATCTTGGTAGCCAAACACCACGATGGTTTTGCCTTATGGCCTACCAAAACAACCAACTATAACATTTCCAAAAGCCCATTTAGAAACGGAAAGGGAGATATGGTTAGGGAGATAGCACAAGCGGCCCGTAAAAATGGGCTAAAGTTTGGGGTGTATTGTTCGCCTTGGGACCGTAACAATCCTAAATATGGCACAGCCGAATATCTGGCCATTTACCAAGCCCAACTCAAAGAATTATATAGCAACTATGGTCAACTTTTTATGAGTTGGCACGATGGAGCCAATGGTGGCGATGGCTATTATGGCGGAGCGAGGGAAAAACGTTCCATAGACAATACCACCTATTACGATTGGAACAATACCTGGGCCATCACCAGAAAAATGCAACCCATGGCCAACATCTTTAGCGACATTGGTTGGGATGTGCGTTGGGTAGGTAACGAAAACGGATATGCCAACGAAACCAGCTGGGCAACTTTTACCCCCATGCCACCTAAAGGGAAAAATGTGGCCGTTCCTGGTCAGGCCAATTACCCAGAAAGCCCAGAGGGGATTAGAAACGGAAAATTTTGGATGCCAGCAGAATGCGATGTTCCCTTACGTCAAGGTTGGTTCTACCACGCCAAGGAGCAACCAAAAACACCAACTGTTTTATTCGACCTGTACCTGAAAAGTGTAGGCCGTGGTGCAGGCCTAGACCTGGGTTTGGCTCCAGATACCCGTGGGCAATTACATGAAGATGATGTTGCCGCATTGCAAAGTTTTGGAAACATGGTTAAACATACCTTTGCTACCAATTTGGCCAAAGGTGCACAGCTTAAAGCCAGCAATACCCGTGGAAAAACCTATACTGTTGCCAACTTGTTAGATGGGAACAAACAAAGCTATTGGGCAACGACGGATCAGGTGCATCAGGCAAGTATAGCGATCGATCTTAAAACCCCAAAAACATTTGACATAGTAAGTTTGCAGGAATATATCCCTTTGGGCCAAAGAATTGAGGGTTACACCATAGAAATTCTGGAAAACAATATCTGGAAGAAAGTATATGAGGGTACAAGTATTGGCGCCAAACGCCTCATCAGGCTGGAACATGCGGTAACAACAAACAAGGTAAGGTTAAACATTACCAAATCGCCAGTTTGTATCACCCTTTCCGAGTTTGGGTTGTATCGCTTCACCCCATAATTTCAATATCATTGAAAGATTTTTTCAAAAATATTTTGATATGACCTTTATAACTCTACATTTGTAGAAGCAAATCTAAAGACATAGAATGATACAGCTTTCAAAAGCAGAAGAACAATTGATGGAAATGATCTGGAAGAATGAGACTATCTTTATGAAAGATATCATAGAAAACTATCCAGATCCTAAACCAGCACCTACAACCATCGCTACTTTATTAAAAAGGATGCAGGACAAGAAATTTGTTGGCTACAAGGTGTATGGCAACTCTAGGGCCTATTTTCCTTTGATCAAAAAAGATGATTATTTTTCTAACCATGTAAATGGGATGATCAAAAACTACTTTGACAATTCGGCCCTACAATTCGCTTCTTTTTTTGCAGCCAATACCCATATGACCCAAGCCGAATTAGAAGACCTTAAAAAAATTGTAGAAGACCAGATCAAAAAAGGAGAATCATGACCATTTATCTAGCCAAGTTTGTACTCTGCTCAGGATTATTTTTATTCGCCTATCTATTATTGTTAGACAAAGAAAAGGCGCATAAGTTTAAAAGATTGTACTTGCTGGCTAGTTTAGGTCTATCACTAACTATTCCATTGATCAGTATTGAAAGCAGAACAGCAATCATACCTGTTCAAACTATCCAACATTTTGCTGTAAAGCCTATAGCTTCTCCTACAAATGTAAGTACTAGCATAGTCGCCCAAGAAGATCCGGACATTGTTCCATACCTTATCTTTGGCATTTACGGCAGTATTACCACATTGCTTTTGCTGAGGTTTGGCCGTAACCTCTATATTCTTTTGTCCAACATTAAACAGAGTGAAAAAGCAAATTTTCAGGATACCACTATTGTACTGAGCGAAAAAACCATTGCTCCCTACAGTTTTATCAACTACATTTTTGTAAGCAAAATTGATTATGAAGAAGGGAAGATCGCAGACGAGATTTTGCAACATGAACTGGCACATGTGCAGCAAAAGCACTCTATTGATGTCATTGTAGTAGAACTCCTACAGATCTTTTTATGGTTCAATCCCATATTGTATTTTTACCGCAAAGCCATACAGACCAATCACGAGTACCTTGCAGATGAAGCTGTGATCAATACCTATCAGGATATCTCAACCTATCAATTGATCTTGATCCAACATATTTCCGTTCAAAGCGGTTTATCATTGACCAGCCAATTCAACTATTTAACCATTAAAAAAAGATTGATCATGATGAGCAAAGCCAATTCTATCAAAAAAGTAATCGCCAAACAATTGGTATTGGTACCGATATTGGGTTTGGCTGTAGCATTATTTACGACAAAGACCGTTGCCCAGAACAACCCAAAACTAACCGCAGCTAAACAAATTGCAACTACAAAAGAAGGCATTTCTAGTGTTGAATTGGCCGAGTTCAACTCCATTTTAGCTAAATATAACCTCCAAAAAAGGCCTGAGCATTATGTAACTTTCCCCGTAAAGTTGGAGAAAGCTGATGACAATAGGCTATTTATACTCTACAATAAAATGTCATTGCAACAACGAAAAGCATTCGATGCCAAAATAGTTTATATCGAACCTGCCAAAGCCAATACACCTTCTAAAACCCAGTTAAAGGAATGGCAAAATTCAAAAAAATATGGGGTTTGGATTGATGACAAAAGAGTAGACAATGCGGCCTTAGCCAATTATCAGCCATCAGATTTTGGTCAATGGGATTCTTCTAGACTAACGGAAAAAGCCATTAATTATGGTAAACATTACTTCCAGATTAATTTAATGACCAAGGCATTTTACAAGAATTATTACGCAGAAGCCAGCAAGAACAAACCGGTAATGGTTTGCTTTTTAAGGCATGATTAATTAAAATTTCAACATTGCAATCTCTTTAAGGTTGGCTTAAAAAAATTTTACTCCGTAGCTGCTTCGCGGTTTTCGCTGCGCTCAGCATGACAAAACTTTGGTCATCTTTAATCATCTGGCCTTCGACAAGCTCAGAATGACAATAGGGTATTATTGGTTAGGATTTGCAATGTCTGTTGGTCGGAATCTGCAATCTCGACCTCGTTTCTATTACTTCTTTTTGGCCTCCAATAAAATATAAGGCGACAATTGTTTCGAATCAAAAGCAAAAACCTTGGTAAATAATTTACCAGCCAACCACATTGTTTTTTTAAGCAAACGAACGGGCAAGGCTTTCTGTTTTTCGTTCTCTAACCAAAGGCTAAAGCGACCAAAATACCTTGATTGGATAACTTCCAATCCTGCGGCAGTACAGATCTTTTCCAATAAAACTGGATCCATACAGTCGATATTGTGCTTATCGTAGTTTTCTTTGTCAAAATTCTTTTGGAACCAACCGTTCAATGCCTTAAAGTTTGGCAGGGTAATGAACAAACTTCCACCAGGTTTAACAAAGGCAATGTGCCTGTTGATGATATCAGCGGTGTCATTAAAATGCTCGATCAAACCACAACTCAATACTAGATCGTATTGTTGTGTTGGTGTATAGTTAAACAGGTCTGTTTCAATAATGTGTATATCATCCTTAGCCAAGCCATTGGTGGTTAGCAATTGTTCGGTAATGGGTGGGTGAACAAAATAGTCTAACAAGGTAACATCAAGCTTGAGGTATTTTTTTAAAAAAACGGCATAGTAGCCAGGAAAACCACCCAGCTCTATTGCCGTTTTTACCTTATTGTGCTGTACAATATCCGCCAGTTGGCGATGAAATAAATATGTTTCTGGTATTACAACCGACAAATCTGTCTTACTTTCCCAATACTTTACCCAAAAATCTCTGTCAGTTAATAAATTACTCATTCTTGTTCAATTGTTTTATTGTTAAATTGTGTAATTGTCAGATTGTATGGACAATAAAACAATTACACAATTTTTCTACTTCAGGTCCTTCAAGATTTCTGCAACAGCTCTCTGCAATTGAGGATCTCTATCTGCCAACCTATCTTCAAATGTATTTTTTACAAAGATATCTGGTTTTACCCCTTCTTTCTCTAAATCTTTTCCATCCATGGTATAACATCCCCATGATGGCAAACGGTAAGAAGAACCATCAACCAACCCTTTTGAAGAGGTAAAGATGATCCAGCGGTAAGTTTCTGTACCAATGATCTTACCCAACTTCAATTCTTTAAAGCCCGCAGCAGTCATTTCTGCATCACTTAAAGATTGCTCGTTGATCAACAATACAATCGGTTTGGCCGCTGGTGCAAAATTACTTTGTGGCGATAACTTACCACCACGGTATTGCCATTTAAGGTAAGGCCTTTGTGATAAGAACCTCAATACATCATCATGTACGTTACCACCCGTATTGTAGCGCAGGTCTAGGATGATCGCATCTTTATTGTTTTCCTGCTCTACCATATCCAACATGAAACGCTCCAATTCGCCCCCACTCATGTTCTTCATATAGGTATAGGCAATGCGGTTATTCCCCCATTTGTCAACATTGTCACGGTTTTTGGCAATCCACTCATCGTACAGGTTACCTCTTAATGCTCCTCCACTTTGTGGATGAACATTTACCGTAACTGGTTTGCCATTGCGCATAAAGGTCAAGGTCATCTCCTTATCCAAGGATGGTTTGCTGAAATAATAATCACGGTCCATTTTCTCATCTACCTTTACACCGTTTACTTCTGTCAACACATCACCGGTATTGATTTTCTCTCCGGTTAACCAGGCGTTGCTTTTACTAGCAATCCTTTCTACCTGATAAGGTTTTTCATTATCGAAGATGATTCCTGTTTCGTTGGTTACATAGTTCATATTTCTACGTTCTTCGGCACCAAAACTATTAAAGCCCATGTGCGAAGAGTTGAGCTCGCCCAACATGTCGTTTAACAAGATCCTTAGATCGCCACGGTTGTTCACGTAAGGTAGAAAAACAGCATAACGTGTTTTCATCTTTTCCCAATCTACTCCATGGAAATTCTCATCGTAGAAGTTTTCATCCAAACCCACCCAAGTTTCGTAAAACATCTGGTTGAACTCGGCATTCAGGTTTCTGCTGAATTTATAATTGTGGTCTAATTTATCTAGTTTATTGGCATCGATATTATACTTGCCGATTACCCCTCTGGTTAGGGTATAGAACTTACCTCCAGCCTCAATGATGTTGAAACCACCATCGGTAACCTTTTCTGTTTTATTGGCTTCAAATGGCTCTATAATTGTTCTATAGGCACTTGTTGAGCCGCCTTCGTGGTTTGAAGTGTAAAATACATAGGTTTTATCGCCTTTGCTAAATACATCGGTAAGGTATTGGCTACCAAAAGATGGGCTGATCAATTCCATTCTGTCCAAGATCTTTTGGGTATTGATGGTAATTACAACCGGCGGTTTTGGAGTTGGCTTCACCTCTGGCTTTTTCTTTGCCGTATCTGCTTTTTTGTCTGCCACCACTACTGGTTTCACTTCTTTAGGTTCTGCTGGTTTTTCGTCCTTGAACAACTCATCAAACTTCTCTGAGCGGAAAGGCGCATCATATTTGTTCAGTGCAATACGGTATACATGTGCATTTGGCATACCCGACGGATAAGACGGCTTGGTGCGGTCGCTGGTAAAATAGATGTACTTCCCATCTGGCGACCATACCGGACCAGCTTCGGTAACACCCGTATTGGTAAGGTTAATGGTTTTGTTGTCTTTGATATCGTGCACCAAAATGTCTTGCTCAAAATTACGGAAGGCCGTAAACAATACATATTGGTCGTTTGGAGAGAAACTAGGTGCAGAATTTTGGATTGCCCAGAATTCGTCTTTTACAATGGTTCTACTCTCTAAGGTTTTAAGGTCTAGCAATCTAAGTTCATTACGTCCGCTGAGGTAAACACCCAAGGTTTTGTTTTTATTTAAAGTAATATCACGGTTGTTTGCCTTGTCTTTGGTCAGTTGTTTTAGGGTGCCTTTACCATCTCCGGTAATGGTATACCAATTCTGATAGCCATTAAAAGTCTGGTTAAAAAGAATGGTCTTGTTGTCGGCCAACCATTTTACCTCTAAGGCCCTTTCGCCAGTGTTGCTGATCTTGCGGATAAATTTACCATCTGCATCACTTACAAAAATCTCGCCCCTTGAAATAAACACCAATTTTTTGCCATCGGTCGATGCATCGAAATTGGAGATATTTGCCCTTACATCATACTCTTGTTCTTTGCTCAAGATCTGGTTTCTAGAGGTGCTGATGCTTATCTTTTCGGTTTTCTTGGTTGCTACATCGTAGGTATACAATTGATAATCTTTTTCAAAGACAATGATACTGCCATTTGCCGCCACAAAAGGACGTTTGATCGAAGTATCGAACTTTGTCAATGCCGTTTTTTTGCCATTGCTGAAGGTATAGAGATTGTATTCTTCATTGCCCTCATCAGATACGAAATAGATGTTTCCTTTTTGGTCTATCGTTGTCCAAAAATCTTTTCCAATATAATCAGTATAACGTTTATAGTTTTTTGTTTTAGGGTTATACGATTGGATATCTGGATTAAAAGCACCTTTATAATGCTTTCTGTTGCTAAAGTTTCTGCTTTCCCAAGTATCATTAAAAAAGAGGTTACCATCTGGTGCCTCGGCGATATTATGCGTGGTGTTAAAGTAATTGTCGAACAAACGGACTGCTGTTCCGCCATTGATCCCTACTTTGTAACTTGAATAGTTGTTGTACCTGCTCGATGTAAAGTAAATGGTTTTCGAATCCCAGCTCCAGTTGTCTACCTCATCTGTTCCATCATTAAAAGTCAATTGTCTGATGTCTCCACCTGTTAAAGGCATAACATATACATCATTGTTTCCAAACTGGTTAGACGTAAAGGCCAGCCATTTGCCATCTGGAGAAATCTTAGGGTTGATCTCTTCGCCTGGCATACCCGTTAAACGTGAGGCTACTCCACCTTTTGTGGGTACTTTCCAGATATCTCCATCATAACTGAACACGATCGTTTGCGCATCTGGACTTAGCGCTGGATAAGCTGCAAAATAGGTCTGATCTTGCGCTTTAGTTAAGGCCGGCAGCAACAATACCATTGCGGCAAGCGTTCTAAGGATGTTTTTATTCATGAAAATTTTGTTTGTTGGCTTTAAATGTTGAAAATACACAACAATTTTATAAACCTAAACAATAAAATGTATTTTTGATTGATTTGAAAGTTGTACACTTAAATACCTACGATGGAAATGGAGGCGCCGGCAGGGCTTGCCTGCGTTTAAGTGACGCCTTAAATGCCAATGGTGTAGACTCAAAGGTAATGGTCTATTACAAATTTGGTCAAAATCCTAAAATCGATACTTTTACCAAGGGCATTTTTGCCAAAGCCTTTGCCATCTTTAACATCATGGCTGAGCGCTACCTGGCCAAACTGTTTGTAAAGGCGGTAAAAACCCCTTTTTCGCTGCAATGGTTTGGTAAATCGATCGTTAACCACCCCGACCTAAAATCGGCAGACCTGATCCACCTTCATTGGGTAAACCATGGTTTTTTAACCCCAAAATTTTTGGCGCAGCTTGATGAATTGGAAAAACCTATTGTTTGGACTTTCCACGACAGCAATGCTTTTACCGGAGGTTGTCATGTACGTTACAGTTGTGAGCATTTTCATCAACAATGCGGCAATTGCCCTGTCCTACGATCGAGTGGAAAAGACGACATTTCGCATAAAAACTGGTTGCGCAAACAAAAGGCCTATTCAGAACTGAACTTTCATGTGGTTGCACCAAGCAGGTGGATGGCCTCATCCGTTAAACAAAGTAGTTTATTGGGCGTTAGACAAACAACCGTAATCCCCAATACCATTGAAATAGATGTTTTTAAACCTTATGTTAAGGCAGAGGCCAAAAAAATATTGAAGATTCCTGCTGATCATTTTGTATTGATGAGTGGTTTTATGCCGTCTAAAAACGACAAACATAAGGGTGCCCAATACTTGATTGATGCCTTGAACGAATTGGCAGCCCGCCCTGAGATACCAAAGGAGAAAATAGAATTGGTGATCTTTGGCAATAAGGATGAGAAGAACCTACCTGAATTTCCATTCAAGACTACGTATTTAGGTACCATCAACAAGGACGAACATCTGGCCAAATGTTATGCCGCGGCCGATGCTTTTATCACCCCATCTTTAGAAGACAACCTGCCTAATACCGTAATGGAAAGTTTGGCCTGTGCCACTCCGGTGATCGCTTTTACCACAGGTGGTATTCCAGATATGGTCAAACATTTGGAGAATGGCTATTTGGCCAAATACCAGTCGGCTACAGATCTGGCGGATGGCATTGAATGGCTGTACCTGCACGAAAACAAGGAGGCCGTACAAAAAGAAGCCAGAAGGAGTATCCTCACCCATTTTGCGCCAAATGTAATCGCTACACAACACGAAGCACTATATCTCCACCTTATTAACGCCATGCCTCAATGACCATCAATCCGAAACTTAGCGTAATTACTGTCGTTTATAATAACGTAAAGGATATCGAACGCACTTTGCTTTCCGTATTGAACCAGACTTATGCAAATATCGAGTACATCGTAATTGATGGTGCATCTAACGATGGTACCGTTGAAGTGATCAGCAAGTACAAAGAGCGCATCGCCAAGTTTATTTCGGCACAGGACCAAGGGATCTACGATGCCATGAACAAAGGTTTGGCTTTGGCCACTGGCGACTATGTGCTCTTCATGAATTCGGGAGATGAGATCTATGCAACGGATACGGTAGCAGATGTTTTCGCTTCGGCACCGTCAGGCGATATCTACTATGGGGAAACCGAAATGTACGATGAGCACTGGAATAGTTTGGGTCAACGTCGGCACACTGCTCCTGAGCATTTCGATTGGCATAGCTTTAAGTTTGGCATGAACGTGAGCCACCAGGCCATCTACATCAAACGGAGCTTAACCGTACCTTACGACCTGCATTACAAATACAGTGCTGATATTGATTGGATCCTAAAAGCGGCCAAAAAATCCTCTAACATTGTAAATACACATCTGTATGTGGCCAAATATCTGGTAGGCGGTATGTCTAAGCAAAAACATCTGACCAGCCTTAAAGAACGCTTTAAGATCTTGAGCAAATACTATGGGCTTATCCCAAATCTGTTGAACCATATCTTTATTGCCTTAAACCTGGCCCAATATTACATCAGACACAGAAGGACCAACGATTAGTCTTCATTTGTTAATAGAATAGACAGCTTCAAAGCTAAAATCCTTAACCTAAACTCAGGTTATTTAACCTTATCCTCACCCCCACTTAATATTCAACAGATAGATTTGTTCAAATCCCTTATCTATGATGTTGAAACAGCTCAAACGGCATCCCATCTATTTTGGGCTTATCGCTTTGTTAGTGATCTTGGCCATACTATTTAATCTTTCTTTTTCCAAAACGGAAGGTTTTCTGCTGTTGAATGGTTTTCATACTACTTTATTAGATCAGTTCTTCAGCTATTATACTTTTTTAGGAGATGGCGTATTTTCTATCATTGTAGTGATGGGCCTTTTTCTATTTAAAAGGTATCGAAAAGCCAGTACTTTATTATTGGCTTTTTTAAGTTCCAGTCTGGCTGCCCAATTGCTTAAAAGACTATTTCATTTACCTCGACCGAAAATGTATTTCGAAGCCCACTCCTTCCAATATCCTCATTTTATTGAAGGCATTACATTACACAACTCGAATTCTTTTCCATCGGGACATACCACTTCTGCTTTTGCATTGGCTACTGTGCTGGTACTTACATTTAAAAAGGAAAAAATTGCTTGGCCTTGCCTTATTGGGGCAAGTTTGGTTGCGTATTCGAGGATCTATTTGGCACAACATTTTTTACAGGATACCATTGCTGGCGCATTGATCGGAACTCTTTTCGGCATGTTAAGCTATTACTGCGTGAAGCAGAAAAAAATGCGTCTACCCTTTAAGCGCATTTACAAACTGGCAAAATCTGGTCAACTATTAAGTAAACTTTATGGATTTAGTACAAAAAAACAACCCCTTATCCAAGAAGAAAATCATACAGCTCTTTAAATTTGGAATGGTAGGCTTATCGGGCCTCGTGATAGATTTTTCCATTACCTATTTTTTTAAGGAGCACTTACACTTTGACCCCTACTTGGCAAATGCCTTAGGCTTTGGCTTTGCTGTGGTCAACAACTACTTTATCAATCGGATCTGGACATTTAAGAATAAAGAGAAGGCGATCATGCAACAGTTTGCGAAATTTTTGCTGATTGCTTTGATTGGATTGGGGCTAAATACCTTATGCATCTATATGCTGCAACAACAGCTACATCTACCTTTCTATGTAGCCAAATTAATGGCCATTGTATTGGTGTTTGCATGGAATTATACGATCAATGCCACCCTAACCTTTAGCAAGAATTGAACTTCTGGAACAATAGGATTTGGTTATTGATCTTCGTTGCCACCATCTTAAGGTTGCTTATTGCCTTATGCTTAAATCTGGGCAATGACGAGGTCTATTATTGGACCTATGCTCAAGACCTTCAATGGAACTATTTTGACCATCCACCAATGGTAGCCTGGTTGATCAAGATTACGACATTTAACCTCACGGTACACTACGAAGTATGGGTAAGGGCCGGCGCCATCTTATCTTCAGCTATCTGCACCTTTTTGATCTACAAAATGGGGTCGACACTTTACAACCGCCGTGCTGGCTGGTACGCTGCCCTACTTTATACCTCTTCATTTTATTGCAGCATCATTGCTGGCACGTTTATCTTACCAGATAGTCCGCAAATGGTCTTTTGGCTATGGAGCATCTTTATCTTGATCAAGATCTCACAATCTAGCACCATCAACCCACACCACAAAAGGCTTTGGTGTTATTTCGGCATCATAGCCGGGCTTTGCATCCTTTGTAAGGTGCATGCTGTTTTTTTATGGGTGGCCGTAGGCTTATTTGCCTGTTTTGGAAATAGGAACTGGCTCCGAAATCCGTGGTTATACATTGCAGCATTGATCAGTTTTTTCATTGCCTCCCCAATCCTGTTGTGGAATATCCAACATCATTTTATCACTTACACCTATCATGGCAGTAGGGTAAGTTTAGTTGCAGCTGGTTTAAATCCCATTGCTTTCTTTAGAGAACTGTTTGGAGAGTTCTTCTACAACAACCCTGTTGTTTTTCTTCTGAGCTGGGCAAGTATCGGATTGTGGTATCGTAACAAGAAACATGCTCGAAAAAAAGAGTTCAGTCTATTGATCTGTTGTAGTTTGCCATTAATCATCATATTGCTTGTGTTGGCCTTATTTAGAGAAACCTTACCGCATTGGTCTGGCCCAGCATATAGCTGTTTGATTTTGGTTTCTGGGGTAAGATTGGCATTTTACCCCAAACGTAGGGCTAATCAGCTCATCATTATTGCTTTGTCGTTCTATTTGGCGGTTGTAATTACAGGAATTCTGGTCATCAATCTTTGGCCTGGAACAATGGGCAAAACCGAAGACAAGTATACCACAGGAAAAGGTGATGTAACCTTAGACCTTTATGGCTGGAATGAGACAGGCAGAAAATTTAAACAGTTTTATCTGGCCGATCTAGCCAAGGGCTTGATGCAGGCAAATGCCCCCATCATTGTAAACAAATGGTTTCCTGCCAGTCATATCGATTTTTATCTGACTGCACATACGCAACAAAAGACTTATGCCATTGGGCCATTGTTTGACCTTCATCAATATTATTTTTACAACCTCCGAAAGCAGCAACCTGCATTGGGCAGCGATGCGTATTACATCACTACTTCGAATATGTTTAAAACCGAAGACCTTGAAGTGAACAAAACGGCTTTTGAAAAGATAGAACACCCAAGTTTTATTCCAATCTATAGAAACGGGAAAATCTGCAAATATCTATTGGTGTTTAGGTTAAGAGGGTTTAAAGGCTAGTTTGGATCTACAATTTCCATCAAATAAAAGGGCCACGAATACAATTCGTGGCCCTTTTTGATTACTAGATCATCGATCTTATAACACCGCTCTGATCTTGGCCGCAGCAGCAGCCAGTTCATCTTGCGATGGTTTTAATTTTTCTTTGGCAAAATTCATGTCACTTACATTATTCATCGGTATGAGATGGATATGTGCATGTGGCACCTCAAGTCCAATAACCGCTACGCCAACCTTTTTACATGGAAAAGCCTTTTTTACACCAGTGGCCACTATTTTGGCAAAAAGTGTCAAACCAGCATAACTTTCATCGTCCATATCAAAAATATAGTCTACCTCTTTTTTAGGGATGACCAAAACATGGCCCATCACCAAAGGACTAACGTCCAAAAAGGCCAAGAAATCTGTAGTCTCTGCTACAACATGTGCTGGGATCTCTCCACTTACAATTTTAGAAAATATGCTCATTTTAGTAAGGCTTAACGCATAGGATAAAAGGTGTAAGGTTTAGTACCTTAAACCCTCAATTATCTTGAGATTTCTAGGATTTCAAATTCCATTTTACCAGCAGGCACCTGGATTTCTGTGGTATCGCCAATAGATTTACCCAATAAACCTTGGGCAATAGGAGATTTCACCGAAATCTTCCCTGTTTTAAGGTCCGCCTCGCTTTCTGCAACCAATTGATAAGTCATTGTTGCACCGTTTTTTATATTTTTGATCTTTACAATAGAGAGGGCCAAAACCTTCGACAAGTCAAGTTTGCTTTCGTCTATCAGCCTTGCAGTAGATAAAGTAGCTTCCATTTTGGCAATCTTGGCCTCGTGCAGGCCCTGTGCTTCTTTGGCAGCATCGTATTCTGCATTTTCCGATAAATCGCCTTTATCCCTAGCCTCTGCAATAGCTTTTGATATTGCCGCTCTATCTGTTGTTTTTAATCTATGTAATTCCTCTTTAAGTTTATCTAAACCTTCTTGGGTATAATAAGTTACCTCTGACATACTTAATAATTTTTATAATTCCTCTAAAAAACAAACAAGACTACATCGGCATTTAGCCTACATAGTCTTGCTTCACTTAAAACGAAGATATAAGGCAATTCTTACAAAAGCAAATATTTTGACACTAAATTATTTTCATCTGACCTTCATCTTCAATTGCTAACTTTAAATTTTAATTGCGATAAATATGAAAAGACTAAACCTGATTTTATTATTGGCCATTGCTTTTGTCGGCATCCAAAATCTTGCAGCACAAGAACTCTATATGCCAAGAAACATCAAAGCCGCCTATCAAAAAGGCACACGTTCTATGGATGGCAAACCTGGTAAAAACTACTGGCAGAACCATGGAAAATACAACATGGAGATTACGGTAAACCCAGATACCAAAGTAGTTAATGGAACTGAAAGCATCGATTATACCAACAACAGCAGGGATACCCTGAAATCAATTACCATCCGTTTTGTTAACAACCTGCACAAACCTACTTCGCCAAGAGGTGGTAGCGTAAGTGAAGATTTTTTAGCTGCGGGATTGACCATTACTTCTTTTAAGATCAATGGCGAGGTTTACAATGTAAACGCAAAAAACTGGGGTACCACAGGTGATGTAAGATTGAAATCGCCATTGTTACCGGGCCAAAAAGCAGTGTTGAACATTGATTGGAACTATCCACTGTCAAAAGAGAGCGGCCGCGAGGGACAGATCAATCCAACGACCATGTTTGTGGCCTACAGTTATCCACGGGTATCGGTATATGATGATTACAATGGCTGGGATAAACTACCACACACAGACAGACAAGAATTCTACAACGATTTTAACGACTATGTGTTCTCCATCAAAGCGCCTAAAAATTATGTAGTATATGCCACAGGCGACCTATTAAACCCTGACGAAGTATTACAGCCAGAGTTTGCCGCCCGATTAAAAAAATCATACACTAGCGACGAGATCATCCATATTGCCAATGAGCAGGAGATGAAAAGTGGCAAGGTTACTTTACAAAACGACTGGAATACCTGGAAATTCGCCGTAAATAACATTGTAGATGTTTGTTTTGGATTGAGTAGCACTTACCTATGGGATGCCAGCAGTGTAGTGGTAGACAACAAAACCAACAGAAGGGTAAGCACACAAGCGGCTTATGATGTAAAAGGAACTGATTTTATCAACTCTGTTAAATACAACAACTATGCTTTGGCCTGGTTCTCTAACAACTGGCCAGGTGTTCCTTATCCATTCTCAAAAATGACTGCTTTTCAGGGATTTGCAGACATGGAGTATCCTGGAATGGTTAACGATTCGCAAACTGGCGATCCTAAATTTGCACAGTTGGTACAAGACCACGAAATTGCCCATACTTATTTCCCTTTTTACATGGGCATTAACGAAACCCGCTATGCTTTTATGGACGAAGGTTGGGCCACTACTTTAGAGTACCTGATCGGTATTTCGCAACACGGTAAAGAATCGGCAGACAAGTTCTACAAAAGCTTTAGGGTAGATCGTTACATCAATGATAAATCTGCCGAAGAAGATCAGCCCATCATCACCATGTCATCGCAATTGTCTGGATCTGGTTATGGAAATAATTCTTATGGTAAAGCCTCTCTGTCTTATCTGGCTCTGAAAGATATGTTAGGGGATGAGTTGTTTAAAAAGGCTCTGCACACCTACATGGACAATTGGAATGGTAAACATCCAATTCCTTGGGATTATTTTAATTCCATGAACACTGGCGCTGGGCAAAACCTGAACTGGTTTTTCCAGAACTGGTTCTTTAGCAATAATTACCTCGACCTCAGAATGAGCAGCATTGGAAAAGCACCTAGTTATATCCCTGTTCGGATAGAAAATATTGGTGGTTTTGCCATTCCTTTTGATGTGGTTGTAACCTTTAATGATGGTACTAGCCAAAAGGAGCATTTTACACCTATGGTTTGGAAGAACAGTCCAAAATTCATCTCTGTTAAAATCAAAACACCTACTGGAAAAACGATCAAATCAATTTACATTGACAATGGGATTTTTGTAGATGCTACACCAGCAGATAATAGCTGGAATGATAGATAAACACCATAGTTTGTGTCGATACCAACTATAATTAGGGTCTGGATTGCAAATCCAGACCAACATTTAAACCAACAAAGCCCGACATCGATGTCGGGCTTTGTTGGTTATGAGCTTTATTATTCGTTTTCTGCCTTAAAAGAGGCTTGATGTTTAACCGGGAAATTAAGTGAGTTTGCAATGAAACACATCTTGTTGGCATCGGCATGTAAAGCATTGGCCTGATCAATATGGGCCTTATCTGCAATCAGCACCTCAGGATTTAAGGTTACTTCCTTAAATTTACCGCTGCCATCGGCACTCTCTTCCATAATGCCCACTGCATTATCTTGATATTCGATTACCACAATGCCATTTTTTGAGCAGAGGTGCAGGTACCAAAGCATGTGGCAGGAAGAAATGGACGATAGCAAAAGATCTTCTGGATTATACTTTGTTTTATCTCCTAAAAAAACAGAATCTGAAGAACCAGAAATAGGTGCTTTGTTTGCGATAGATACTACAAAATCGCGGTCGTACGAGCGATAATCCATTGTTCCCGAACCTTTGTTGCCAGCCCAAACCAGATTGGTTTTATATTGATGTTCCTTTGCCATAAGTTATGTAATGTTTTGTTCTTATGAGCAATTTAAGGAATTATAATTTGATTTCCGTTAGTTTTTGCGCCAAAACTTCAGAAATTTTGCGATAGGAATCAAAGGTCCATCCGGCCACATGCGGAGTTAGCACTACCTTACCCGATGATTTCAATTCATCAAACCAAGGTTGTTCGCCAAGTATCGGAAATTTTTCAGTTTCCAACACATCTAGCCCTGCACCTAAGATCTTACCCCTTTTAATATTGGCCAATATGGCTTGTGTATCTACAATTTCTCCTCTTGCCGTATTGATGAAAAATATAGGTTTCCTAAAATGGTACAGATATTCTTCATTTACCATTTGCCTGGTCTCTTTGGTCAATGGTACATGTAGACTTACAATGTCACTCTGTTTTACTATTTCTTCCATGCTTACCTCTCGGGCGTATGCATCTGTAAAACCCGTATGGTATTTATCGTAGGCAATAACATTGACCTCAAATCCAGAAAGCTTACGGGCCATCTTTTTCCCCATAAATCCATAACCGATAATGCCTACCGTTTTGCCTTTGAGCTCATAGCCTCTATTGCCTTCTCTATCCCAGATACCGTTTCTTATTTCTGCATCGGCATTGCGAAAATTGTTCATCAAAGACAGCAGTAGCCCTACAGCATGTTCACCCACGGCATCATTATTTCCCTCTGGGGCATTGATCAGTTGGATGTTTTTTTCATTGGCAATTGCTTCATCAATATTATCCAGACCTGCTCCTGCCCGCGCTACAAACTTTAGGTTCGGTGCACGATCTAAGAGTTCTTGATCTATCCTAAACTTGGTTCGAACGGCAATACCGACATAATCCTTGATTATGGCCAAAGTTTCGGCCCTAGTGATCAAGGGTCTATCATCAACTTCAAAACCTAAGGCTATTGCGCTTTCTTTAAATACCGGATGAAGGTCGTCTACAATTAAAATTTTTTTATCCATTGCTATTTGGCCATTAAAGCACTCAGATGTTGAGTTAAACTAATAAAATCAGGAACTGTTAATTGTTCGGCGCGTTTGTCGAAAAATGGATGGTCGTCCATCTTGTCTTTAGGGATCGTGCCAGATAAAGCATTGCGTAAAGTTTTACGTCGCTGGTTAAATCCTCCCTTCACCGCGCGCCAAAATAATTTTTCATCACATGGCAAAGCTGCTGTACTGTTGCGGCTCAAACGGATCACTCCCGAATTTACCTTGGGTGGAGGGTTAAAAGTACCCGGCTTTACGGTAAACAAATATTCGATATCGTAATAAGCCTGAATAAGCACACTTAAAATGCCATACTCTTTTGTACCAGACTTAGATGCACAACGCTCTGCCACTTCCTTTTGAAACATGCCCACCATTTCTACGATATGGTCTTTATGATCTAATATCTTAAACAAGATCTGCGAAGAGATATTGTAGGGGAAATTACCTATCACCGCAAATTTATCAGGGAAAATAGAGGTCAAGTCGAGTTTTAAAAAATCACCATTGATCAGCCTGTCTCCCAACTGGGGATATTTGGCAGCCAAGAAATGAACAGATTCGGTATCAATATCGATCAGATAGGTCTCCAGGTCTTTTCGTTCCAACAGGATATCCGAAAGGATTCCCATCCCTGGTCCAACTTCTAAAACCTGGTGGTACTGATCGGTATGGACAAGACCATTCACAATTTTTTCAGCAATTTTCTTGTCCGTTAAAAAATGTTGTCCTAAATGTTTTTTTGCTTTAACTAAACTCATGATGCGCTATTGATTGACCGCGAAGTTGCAAAGTTAGGGTTTATTTTTACCACAAAGGCAAAAGCAGCTTGACTAAACGTGTAAAGCGGTTTACAAACCATTTTAAATCTTCTAGTGCAATGGCTACTCCTAAAGTGATTCCAATTTGGGCTTATCCCATATCTTGGCGGTTTCTATAATAATCGCTAATTTGCGCTAAATTCTATCAATAGAGCATGAGCGACAAAGTTAAAATAGGAATCAGTATAGGTGATGTTAATGGTATCGGTTTGGAAGTTATTCTTAAAACCTTTGCAGAAAGTAAAATGCTTGATTATTGTACACCAATCATTTATGGGCATACCAAAGTAGCTTCTTTTCACAGAAAAGCCCTACACATGAACGATTTGGTATTTAATGTGGTCAATACGCCTGCTGATGCAAACCCACGCAAAGTGAACATGATCAATTGCTGGGAAGAGGACGTAAAGATTGAATTGGGTGTGGCCAACGAAACTGGTGGCAAATATGCTTTGCTTTCTTTACAAAAGGCTACAGACGATTTGGTGAGTGGCGCAATTGATGCCTTGGTTACCGCTCCGATTAATAAAAACAATATCCAATCAGAAAATTTCAGCTTTCCTGGACATACCGAATATCTACAAGAACGCAGTGGCAGCAACGATGTGTTGATGTTTCTGATCAGCGAAACCCTAAGGGTTGGTGTAGTTACGGGTCATATCCCTGTGTTGGATGTACCAAAAGCGATCAGCCACGAAAAAATTGTAAAAAAATTGCAGTTGATCAATGAGAGCTTAAAGAAGGATTTCTGGATCGAAAAACCAAAAATAGCCGTTTTAGGACTTAACCCTCATGCCAGCGACAATGGCTTATTGGGTAAAGAAGAAGCAGAGATCATTTCGCCAGCTATACAAGAGGCTTTCGACAAAGGGATCATCTGTTTTGGCCCTTACCCTGCTGATGGCTTTTTTGGCAATGGAACCTATACCCAATTTGACGCAGTTTTGGCCATGTACCATGACCAGGGCTTAATTCCTTTTAAAACCATTGCCTTTAGTACAGGGGTAAATTACACGGCTGGTTTAAAATTTGTAAGAACATCACCAGACCACGGAACAGGTTATGATATTGCAGGTAAGAATTTAGCAGACCCAACTTCGTTTATGGAAGCTGTTTTTGCTGCCATCCATATTGTTAAACACCGTAGGGAACAAGAAAAGCTATTGGGCAACCAATTGAGATCTGGTGGTAAATTGGTAGAAACGGCCAGTGATGTGAAGGATGATGCAAATTAGGCTTCTCCCTTTGTCATACTGAGGAACGCGAAGTATCTCTAATAGATAAGATCAATCATTTAAGATTACATATAATGAAAAGATTGTTTTTTGCTCTTCCCTATTTAATATTGCTTTTATCTTTTTCTAATGCTTTTGCTCAACAGAAAATAATTCGTCCTAAAAGAGGGGAACTTGTTTTTGTTTCAGTAAATATTAAAGAGAATAAAGAATTGCTTGAGCAGACCATGAAAGAAAATCAGCGTCAATTAGTTACGCAGGTTTTGGCAGCTAAGGAAAAGGGAGGAGAAATTGACAGCGCTACCCTAAAACGAGCCAAGGGCTTAGATTCTATTCAGCTATTCGGATTAGGTATTACGGAAGATCCCACAACCTATCATCACATTTATGAAGACTCGTTAATTAGAAGCTACCAAAGCAACAACGGCGATATCATAGGAGATTACACACTTATTGATCAAAAAAAGTCAACATTTGTTATGCAGGCCAAAATAGACCGTTCGATGATCTATATCCAACCAGAACCTTATGTCTATGTTAAAAATAAAGATATAGCTATTACGGAGTTTAGGAACCAAAGAAAGAATATCCAAGGATATGATTGTTTCAAGGTTATTTACAAGTATAAAATTGATGGCGAGGATGGAGATTTACCACCAGCCTTAGCCAATGAATTTCAAACGACCGAGTTCTGGGTAACAGAAAAAATCCAGTCATTATTTCATCCCGTATGCAGAGAAAAAGAAATCCTAGTGAAATATTTCCCGCTACAAATTATAGAATCATCACCCTTCTTCAAGGGGATGATTACTGCTAAAACATTAAAATCAATCACCATTTCAAATTAATCGTCCAATGCAAAAACTATCTCCAATTATACAGCCAACAGATTTGGTTCAACTCAACCCAGATCAAATTGTCTTGATTGATGCAAGTGCTGGTTCAAAGGCAAGATATGATGAAACCCATTTAAAAGGTGCTTTGTATATAGACCTGAACACTGATTTGGCACATATCGAAGATTTTGCAGTTGGAGGAAGACACCCCTTACCAACACTAGCGCAATTTGCTCAGGTGCTGAAGCGGTTTGGAATAGCAAAAGATAGTCACGTCGTGATCTACGATGATAAAAATGGTGGCAATGCAGCTGCCCGGTTTTGGTGGATGTTAAAAGCAATTGGACATGAGCAAGTACAAGTGCTAAATGGAGGATTTAATGCCGCCATAGCTGCAGGTTTCCCAAGCAGTTCAGCCCTAGAAACACCTAGGGTTGTTGCGGCTTATGCAATCAACAGCTGGAATTTGCCTTTGGCCGATATCAACGAAGTTGAAATTGCGAGTAAAACTGGAAATCAGGTAATTGTAGATGTAAGAGATAAAAATCGTTTTGATGGCCTAACAGAACCGATAGACCTCATTGCAGGACATATTCCAAACGCAAGAAATATTCCATTTACAGAAAACTTAGATGAAAAGGGCTTCTTTTTAGCACCTGAAACCTTAAAGAAAAAATATAGTGAGGCATTGGCAGATACTCCAATTGGCCATGTGATCGTACACTGTGGCTCTGGTGTAACAGCATGCCACATGTTATTGGCAATGGATTATGCAGGGTTAAGCATACCCAAACTTTACGTAGGCTCATGGAGCGAGTGGTCTCGAAACAACAAGGAAATGGTGCTGGCGATCAAGTAGGTTATTGCTTAAACGATTTAATTGGTTATTGTTCTACTGCTAAACTGTTGAAATTGAAGGCTAACCTACCGTTTAAGTGATGTGCCTAATGTTTCTATGTGGTCAAATAAAATCTTTAACTCAGCTTGATTCAATTTTGTGAAAATATTTCGTTTAATAAAAATATTTCATACCTTTGCAGGCTAAAATTTAGTTACAATTGAAGGCATTAAAACAATTTTCAATCCCGTTTACCGGCTTAAAATTGGGCAAACATCAATTCGAGTTTGAAATTGATAAAAGCTTTTTTGATGCATTTGAGTACTCTTTGGTAAAAGATGGAGCACTTAAAGCTGAAGTTGAGCTGGATAAACAAGAAACAATGTTGATCTTACACTTCCATATTTTGGGTACGATACAACTGAATTGTGATAAATGTTTAGCCGAGTTTGGCCAGTCGATTGAAATTAAGGAAAGGCAGATTGTAAAATTTGCAGAAGACGATTTAGAAAGCGATGATCTTGAGATCATTATTTTAAATAAAAAGGAAAGTGCAATTGATGTTTCGGAGATGATTTACGAATTTATCAATGTAGCCGTACCTTATATAAACAACTGTGAACAAGCAGGACAAGGCCAGATATGCGACCCAGAAATGATAGCAACACTGGAAAAACTGTCAAGCGGATCCACAGAAAAAGAAGAAGAACAAAATGACGACCCTCGTTGGGCCGCATTAAAAAAATTAAAATAATAATTAAACAAAGCAGCAATGGCACATCCAAAACGCAAGGTTTCGAAACAAAGAAGAGACAAAAGAAGAACACATTATAAAGCTGTAGCTCCTTCTTTGGCAACATGCCAAACTACTGGTGCTATACACGTTCCTCACCATGCTTACAATGTTGATGGTAACTTGTACTACAACGGTAAATTAGTTATAGAAAACACTTCAATAGGTTAGTTTTCTAAGAAAATTTTTGTGTTTTCTGTCAGTTTAAGTCTAACTTAGATTAATGGAATTAAAAAGCAATTAAGCTTACACACAAAAGATTTTTACTATGAAAATAGGTCTCGATATTATGGGCGGAGACTATGCTCCCAAAGCAATTGTTTTGGGAGCAATAGCAGCTCATCAATCCCTTACTCCCGATCAGCATCTTGTGCTTATCGGAGATACCCAGCAGATTAAACCTCTACTTTCAGAGAACGGATTCAACCCCGATCACTTTGAATACGTACATACCGAAGAAGTAATTGGTATGGGCGAACATCCTACAAAGGCTATTCTCCAAAAGCCAAATTCTAGTATTGCTGTAGGTTTCCAATTGTTAAAAGAAGGCAAAATTGATTCATTCGCAAGTGCGGGAAATTCTGGTGCAATGTTGGTTGGCGCTGTTTTTAGTGTAAAGACCATCCCAGGTATTATCCGTCCGTGTTTATCAACCATCGTCCCTAAGCTTAAGGGCGGTATCGGCTTGATGCTGGATGTAGGTGCCAATGCCGATTGTAAACCTGATACTTTATTGCAGTTTGGTGTACTCGGCAGTTTGTATGCAGAAAATGTAATGCAGATCAATAACCCTAAAGTAGCTTTAATGAACATTGGAGAAGAAGACGAAAAAGGCAACATGCTTTCTTTGGCCACTTTTCCTTTGATGAAAGAGACCGAACTTTTTAACTTTGTAGGGAATGTAGAAGGCCGAGATTTATTTAACGACAAAGCCGACGTGATAGTTTGTGATGGTTTTACCGGAAATGTGATGCTGAAACTGGCTGAATCATTTTACGTGCTGACCATTAAAAAAGGATTAAAAGATGAGTTTTTTGACCGTTTTAATTATGAAAACTATGGCGGAAGCCCAGTATTGGGCGTCAATGCCCCTGTCCTGATCGGGCATGGAATTTCAAGCCCCGAAGCAATAAAGAATATGATCTTCCAATCTAGAGACATGATCACTACCGGATTGGTTGGAAAAATACAAGCCGCATTCCAATAATTTAAATCAAACAAAATGAATAAAATTCACGCTGCCATCACTGCAGTTCATGGTTACGTCCCAGACTATATATTAACGAATAAAGAGCTGGAAACCATCGTTGAGACGTCTGACGATTGGATTACCTCCAGAACTGGCATAAAGGAGCGAAGAATATTAAAAGGAGAAGGGTTAGGCACCTCTGATATGGCTGTTGAAGCGGTAAATGGCTTGCTTAAAAAGAGGGGCATTGGCGCCGAAGAAATTGAATTGATCATCTTCTGTACCACTACACCAGACTTTCCTTTTCCAGCATCGGCAAACATCTTAGCGGATAAGATTGGTGCTAAAAATGCTTGGGGATATGACTTACAGGCCGCGTGTTCGGGCTTTATCTTCGGATTATCAACCGGTGCCCAGTTTATCGAGTCGGGCAAACATAAAAAAGTATTGGTGGTAGGTGGCGATAAGATGTCGTCTATCATCAACTATCAAGACCGTACTACCTGCATTATTTTTGGAGATGGTTGCGGCGCTGTACTCCTCGAACCAAATGAAGAAGGTTTGGGTGTACAAGATTCTATCTTACGTAGTGATGGTTCTGGAAGAAACTACCTTGGCCAAAAAGCCGGTGGTTCTGCACGTCCAGCTACTGTAGAAACAGTAACCAACAACGAACATGTGGTGCACCAAGAAGGTCAGGCTGTATTTAAATTTGCCGTAACCAATATGGCTGATGTTGCAGCCGAGATCATGGAACGCAATAGCCTAACATCTGACGATGTAACATGGTTGGTACCTCACCAAGCCAACAAACGTATTATTGATGCAACTGCGTCAAGAATGGGATTGGATTCTGATAAGGTAATGATCAATATCGAACGTTATGGCAATACCACCAATGGTACGATCCCACTTTGTTTATGGGAATGGGAAAGCAAGCTCAAAAAAGGCGACAACCTCATATTGGCCGCTTTTGGAGGTGGTTTTACCTGGGGCTCTGTTTACCTGAAGTGGGCTTATTAGGAAGTTATGACTTGGGGTTTGAAATTGTAAACTCCTAGATCATCGCCTATTACCCATTAACTATTCCCTCACTCTTTATAAAAATAAAACAAAAAAACTATAACTTAGTTAATCAATAAGCCACCAATTTTTTTAACATAACCACAAAAGAATGGATATCAAACAAATTCAGGAACTCATTAAATTTGTTTCTCGGTCAGGAGTAAATGAAGTTGCCATTGAGCAAGAGAACTTCAAAATTACGATCAAAACTAACCAGGCACCTGTTTATGTAAATGCAGCTATACCTGCACCAGTTGCCGCACAACCTGTAGCAGCCCAAGCAGTAGCAGCACCACAACCAGTTGCAGAAACAAAAGCAGCAAGCGCTCCAGAAGCTGAAGATACATCAAAATATATCACCATTAAATCGCCAATGATCGGTACTTTCTATCGCTCATCAAGCCCAGATAAACCTTCATTTGTAAATGTTGGTGATGAGGTTGGTACTGGCAAAGTGGTTTGTATCATCGAAGCGATGAAACTATTCAACGAAATCGAAAGCGAAGTTTCTGGCCGTATCGTTAAGGTATTGGTAGACAATGCTTCGCCAGTAGAGTACGACCAACCATTATTCTTAGTAGAACCTATTTAATTATAATTGAAACACAGATTATAATTTGATCATATCGATTTGAGCACGCAGACCAAATCTGCGTAATCAATTAAATTGCTGTGATCCCAAACGTAAAAATTATGTTTAAAAAAATATTAATTGCCAACAGGGGCGAAATCGCTTTGCGTATCATTCGTACTTGTAAGGAAATGGGCATCAAAACGGTTGCTGTTTACTCTACTGCAGACAGAGAGAGTTTACACGTACGTTTTGCCGATGAGGCTGTTTGTATAGGTCCCCCTCCTAGTAAAGATTCTTACTTAAGTATTCCAAATATCATTTCAGCAGCAGAATTGACCAATGCCGATGCGATCCATCCAGGCTATGGTTTCTTATCAGAAAATGCAAAGTTTTCTTCTGTTTGCCGCGACTACGGAATTAAATTCATTGGTGCAACGCCAGAGCAGATCAATGGCATGGGCGATAAATCATCGGCCAAAGAAACCATGAAAATTGCGGGTGTACCAACCATTCCTGGTTCTGAAGGCTTATTGGAAAGCGTTAAAGATGGCATTAAAATAGCCAACGAAATGGGCTATCCAGTAATCTTAAAAGCTACTGCCGGTGGTGGTGGCCGTGGGATGCGTATTGTTTGGAAAGACGAAGAATTTGAAAATGCTTGGGATAGTGCCCGTCAGGAATCTGGAGCTGCTTTTGGTAACGATGGCTTATACCTAGAAAAATACATCGAAGATCCACGTCACATCGAGATCCAAGTTATTGGTGATCAATACGGAAAGGCCTGTCACTTATCTGAAAGAGATTGTTCAATCCAACGTCGTCACCAGAAACTGGTTGAAGAGGCACCATCTCCATTTATGACTCCAGAATTGCGTGAGAAAATGGGTGAAGCAGCCATTAAAGGTGCCCTAGCGGTAAATTATGAAGGTGCAGGAACCGTAGAATTTTTGGTAGACAAACACCGTAACTTCTACTTCATGGAGATGAATACCCGTATTCAAGTAGAACATCCGGTTACAGAAGAGGTGATCAACTTCGACTTGATCAAAGAACAAATCAAAGTTGCTGCTGGTATTCCGATATCAGGCAATAACTACGTGCCAAATATGCATGCAATTGAGTGTCGTATCAATGCTGAAGATCCGTTTAATAACTTTAGACCATCACCAGGCAGAATCACCAATTTCCATTCGCCAGGTGGCCATGGTGTCCGTGTAGATACACATGTTTATGCAGGCTATCAGATTCCTTCAAACTACGATTCGATGATTGCCAAATTGATCTGTGTGGCTCAAACCCGCGAAGAAGCCATTTGTACCATGGAACGTGCTTTAAGCGAATTTGTGATCGAAGGTGTAAAAACAACCATTCCTTTTCACTTGAAACTGATGAAGGATCCTAATTTTAGAGCAGGTAATTTTACAACTAAATTTATGGAGACTTTCGAATTTTCAGAATAATATAATCTTTTCTTAGATTTAAATCGTAAATACCATTCTATATCAAACAGAATGGTATTTTTGTTTACAAATAATTTCAATGAGCGAGAACAAAGCCCAGGATCTAATTGATTCTATTAAAAATAAAGGAAAAAGTTTAGAGGCCGAAATGTCCTTCTTTGACCATATTGATGTATTACGCAAGCATTTATTGAGAGGACTGGCTGTAGTTACTGTATTGACCATGGTTGCGTTCTACTTTTCTGATTTTATTTGGAGCAAAATTATAATGGGGCCAATAGACCCTAAATTTTGGACCTATCAAATGGGCTGTAAGTTAACGGCGATGTTTCCTTCCATTGGTCAGGATTTTTGTATCACCAAAATTGATGCAAAAATTATCAACACGGAAATGGCCGGTCAGTTTACCCTACAAATGAGTTCTTGTATCATGGCAGGATTTATTTTAGGTGTACCTTACCTTTTATTTGAAATTTGGCTATTTATTAAACCTGCCTTATTAGAGAATGAAAGAAAATCTTCGCAAGGTTTTGTGGCATTTGCCTCAATTTTATTTTTATCAGGTGTTTTGTTTGGTTATTACTTTATTGCGCCTTGGTCAATTAATTTCTTGATCAATTTTACGGTTGATCCAAGTATTCAAAATACTTTCACCATTGATTCATATCTTTCTACTGTACTTACCCTAACCCTAGGAACTGGAATTATTTTCCAATTACCGGTGGTGATCTTTATCCTTTCTAAATTGGGTGTAATGACCCCTCAGTTTATGAGAAAACATAGAAGATATGCTGCTGTTTTAATCTTAATTGTTGCAGCAGTGGTAACCCCTACTGCCGATCCTTTTACCATGATGATCGTGGCTATACCACTTTTCTTCCTATACGAAATGAGTATCATGATTTCGGCTAACATCCAACGAAAAAAATTAAAAGCCGAAGCTTTATTCTATAAAAGCTAATCATCACTATATTTACCACGCTGAAAAAAGGGAGTAGCTGTAATCAGGTACTCCTTTTTACTTAATGTTACGAAATGATTAGCGCAACAAAAAATTTACGCGTAAGCTCCATAATTCTATATAAATTTGACAATGCCTATGTTAAACAAATTAAAAATAGCCATTGGTGCAGATCATGCTGGCTATGACTACAAAGAAATCTTAAAAGCGCACTTAACTGCCCATGAGATTAAAGACTTTGGTACTTATGCTACAGATTCTGTAGATTATCCTGATTTTGCCCACCCTGTTGCCAATGCAGTAGAAAGTGGAGATTTTGATTTTGGTATTTTAGTATGTGGAAGTGCAAATGGCGTGGCCATTACCGCAAATAAACATCAACAGATCAGAGCAGCAATCTGCTGGGAGAATGAAATAGCTGCTTTGGCTAGACAGCATAACAATGCAAACATTATCTGCATCCCTGCTCGATTTGTGTCTACTGACTTAGCTAAACAAATGGCCGATACCTTTTTGTCAACTGCTTTTGAAGGCGGCAGACATGAAAAAAGGGTAGATAAAATATCTTGTTAAATAAAAACAAAACCAATATAACCACCATAAGTATTTTTTACTTATGTGTTGAGCTTTAACAAGCTCTTGCGTCAATAAAAACAACTCGAACAAAAACAATAATAACTGATGAAAAAACAATTTCTATACACCGGCCTAGCAGTAATGCTGAGTATGGGTGCGATGGCTCAGAAAAACCCTGATGCAGTAAAGTTTAGCGAAACAATCAATAAACAAAGAGGTTATGACCATCTTTCGATTTTAGCTTCTGATGAATACGAAGGCAGAGAGACCGGTAAAAAAGGTGCTTGGATGGCTGCAGAATATATCAAAAAGCAATTCCAAAGTTTTGGATTAAAAGGCCCGGTAAAAGGCAGTAGTGATCCTTATTTCCAGAAATTAGGTTATGCTTCGATTAGCCTTACCAAATCTGACCTAGTAGTTAACGGACAAGCTAAAGAAAGCTTTAAAGATTTTTATATGCCAACAAATACCGTACCTGCAAAAGGTTACGATATCAAGGCATCTTCTATCATTTTTGCTGATTATGGCTTAAATAAAGAGGAATTTAACAACTATGCTGGACAAGATGTGGCTGGTAAAGTTGTAATGATCTTCAACAGTGGTGATCCAGTAGCAAAACCAGCGCCAGCACCAGCGCCAGGAACAAGAAGAGCACCATCAAGCGTTGGAAGTCTACAAAACAAAATCAAATACCTGATTGAACAAAAAGCTGCTGGTGTATTGGTAATTGACCCAAACATCGAGACCATGACTCCTCAAATGAAGGCACGTCTTCAAAACAGCAATCCATATCTTCAAACTACAGAGAGAATCAAAAGTATGGCTACAGCAGCTTCATTGCCAACTGTAAACATTAGCGTAAGCTTGGCCAACCAGATTTTGGCTGGCGCAAATACTACTGTTGATGATGTAAAGAAAAAAATTGCTGAAACCTTAAAACCTGCAACTGTAGTATTGAACGTTCCTGTTCAATTTAGCGCAGCTAGCAAAGAAACCGATGTTAGAGCAGAAAATGTATTGGGTTACTTAGAAGGTTCTGATCCGAAGTTGAAAAATGAAGTATTGATCATCACTGGTCACTATGATCATATTGGCTTAGTACAAGATCCTAATGCTAAGGATAAAGTAAACAATGGTGCTGACGATGATGGTTCTGGAACTACCGGAGTATTGTTATTGGCTGAAGCTTTTACTAAAGCTAAAAAAGCTGGTAAAGGTCCAAAAAGAAGTATCTTATTCATGACCGTTGTAGGTGAAGAAAAAGGATTGTTAGGTTCTGAGTGGTATTCAGAGCACCCAGTTTTCCCAGTAGAAAACACAATTGCTGATTTGAACACAGATATGATTGGTCGTATCGGTGAAGAATATCTAAATAAACCAGATAGCGCTAATTATATCTATTCTGTTGGTTCATATAGATTAAGTACCGAATTGGGTGATTTAAGTGAAAAAATCAACAAAACGTATACCAATATGATTTTAGATTACAAGTATGACGACCCTAAAGATCCTCAATCAATCTATACGCGTTCAGACCACTATAACTTCGCCAAATTAGGTATTCCGGTTATTTTCTATTACGATGGTATGTTACAACAAGATTACCACAGACCAGGTGATGAAGTAAGCAAAATCAACTTTGACCTATTGGCCAAACGTGCGCATTTAACTTATTATACAGCATGGGAATTGGCCAACAGACCTAACCGTCCTGTAGTTGACAAAAACTTAGATGGCACCAAAAAATAAATAGACCATCTTAAAAATATCATCCCGATAGTCAAAAGCTATCGGGATTTTTTTTGTCCAAAACTTTCCCAACAGAAACATTAAACTACTTTTGGTCTTGCAGCTATGCGCATTAAATGAACTATTGATACCGAGTGCTCGGTATTCCCTAATGAACAAATAACCAATGAACCAACAAACTGAAAGCGCTGAACCGACAACTGTTAATTGAAAACTTTGGTCTTTAAGCTTTAGGCTTGTATATTTGGACATGATCAATACTGCGGAAGAATTCTTGGTAAAAGCTGATGAAAAGGCTTTTGACTTACCACATCGTAAAACCATTAACCATAACATTGGGAAATACAATGTTGCCGTAGAGCGAGGTCTGTCAAAATTTGAAAATCTAGAAGCATCCAAGAAAAAAGCACACGTGGTCAAATGGCGTGTGATGGAAAATCTGGATAAGTTTCTACCTGAATTTGAAGCCAATTTCCAAAAAAGAGGTGGAAAGGTGATTTGGGCAAATGATATTGAAGAAGCTCAAAAAGAGATTCTCAACATCATCCAAAAAAATGGTGGAAAAACAGTCATCAAATCTAAATCGATGACAACTGAAGAGATTCATTTGAACGAGTTTCTTGAAAAACATGATATCGAATCGCTAGAAAGTGATCTAGGTGAATACATTGTACAATTGTTGGGTCAAAAGCCCTATCACATTGTAACGCCGGCCATGCATTTGAGCAAGGAGGAAATTGCACAGCTCTTTCACGAAAAATTTGGGACAGCTATAGATGCCACACCAGAACAACTGACCCAAAAAGCAAGAGAATTATTAAGAGAAAAATATCTAAGAGCAGATATAGGCATCTCTGGTGGGAACTTTTTGATTGCCGATACTGGCAGTATTGCCCTGACAGAAAATGAAGGTAATGCCCGTTTATGTACAACTTTTCCTAAAATACACATTGCGATAGTAGGCATCGAAAAGATCATCCCTTCTATGGCCGACCTCGACCTGTTTTGGCCTTTATTGGCCAGTCATGGTACTGGACAAAACTTAACGGTTTACAATACCATTTTAAGTGGGCCGAGACAGCCAAATGAAACAGATGGACCAGAAGAAATGTATGTGGTACTTTTAGACAATGGCCGCACCAATTTATTGGCCCAAAAAGAACAAAGACAAGCTTTATACTGTATCCGCTGTGGTGCATGTTTAAATGCCTGTCCGGTCTATAAAAACATTGGTGGACACACCTACAATACAACTTACAGTGGCCCGATCGGTTCTATCATCACCCCTCACTTTAAAGGGATGAAAGAATTTAAACACTTAAGTTATGCCTCAAGTCTATGTGGCAAATGCTCTGAAGTTTGCCCAGTAAAAATAGACATCCATAAAATGTTGTTGCTCAACAGAAGAGATGCGGCCAGCCAACACGATAATTCTAAAATGGAAGAGATTGGTTGGAGTTTATGGAAAAAAGGAATGAGCAAACGCGCTTTGATGGACATGGTGAGTGGCAAACTGAAAAACTTCTTCCTTAAAAAATTCTTCAAGAAAAGTTGGGGAAAGTATAGAGATATGCCCGAAATTGCCCCTAAATCTTTCTCTAAACAATGGGAAGAACACCAGAAAAATCGGGAATTATAAGTCTACAATCAATAACCTACAAGCTAACCAGATATGATGCAATTTGACAGAAAAGATAAAGATGACAATCGTCTTTTAATACTTTATAAGACCTTACTTTATCCCCGCATGGTAGAAGAAAAAATGCTTATTCTTTTACGTCAAGGTCGAATTGGCAAATGGTTTTCTGGAATTGGACAAGAGGCGATTGCCGTAGGCAGTACTTTAGCCATGCAAAGCGAAGAGTATATCCTACCTATGCATCGTAACTTAGGGGTATTTACCAGTAGGAATATTCCTTTAAAGAAATTGATGGCGCAATGGCAAGGTAAGTTATCGGGCTTTACCAAAGGTCGCGACCGTTCTTTCCATTTTGGTACGCAAGACTATAAGATCATCGGTATGATCTCGCACCTAGGACCACAAATGGCCTTAGCTGACGGTATCGCCTTGGCTGATCTTATTGCGAATAAAAAACAGGCTACCTTGGTCTTTACGGGTGAAGGTGCAACAAGTGAAGGCGATTTCCATGAAGCCATTAACGTAGCTTCTGTTTGGAACTTGCCTGTGATATTTTTGATCGAAAATAATGGCTATGGCCTTTCTACTCCTATTAACGAGCAATTCAACTGCAAACATCTGGTAGATCGGGCAATCGGTTATGGCATTGAAGGCATCCAATTAGATGGCAACAATATCTTGGAAGTATATGATAAATTAAGTGAACTTGCTGAAAGTATCAGGGCAAATCCTCGTCCTGTTCTGGTTGAATGCCTTACTTTCAGGATGCGTGGACATGAAGAAGCCTCAGGCACTAAATATGTCCCTCAACACCTTTTTGACGAATGGATAAAGAAAGATCCTGTAAAGAATTTCGAAGATTATCTGGTTGCCGAAAACATCCTTAATGAAGAATTAATCGCTACGATCAAACGCGAATATAAAGCTCAGATTGAGCACGATGTTGAAGAAGCATTTAATGAGCCAGAACCAGAGGCACATACTGCAATTGAAGTGGCAGATATGTTCGCCCCTTATCAAGCACAACAAAGTCTGCCAGGCTCGGCACAAACCGAAAAAAGGTATTTAGATGCCATTAGCGATGGTTTACGGGAAGGCATGCAACGTTATGACAACCTAGTGATCATGGGGCAGGATATTGCAGAATATGGTGGTGCCTTTAAAATTACAGATGGCTTTGTAGCTCAATTTGGTAAGGCTAGGGTACGCAATACACCTATCTGCGAATCGGCAATTGTTGGAGCGGGCTTAGGCCTTTCTATCAATGGTTATAAAGCAGTAGTAGAAATGCAGTTTGCAGATTTTGTAACCTGTGGTTTCAATCAGATTGTAAATAACCTGGCCAAGACCCATTACCGTTGGGGTGAAAAGGCCGATGTGGTTGTACGGATGCCAACCGGTGCAGGTACAGGTGCAGGTCCCTTCCACTCGCAAAGTAATGAAGCTTGGTTTACCAAAACCCCTGGGCTAAAAGTGGTATATCCTGCTTTCCCTTACGATGCCAAAGGTTTACTGATTGCTGCCATTGAAGACCCCAATCCAGTTATTTATTTTGAGCACAAGTATCTGTATCGCAGTTTGAGTGGTTTAGTACCTGATGGTTATTACACCGTAGAGATTGGTAAGGCCAATATCTTAAAACAAGGTGAACAATTATCCATCATTACTTATGGTTTAGGTGTACATTGGGCTTTGGACTATTTAAACAACCACCCAGAAATTTCAGCGACTTTAGTTGATCTGGTAAGTTTACAACCATGGGACAAAGCAGCTGTAGCTGCAGCGGTAAAAGCCACGGGCAGGGTAATTATTTTACATGAAGATACGCTAAGTAGCGGTTTTGGGGCTGAATTGGCTGCCTGGATCGCCGAAAACTCTTTCCAAGACTTAGATGCTCCAGTAATGCGTTGTGCCAGCTTAGATACAGCTATACCAATGAGCAAGGTTTTGGAGGATGATTTTTTGGCTAAAAGCAGATTAAGTGAAGCTGTAGAAAAAATATTGGCTTATTAAAAGAACAACATCCTGTAAAATTTTCTTGTACAGCCCTACCAAGCTGGCCCATCAGCATATTTTAACTCTCAATTAATTAATATTTATAACCCTATTGTTGCCTATTATAAATCATAAAGTTGCATTGGCACGATAATAGCCTACACCTAATTGAGTTTCACAATATAAGGGCGTGCTATGAAAAGTGTATATTTTTTAATTACAATAGGCATATTTAGTACACTAATGGGCTGTAAGCAGTTTAAGGCTGATCATCCACAGGCTGGACTTGGAGATGAGCATGCTACAGATCTTACGGCCAAATCAATTCTGCATTATGCTGATTCTATAGATAAAAGCCTAAACACTTTAGAAAAAACCACAAGTTTAGTCTACATGCTTGGCGACCTCTCCTTTTATGTAGAAAAATATAGCCTATACAACAAGCCCATTTTAATGGTAGAGCATGCCTTTAATGGTGGGATCAGCAACAATCTAAAGAAATATTATTTCAGGAACGACAGCCTGATCTTTGAAACCATGAATAATCAGCTCAGTAATGAAGATGGAAATGTTTTTAAGCAATCTAGAACTTACCTAAGAAACAATACCATATTTAGGATAGAAGATCGAAGTGCATCAGCCGAAACAGAAATCAAATCTCTACCTTTTGTCAATCTACCCCTTAGTCAAAATAATACGACCGATCAAAGCCATTTGGAAGATGTAAAAACCTTAGCTGATATGATCAATGGCACCGATAAATTTGATATGGTTTTTGAGAGCATTACAACCTATCCTGATTCGAGGTATATTGTTTTAAGAAGTAGGTTACAAAACAACTATACAGCCAGTATTCTGGTCAACCAAAAAGACGCCTTTATAGATAGCCTTTTAAATAAGCCAATCGATTTTAAAGATCAGAAATTAAAGATCAATTGGGTCATCAAAGACCAAGAGGCTGTTTATGTACCTGTAGCTAACAATACTTCGGCCAATGGATTGAAAAGATAGGTATTGCCATTGTCTAGACAAACACACCTATACCTTTTCCTAATTCTTTCTCCCTTTTCGAATTTCCGACCATCCTTTAAAGTAAAAACAGCATACAAGGGCAGTTCCTCTACTCTACTGGTAGACAGTTGTGCATCATACTTTTTTAATGCCCTGGCCAAAGTCAAATCAGTACAACTAGAAGCTGCAGGATTGTCTAAGTAATTCGCAATGGTTTGATGGATATCTGATGGAAACACCTGAAGCTCAAAAAACGGATTCATCATTCGCTTAAAATTGTTCTTCCATTCAGCGCCATGGGGTTTGGCCTTGTGTTTATGGTCATTCCAGGTCAGAAGATGTGCAAATTCGTGTACGGTAGTCACTAAAAAAGCATAGGGATTAAGGTCATTGTTTACAGATATCTTATGCCCTTTATTTTTAAAAGGATGCCTATAGTCGCCTAGTTTGGTTGCCCTATTTTTTGAAATCTTAAACTCGCACTGAAAATAATCAATCCATTTGGCAATGATTGGTGCCGCTGGTGCAGGCATATACTGTGCTAATACATCAACTTTGTCCACAGCAGTAAATTTAACCAAATTTATTTTAAAAATTGATAGGCAATTAAACTAGCTACATAGGCCATTGCGGTCATGTACACCAATTGGATCATTGGCCATTTCCATGATTTGGTTTCTCGATATACTACCGCCACCGTACTCATACATTGCATGGCAAAGGCATAAAAGAGCATCAATGAAAGCGAAGTGGCAAAAGTAAAAATCGGCAGACCTGTTGCTGGATCTTTGGCATCGCGCATTTTATTGCGGATGGTTGCGGTATCTTCGTCCCCACTATCTACACTATAGATTGTAGACATTGTACCCACAAAAGCTTCTCTTGCCGCAAATGAGGTAATCAAAGCAATACCTATCTTCCAATCAAAACCAAGTGGTTTAATTGCCGGCTCTATCGTTTGCCCTAGGATACCCGCATAAGAGTTTTCTAGCTTCTCTGCAGCCTTATCTCTTTCTAAGGAGGCCAACTGTACACTGTCTGTAGAAGTCGATTCTATGGTCGTGTATTTCTTCTCGATGTTTTCAAAACGTTTCCCCGGACCATAACTTGCCAACACCCAAAGTACAATTGAAATGGCAATAATTACCTTACCCGCTTCCAAAACAAAGGTCTTAGACTTTTCGTACATCGTAAAGATTACATTCTTCCAACGTGGCATACGGTATACCGGAAGTTCCATGATGAAATATGATTTTTCTTTGGCCTTGATGATAAATTTCATCACCAAAGCCACGAGAATGGCTGCAACGATACTGATCACATACATGGCCATCAGGGTTAGTCCTTGTAGGCTTAAAAAGCCAAAGACCATTTTATTCGGTACAACGAGCGAGATCAGCAAGGTATAAACAGGCAATCTGGCCGAACAGCTTACCAAAGGTGTAACCATAATGGTAATGATACGGTCTTTCCAGCTCTCGATGTTACGGGCACTCATGATGGAAGGTACAGCACAGGCGATACCACCGATCATAGGAACCACAGATTTACCACTTAGACCAAACTTACGCATGATCTTGTCCATCATAAACGTAACCCTTGCCATATAACCTGTATCCTCCAAAATGGATATCAAGGCAAATAAAATGGCAATCTGAGGAATAAAAATCACAATCCCGCCTAAACCAGCCAAAACGCCATCCAATAATAAATTGGTCAAAACGCCATCTGGCAGGTGTGCATGACCCATATCTGTTAACCAGATAAAGGAAGTCTCGATCAGCTCCATCGGGTAGGCCGACCAAGAGAAAATGGCATTAAAAATGAAGAATAAAATGGCGATGAAAATAAAGAAGCCCCAAAAACGATTGGTCAATATCGAGTCTAATTTATCTGTAACCTTAAATTTCTTCGCTGCACCGGTATCGATCACCACATCTTTTAAAATGGTGCTTAGATAACGGTATCTGGCAATGGTTTCTGCACCTTGTATCTTAGAAGATTCGAAATCGTTACCTTTTTCGATCTCTTCAATTTCTTGTTGTTCTGTTGCTGTAAAAAATGTCAAATGCTCATGTTGGTGCAATACCTGCAAGGCATAATAATCATTTGTGGTATTAAGCTTTGCTTTGATGGCTTTAATGGCCTCTGGCGCAAAAATATTGACATCAATATTCGCTACTTGGGTACAGACTTTAGATGTATTGGCAATCGCTGTCTTGAGCTTCTCCAATCCCTCATTTTTTCGGGCAGAAATAGCAACCACCTGAATCCCCAATCGCTCTGCCAACTTATCTGCATTGATCTGGATCCCTTCCTTCTGGGCCATATCTGTCATGTTCAACACCAGCAGCATTGGCAAGCCCAGGTCGGCTACCTGCGAACACAACAGCAGGTTACGGCGTAGATTGGTAGCATCGGCAACCAACACCACCATATCTGGGTGGCTCGGATTATTTTTGTCAGCCAATACCTGAAAAACAATACTTTCATCTTTGCTTTTCGGATACAGGCTATAGGTACCTGGAAGATCAATGATTTCAGCAGTTTGCTGATTTGGCAGTTTCGAAAAACCGGTCTTTTTATCTACGGTGATACCTGGAAAATTACCAATCTTCTGATTTAACCCAGTTAATAAGTTAAAAAGGGTAGATTTTCCGGTATTGGGATTACCAACTAATGCAATTCTAATATCGGCCAAGGTACTATTGGATTATAATGACAGATGCTTCACTTTTACGTAAACACAATTGGTACCCTGCAACGCGGATAGCGATGGGATCACCAAGTGGGGCAAAACGTTCAACTTCAACAATCTCACCTGGCAAACAGCCCATTTCCATCAACTTTACAGACATTTCCAAATCTGTAAAAGATACTATAGTTCCTTGTTCTCCTGGGTTTAATTGCGATAGCTTCATAATTAAAATTATGGCGCAATTTACCCTTTATTTATATTAAATCCAAATAAGAGATTAGTTAAATCGGATCATTGGCGGTGGCATTGGCGCCCCACCTGCTGCTGCTCCAAATTTTTTCAATCGATAAGTCAAAGTCAGCAAGAAATACCTACGCATGCCAAGGTTTACACTTTCGAGAATATAAGTATCACTTGCAAACCTACTGCTGTTCCTACTGTTGTTAAATACATCCGAAACCGTAGCCTTTAAGCTCAATGCTTTTTTCAAAAACAATTTCTCAAAATTTACATTGGCGGTATGTATGGTATTGTTATCAGCGCCTAAAGACACATTTGCGTTATAAACCACATTACTGGTTAAGGTAAAACGAAGATCATAAGGCAGGCTGGTGGTTAAGCTGAGGTTATTGAAAACGGTGGTAAACTTGGCGTCTGGCAAGTTGTTATAATCATAACTTATGTCCCTGATGCTTGCATTGATACGGTTTGAAAATTGCAGGTCGGACCCAATGGCATAGTTCAATGCGCCCCCAAAATTATACGATAATGCTGAAGATTTAACTTTGGCCCTATTTAAAAAGGAAGTATTTTTTGACGTCGCGATGTTAAAATTAGGGTTGATCGTTACGCCCAAGCTTTTGATCCTGAAACTTCCAGATACCCTTGCATTAAAATTACTATTGCCATCAATGTTATCGTAAAATGTAGTCTGTATACCTGTTTTTGGATCTAACATAGAATTGTTGATGATACTATTGTCGGTATTGGTGTAGCTTAGACCAAAATTGATGCTGCTCCCAGAGCTCGCATTAAACCGATTATAGCTTAAAGAGAGATAATTCTCTGCCGAAGGTTTAAGTAAAGGGTTTCCTGTAGTGATCTGCAATGGGTTTGAATTATCTGTTAAAGGTTGTAATTGCGAAATACTTGGCGTATTCATATACCGACTTCCGTTAACCGAAAGGCTCGATGTTTTAGTCATTTTATAAGAAAAATAGAAATTGGGCTGGAGCAGCACAAAATTTGTATTTACATTTTTATTGTTCATCAGATTGGCCCCACTTAAAGCTACATATCGCTGTGTGCTGTTCACACTTAAACTCATCTTTTCATTAGGTACGATGTTTAAATTCAGCCCAATGCCATGACTTTCGTTAAAGTTCTGTAAACTACGAGACAGGTCGGCATTGATCAGGTCGTAACGAGTAGTCCCCGTATTGTAATCGTAAACCATCCTATCTATGATATCTTCTCTTTTACTATAGCCATAACTTGCACTCAGCCTAATTTTTTTGGTAAGGGGCTCTGTATAATCTAAGTTCAACCCATAACTGTTTACATCTCCAGATTGATCGATCAGCTGGTTAAGGATAGTAGAGGTTGGCACACCATTATCATTAATAGTGATGTTTGACAGATTTAAACCATCCAATGCCGAATTGCTGAAATTACCGTTTAAACTAATATTATAACCTCTTCCGTTTTTATTTAGTTTTTTGTTAAAAGCAATTCTACCACCAAAACCAGGTGTTTTATTATCATTAGAATTGAGCGAATTTCCCTTATTGATATTTTGTTGGGTTGCTTGTGTATAAGAGCTAAACACAGCTGCATTTTCTGAGGTTCCACTACTCAGTCCAAAATTTGGGGTGATCTGAAGTTTTGCAGTTGAATCTATCGGAATGTCCAATCTCATGGTCAAACGATGGCGAATACTGGTTGTGGTAGCATCGGTATTCCGATCATTGAAATAACTATCCTGACCCAACAAATTTAACCTGCTGCTTAAACTTTGACGGACACCATAGTTCTTGTTGAACATGTAATTGAAGCTGATCTTGTTGGGCAGTTTTTTATTCTTTCCCCACTCATCATTAAAATTCAATCCAATCCCTTTGTTATCGTTGATACCCCCACCACTACTTCCACCAAAGCCATCACCACCAAAAGCTACAGATATATTACCTGCTCCATCTACCGATACTGAATTGATCATACCTGAACCAAACACATCGCCACCTAAAAAGTCTGACAAATCGTTGAAAGAGAAGCCTGTTTTATTGATGTTATTGGCCAAACTGATAATAGAAATCTGGCGCTTATCATTAAAGCGGTTGAGGTTAAACGAGGCATCGTACAGACTTCCATTGGCCTTCCCTGCCAGCGCATTTCCAAAATAGCCTTTCTTTTTATCATCCTTTAGTTCAATGTTCAATACATTTTCCCGCTTGCCATCATCTATTCCTTTAAAAATTGCATCGTCTGTTTTCTTCTCTATTACCTGGATTTTCTTCACAATATCCTTTGGTAGGTTTTGGGTAGCTGTTTTTGGATCATTACCAAAGAAATCTTTTCCGCCAACCAAAACTTTGTCTATTTTTTTTCCGTTAAAGGTAATGTTGCCATCTTTATCTACCTCCATGCCTGGCATTACTTTTAGCAGATCTTCTACATTGCCATCAGCTTGGGTCTTAAAAGCATCTGCAGCAAATTCTATGGTATCCTTTTTAATGATCATGGGCAATAGCTCGCTTTTTACCAAAATATCGTTTAGGGTAATTGCACTTTCTTCCATTTCTATATCCCCAAAGTCTACAACAGACTTTTCTTTGGTCAACTCAAAAGCCTTGATAATAGGTTTGTAACCAATCATGGCTAGATAGAGTTTATATTGCCCAAAAGCTAGCGCTTTGCCAGAAAAAATGCCTTCGGCAGTCGTAGCGCCCATAGCAGCCACCGTAGAGTCTTTTACATTTTTAAAAGCAAACGAGGCATAGTCTACAGGTTTTTTGGTTTTGGAATCAATGGCCTTTCCTTTCACATTGCCTTTTTGGGCGAAAGTAAAAGTACTGATGAAGAGGAAGGAAAAAACAAGTAGAAGTTTAAAAGATAATAGTTTCATGATTGGTTTAGTTTAGTTTGTTTGGTTCTATACAAATAAACTAAATACCTAGTAGATTTCAAACTATTTTATTAGTTATTTTTAAAATAAAAAAGGCCATCAAAATTGATGGCCTTTTCTAGCTTATGTTTTTTAGACTTACATTCTCATTCTTTGACCACCTTGGCCTGGCATCTGCATGCCACCCATGCTTCTACCGCCAATGCTACCTAACGAATAAGTAAATGAAACCATGTAATAACGTTTCAATACGTTAAAGTTTAAGTCGGTAATAGTATTAGAACCACCACTACGTGTTACACCTGTATTTTGGTTCAACAAGTCATTTACAGATAACTTGAAAGTACCTTTGTTTTTAAAGAATTGACGGCTGATGTAAGCATTCATCAAAGTATATTCTGTATCAAAACCAGCACCTCTACCTGTAACTTTATTATAGTTCACATCTGTTTGTATACGAACATTACCTGGCAACAAATAACTGATATCAATGCTTGGCGTTAAAGTGTAATATCTTGCATTGCTGTTTTGTGCAGCAGAATACGTATCACGGAACATCGTTCCTGAAATACCAGCATTCATATCCAATTTATCTAAGTTTGAAACCAATTTATAGCCATTTGTAATCGAGTAGCTTTTGGTAACATTTTCTAATGAACTGGTAAAGTTGGTACTTTTACTATAGTTACCACTTGCGTTGATCTGTAAGGTTAATTTATTACCCTTGATAATTGGTTGACTTAAGTTACCAAACAGGTTGGCGCTAAAGTTACCATCTACGTTGGTGTAACCTTGTGCAATCTTACCATAGTTTACACTTGTAGGATCAGTGATCAAAGTACTTGTATTTGCAAATGCATTGATCTGTTGGTTAACAATAGCACCTAAAGTCATTGAGCGGAAACTTGCAAAATCAAAACTATTATAGATCACAAATAAGTTGTTGGTAAACGAAGGTTTCAGATCTGGATTACCCAACACGATTGATTGTGTATTGGTATTGTCTGGAATAGGTTGGATCTGATTGATACTTGGTTGTTGTGTACGACCATTGTATCTAATGTTCAAACGTTTATTGTTGCTAAAGTTGTATCTAAATTGTGCCTGTGGCGTAATGTTGGTAAAGTTCTGGTTAAATACATTACCGTTTGTCATGTTTACATTTTTACGGTCTGTATTCTGCACTGCAGCACCAACTTGCCAATTGTATTTTTTCTCTGTTTTGTTAAAGTTAAAACCTACTGAGTTGGTCAAAGTTGTATTTTCAAACTCGTTACTGTAGAAAGGATCTTTAATATCAAACTCATTGGTTACCGGATTGTAATTGTAAACCAAACGTTGTTGGTTATCAAAAGCATAACCATTCTGGTAGTTCAACTCCAAACTCAAAGTTTTGTTCAATGGCTCGGTATATACCAATCTTGCATTGTTGCTGATCGATTTAGAGTTTTGGTCATTTAACTGATTGGTCAATTTTGGTGTAGTTACACCTCCAATAGTTGTATTGTCTAAAATATAGTTGATGTTATCCGCATCATTTTTATTGTAGCTTGTGTTTACATTTAATGATAAAGTACGACCTCTACGTTGGAATTTTTTACGGATCAACAAGTTATTGCTAATAGAAGGAGATGTTGATTTTGTATCATAACTCTGCTCTCCTTTTGTTGAGCTGCTCAGCACATCTCTTGTATATTGTGTATCACTCGTTCCATCATTTTTGGTATAAGTGATGTTAGGTTGTAACCTAAATGAAATCGTAGAATCCAACTTTGTATCCAAAGTAAAGTTCAATCTATGGTTTAAACGATTGGTTTCACTTTCTAGGTCACTTCTATTTGTAGTAGTGGTATTACCCAATAAGTTTTGGGTAAAGCTATGTTGGTTATTGTATAATGAGGTTTTATTGAAGTTATAACTTGCGTTAAAAGTAGTTCCATTCTTATAAACGTCGGCATAGTTAAAACCAGCCATATTGGTAGTTGTGATCCCTTGTTGTTGACCACCGCCGCCTCCGCCGCCAAAGTTACCACCACGACCACCGCCGCCGCCGCCAGTAACACCACCGCCAAAGCTTTGCTTATTTACATTGTTGAATTGGCCCAACAACGACATCTGTTGATTGTTCTTGAACTTATTAACGTTGATATTTACATCATAACGGTCTTCTTTATCACTATCCTGACCGTAACCAGCTGTACTGTTACCAAAAAAGCCATTCTTTTTGTCTTGTCTTGTAGTGATATTGATAATTTTTTCACGGTTACCATCATCTACACCAGAGAATTTAGACTGGTCAGACATGTCATCGATGATTTGAATCTTATCAATCATATCAGCAGGTAGATTTCTAGTTGCCAATAAAGGGTCGTTACCCATAAAGTCTTTACCATCTACTCTTACTTTCGTAATTTTCTCACCTTGTGCAGTAATGCTACCATCTTTGGCAACATCAACACCAGGTAGTTTTTTCAATACATCTTCTACTACTGCATTTTCCTTTACCTTAAAGGCGCCTGCATTAAATTCTAAGGTATCTTTTTTAACCTTAACTGGTGGAATTTCTCCTTTAACCTCAATTTCTTTAAGGTCTAAACCAGATTCTTCCATCATCAGATCGCCAAAGTTGATCCCTGGTTGTGCAGCGGTTAATTCGAAATCTTTTGTTACTGATTTCAAGCCTAAAAAGGCTAAGAATAATCTATATTTTCCTACAGGTACATCACTAACAGAGAAACTGCCTGTTTTGCCAGTAATACCACTACCTACAACGGATGAATCGCCATATAATTTTTTGATGGCTACTGATGCAAATTCTACAGCAGATTTATCCTTGCTACTTAATACTTTACCGGTTACTGTACCTTTAGTTTGGGCAGCAGCAGAATAACTTACGAATAAGAGGGCAATAAGTATCGACTTTTGTATAAAATTCTTCATTGTGTACTATTTATAATTTTGTAAAGTTACCCTATCAGACTGCAGTGAGCCTCAAAAGTTTGTTAAGAAGTGTTAAAATATGGGTAACATTTTAAATACAACTAACTTTATCGTTACAAGCTCATTTCTAAGGAGAAACATTTAAGCTACAAAACCATCTTAACGACCTATTAAAGATAGATATTGGCTTATTGTGTTAATGAAAAGAACCTGAAGTAAAAACTGTTATCAATTAATGATGTTAAAATAAAGTTAATTGCAATTAAACCTTTTGTTCGTTAAAGTTTGATCTATGGAGTAATATATAGCTAAAGACTCCCATAAAGGCGCCTATCATGTCGCATCCAAAATCCCACCACTCTGCAGATCTATAGGTAAAGACTTTCCATTGCAACAACTCTATTCCTCCGCCTATAACGGCAGAAATGATAATGATTTTGAAAATGGTGAGAGAGCGAAAACGATAACTGTGCTGGTATTTGATTTTGCCATAGAACAATAAGATGGTTAGCACATAGAAAAACCCCAAATGTGCCAACTTATCAAATCCCTCGAAGAAAAAGCCTGAGCCGCCTTTACTTTCTGGCAATTGAATATTACAAAGCACTAAAATAACAAACGTCCATACGATAGACCAACGCTGGTATTTTAGTGCTTTATAGTTGTTCATTAATTAGGCGCCAACCAAAGCTTTATAATCGTCAGCACTTAATAATCCATCAAGTTCTGCTACATCTTTGATCGTAACCTTAACCATCCATCCTTTGCCATATGGATCAGAATTTACAAGTTCTGGATTATCGTTCAAATCGCCATTGATCTCTAAAACAGTACCAGTTAACGGCATAAATAGATCAGAAACTGTTTTAACTGCTTCTACAGTACCAAAAACTTCTTCTGTAGCCACTTCTGTACCTACACTATTAATATCGATATAAACGATATCACCTAGCTCACGTTGAGCAAAATCGGTAATACCAATTGTAGCTTCGCTACCTGAAACGCTAACCCACTCGTGGTCCTTAGTGTACTTTAATTCTGATGGAAAATTCATTTTGTTTATGTTAATTTTTTAATGTCTTGTTTTTATTGCTCAACAGCAAAGGTAATTATTAAACGCATTTATAACAATTACTAATTCAGCGTAATCCGCAAACTAAAGCCAAAGTTACTAAACGAGGTATTAAATGACTGCGAGGTATAAGGCTTGGTCATATTTGAATCGTAAAATACTTTAAGGTTGAAGCGTTGGTTCAACACATAATCAACACTTGGTCTTAGTGTAATGTTTTTTTGACCAGACGAAACTTCTGCTTCTGTAATATCGGCCCTGTAGATCACTGTTTTGCTATCCCTTACAGAAACATCCAATTTAAAGTCCATGTTGTTGTCCATTCTCAATTGACTAAACCAACCAAAAGGGAACCTGAATTTATTGGTACGGTAACCCAAACCAAATACCAAGTTGTTTTCTGATAGCTGCGCCAATTGGCTGTTTGATAAACTGAGCGCCAACAAACGGGTTTTGTTGATTTCGAAATTTGCCGTTAGGTTATTCTTAAATCTGGTGTCGATACCAATCAATGGAGCAAAACGTTCTGAGATACTTACCTGGGCAAATTGGAACTTAGGCAAAAAGTTCTGGTTTACATCTTTGCTGCTCACATATCCTCTGTTCTCCTCGTATTTCAATAAACTGTTAAAACCATTGATACTATATACAGAGTTGTACGAATGTCTGAGGCTCAATTCAGAGAATTTTTCTGCGATATATGGAATCCTGGTCAATCCACTATAGGTTATCCGCCAATTCGGGATTGGAATTTTAGGCATGCTGTTCAAACTAACAGAATTTGCGTCTTTGCCTGTGTAGGCAGCTATAAATGACGATACGATTACATCTTGTGCATCTTTGTTGTATCCATCTGCAAAACCATTGGTACTACCAGAAGAGTTTGGATTTTCTGCACCCAACCTTCTTGATATCGTTTCTCTGTTTGCCATAAACTGGTTAAACAAACTAGATACTGTACTTCCATTCTTGTCTTTAAAAGCTGTGCCCAAAGTCATAAAAGATACGCTATAATCACCTGTAGTGGTAGGGCTCAGATTCCTGAAAGAACCGATGCTGTTATCGTACCTAAAGTTGGTAGAATAGTTTAAGGTTCGATTCTTGGTGGCGCTCAATGTAATTCTCAAATCTCTTAATGGCTCGATGGTACTGGTCAGCTGAAAATCTTCCCTCAGTGTATTGATATATAACTGGGTCTGTAACTCATCCCTAGTTAACCAACCATTGTTCAGGGCCATCTCCCTAATGTCTCTTTGGCTACCCAATACGAAACCCAAACCAGGTGCACCTGTTACATTATCTATTCCAAAATATTTGGTGCGTGGTAAGTAACCCGGCAAGAATGTTCCTTTGGTCTGGTTAAAATTAATGTTGATGTTCCTCACACTTGTCAATAAGCCCAATAATAGATCAGAGAAATTATGTAGCGAATCCGGCTTGTTTAAACTCTTTCTCACAAAGCCCAGCTTGTTGTATAGACCAGACATGGTTAAGGTTGGGTTAACCTGGATGATCCTCGAGTTCTGGATTGTATTTCCCAAATTGATATTAGGGTCTCTTAAGGTAGATAATGGTTCTGTTTGCCAGTTAAAGTTGGTACCATAAGTGGTAGCCACCGAAACCCAATCTAAACCCGGGATCTTATCTATCGGAAGTTTATAGGTTACATTTACATTATGGCTGTAATTGGTTGTACGGCCTAAGGTTTTTAGGTTTTGCCATAATGTATCTCTTTTCAGTCCTTCGATCCTACCGTCTGGCTCATCGATAATAGAGTAGTTGGTAGCATCAAAATCAAGGCTTAAAGAATTGGTCAAGTTCCATGCAATACCATAGATCCTCGACACTAAGAAGTTTTTGTTGAAGGTGGTATTGATCGGGATAAAGTTATTAGGATCATTGTTACGCAGGGTATTTTCTGCATAAAAACGGTCAACATCCAATCTAAAATTGATTGAACTAGGCAATAAGGTAAAATTGAAATCTTTCAATAACTTCAGCGTATTTGATTTGATGATCTTATCAAAAGGCTGATAGTTTTTTGGCGTACCAGAATAATTATAGGCCAATGATGCCCTATAGGTATGTTGGATGCTATTCTCGTTCACAAAATCACGGTGAGAGAATTTGGTTTGCGAGTAGGATACATTAAAGTTCTCGATATCCCATAACCTTACTTTTGCATTTGGATTTGTTCTTTCCTTGCGCACATTGGTAAAGTTGATGCTGCTTCTGGTGGTGTAATCTTGCGCAAAGTTAAGGATTGAATCCCTTTGGGCTTTTGTAGCTGCATCCAATGCATTTTTTAATTCGATATCTGGTGTACGTGGATCATATTGTGGTGTAATTACCTGTTTAGAATAACTTACGTACATTGGGATCTTCACTCCAGATTTCTGTGGTAGGAATTTACCCAGTTCCATGCTAGAGGAGATGTCAAAAAATGCATTATCGGCACGGTTCCTTTCACTTACTCTCTTTTCTAATGAACCAAAACCAATGGTCGACTTACTTCCAGAGACATTAAGGTCGGCAAAATCTGCCAATTTCGCATTCATCCTTGCGGTAGCCGCCCAACCGCCACGCTCATCAAATTCAGTTAACCTTAACTCGTTAAACCAAACCTGAGCATTTTTATCCATGCCATCATCACCTGCAGGAGAAGCTTGGTTACGTAAAGGATTTTTGATCCCCAACATATATACCCTTACTTTACTCATATCTGGCTGTCCTTTTACAATAATGGTATTTTTGCCATCGCTATAGGTAAAGGGAACATTGATCGGCCAAGCTGCACCTCCATTGATACGGGCATTATTTCTGGCTAGTTTTGCTTTCTGGAACAACTCCAGCTGGATATCCATCTTATTCTGGTCTGGCCAGATGGCATAAGGATCGCTCGTTCCTGGCTGGGTAACTTTTAAGGGTTGGTTGTATTCGTAATAGTTATCTTGATTGTCTGTTCCGATACGTAAAAAAGCGCTTACATCATTGTCAGAAAGCTCAGACCCACCAATGGCTTCAAGGTGGATGTACATTTCTAATCGCTTGTAAGATCTAAAATCGTTGATTGCCGTTTTGAAAGCGGCCCTACCATAACCATCTTTCAGGTTTTTAATAATTACCGCCAACGATTGCTCATTTTGACGGGTATCTCCACGATAGTTGCTAAAATCGCGCTCACGTTGGATACCTGGTGGCACTACGTACGGAATTGGAGAACGTTTACCATTCTCCTCGATATTTACGGTGGCTACTTCTATGGTAGAATTATCCGGATTGGCAGGAAGTAAAGATGGATCTGCAATTACTTGGATGCTCTCATTTTTGGCATTGTATTTACGCCACTCTCCTCTTACCAATTGGATTTTGGCAAACCTCAGTATTGCTGTATCTGCAAAGTTTGTCAAGAACATCCGCATAAAACGGATAGATTTAAAATCTTGGATACCTCCTATTTTTTGTTGGTATTGGGCCAAAGGAATACGGATCTGATACCAAGTTGCATTCTGCTTATTGCCATTGGCCAACGTTACAGACGAAACCACCTTATCGGTTACAAAGTTCTGCCCAACTACCAAATCACCCGGTCTCATCGATACCTTGTATTGGAAATATTCATCAGATTGGGTCATGTTGTTGTCTCTATTGATATCCTCACCATCAGGTAGTGAAGTAGAAGCAGAGTTCTCCAGCCCAAGCTCATCTAAAGATTGTTGTGATGTTTTAGAGTTACCTTCGGTTCCGTTGTAGTTTTGGTATCTTTTTAAGATCCCGGCATTTGATTGGTCTAAGGCACCTCCTCTAAAGTAGGTGTAATCATCAGATGAAGGATCGTTTTCAAACGCCAATGCCGCATCTGGATTTAACTGGTTTTTGATCTGGGCAATTAACTGTTGAAATTTAATCCGCTCGTTTGTGTTAGACAAACCATCTAAACCCACATCTTGTGCTCTTCTGGCTGCTGGGTCATTGTCAAAAGCCTGTATAACTGGTTGTAGTTTGGCTACTCTTCCCCAGTTGGTTTCATCGTATTTGCTTGGGTCTTCATTTGCTGGCAGGCCATTCTCCAAAGATTTTCTACCATCTTTCAGGATGTCTTCAGAAATGTTCCCGATGTTAAAATAAAGATCTCCACCTTGTGATCCAGGTTTGTACATGTAGGGATCCATTACCCATAGCTCGATGTATTCGATGTTCTGTGCTTCAAAATCATTGATATCTATCCTTCGCATCAAACCACCCCATCTAGACTTCGGGTTATTCAGGTTACCATTTGGACTAAAACCATTAGGCGTATAATTATAGGGTCCACGAAGGAATGGATAATAAGCGATGTCTAGCGTTGGTAGCACGGTAGATTGCCCTGTACTTGTTTCTTTAAAAGGAAATACCTCTTGCTCGATGATCTCTCTTACATAATGGTTAGAAAGTGCATTCCTGTCATTTCTTAAGCTGGCCGGCAGATTTGAAGTACCACCTCTATTGTAAAATATAGGATCGATATTATAAAAAGCGACTTTTGCTCTATTGTAACCATATTCCAAGTTGTCTACCAATTGAGATTCTGGAAACAACTGTGGTGTACCCGACAACTGCCAAGGCACAGCGCTCTTTAGATCGATAACCGAACGGGAAGCTTCAAAATCATCGAGGTAACTCGATCCACCTTTATCGCCTCCCGAATTAATTGCACTTGGATGCCCTGGGATCAATTGTGCATATTCTCCAGAAAAGGTAAAACTAGAGGGTGCCTTTGTAGAAATAAACGGAAGTTTATCAACCAGCTTAGTCAAAAATCTGGAAGGTGAACTATAGTTTAGATCCAAACCAAAGATTGAATTGGAAATAGGTTCTTCCATGTAGTTTACTTTCTGTGTCAACGGTTTCTCCGTCAAGGTCATAAAAGTACCCCCCAAGGTCAGCTTATTGCTTGCCTTGTAATCAAATCGGGCACCAAACAATGAGCGTTGCTGTAAACCAAAAAGTTCATTGTTTTCTGTGGTTATCCTGATCGGCTGACCAGAAGACAGTAAAGCGGTATTGATGATCTTCACCCTTCCACCTTGGTAATCAACTGTAAAATCTGCACCTTCTTGCAAAGGAATAGTTCCTGAAAATACTTTAACTGAACCTTCGGTAACATTGATGGAATTCAGCGAGAATTCTGATGAAATTTCTGATTGATAGGTTCCTTTTACAATGTAAAGGTTTTTATTGCTGAACAACTGCTGTGCTTCAACCTTTGTTGAGGTGTACAGTTCGGGATAAGTGTATTTATCTGCTAAATTTTGTTCTGCTGGAAGATCAAACTTTGCAGCCAAATCTTTACCAAATGGTTCGATCAATGGGAATATCAAGCGTCCATTTAAAGGGTCTATGGTTACATAGCCATTATTGGTATTGTTGATCAGGTTGCTCAAACCCGAACCTGATGAAGAGGAAGAGCCCGGGAAATTATTCTGTTGGTTTTGGTTGTTGTTGAAAGGTTTGTTCTCTGCCTCAAAATCGAAAACACCATCTGGTTTACGCTCTTTTTGTTGATTGAGCTGATCGAGATTGGTTAGTGAGATATATTGCTTTAAAGCAATCTTATTGCCTTCTCTAATGATCGGCATTTCTATCCCTGTTTTGTCGTCGATCCTAAAGATATCGAGTTTAAAATTTTGGTTGCTGATCTGGTATCCACCTATAGAATAGATGTTTTTCATCATCAAATTCCATGTTGGCAGATTGGTTTTGATGGTTTCGTTCTTTAACAATTTACTGTATAATACTTTCGGCGTTGCCTGATCAAAGGCAATATCAGTAGAAAACTCACCCACTTGGTATTCTACACCATTATAGGTGTAACGATAGGATACCGCCAAAACCTCATCTGCATTTAAGGGATTGTTTAAAGAGATGTAACCCAACTGTGGTTGATAGTTATATTCTCTTTCTGTTAGTTTTCTGGCATAGGTCAACTTGGCAAAATTGTCTGTACCTCCATTTGCCTGAAAGTAGTTGATCACATCGTTAGAGTTGGTCAACCTTGCATTTGGTGCCCCTGCCGCCAGCTTTGGAAATAAATCGTTTGATTGGGCTGGGAATAATGGGTTGGTAAAACCTGATGGCAAGACCGAACCGCCACCAACCAACTGTGCACTATTGTGTGGTTGGTTTTCTCCTAGATCCAGAAATGCCAATATATCTCTCGAGTCTTGTGTATTTCCTGTTTTATTGGTGATCCAAACTTCTATTTTGGTGATCAAGATACCCGATAAAATGGTTGGCGGATTGGCTAGGGCTTTGTTATAGTTGTCTCTAAAGTACTGCGCTAAAAAATAATGCTTGTTGGCCTCATAGTCACTACCACTAAAACGATATTCGTTTTGTTGGGCACCATTGTTCAGTTGTATCTCTTTCGATTGTGATTTTTGTTGTGTAAATACTGCCGCAACGTTCAGTTTGCCAAACTGTAATTGTGTTTTAACCCCAAACAAAGATTGCGTACCGTTAATCAACGTGCTGTTCAATGGTAAGCTAACATTGCCCGCCTCTATTTTCTTGATGATATCGTCTGCACCACCGGTATAGTCGAGTTTGATCTGGTTCTCAAAATCAAACTGGGCTTCCGTATTGTAGTTCATATTGATCTTCATCTTGGTACCGATGTTACCAATTACATCCATCTGGATGCGCTGATTGAAATCAAAATTACTTTGTACCCTTTGGCGTTCATTAAACAAAGGGTTTTCATTTTTGTTGATCCGACCCAAAAAAGTAAGCTCAGCTTCTCCCCTTGGTTGGATATCGATGGTGGTGCCACCAAAAATCTTCTCAAAAACCCTACTGTTTATTTTTACGGGCGGAATGATTCCTGTTTTTCTTACTTCTGCAATTTCAGCGTTAGATAACAGTCGCCAGTTTTCACGTTTGATCTCACTATTTACTAAGCGCAGGTACTGTTCAACTGTTAGGTATTGAGGCTGAGAAAAAAGTCGGTCGCCAATGCGTTCTGTAATGATATAACGCCTGTTGATGGCATCATAGGTTACTTCTCTTTTGATGTTATCTGGTAAATGGATATACGGGCTATTGAATGTCCTTAGTCCGAGTCGTTGTTTTTCACGGACATTGAAGGAATTCTTTACAGAATCAGTTTCGGATTTCGTTGGTGTAACTTGAGAAAAGGCATCTCTTCCAGCAAAAACAAAAAACAAAAAAACAATTAGGGTAAGTTTTTTTCTCAATCGCAAGTTAATTATAAATTCTTCAAAGCTATTTTGATCATTTGTTCAACTGTTAAATCCTGATCACTTTTTTTAACAGCATTATCTATGGCCTTTTCCGCTACCTGTTTGCCAAAACCCAACATGATCAACGCAGATAACGCTTCGTCTCTGGTTGTGTGATGTTGAGGCATAGCAATCAAAGTATCCGGCCCTTCCTTCTTCAGCTTATCCTGTAATTCTAATATTATCCTTTGCGCTGATTTTGCCCCAATTCCCTTGATCTGTTGTATCAATGCTACATCTGCCTTTATGATCGCATTTTGTATCTCTAGAGGTGTAATGGAAGAGAGCATCATTCTACAAGTTGTTGGTCCGATACCTGATACGGATATCAAATGTAAAAATAACCTTCTTTCTCCCTCATCTGCAAATCCGTATAAAGTATGTGCATCTTCTTTTACATGTAGCCATGTATAAATCTTGCATCGTTCTTCGGTACCCAATGCCGAGTAGGTGTTCAGCGATATATTGATGTGATAACCAACACCTCCGGCCTCTACCACAACATAGGTTGGGCACTTAAATGTCAATTTACCATCAATATACGCAAACATGTATTCTTATTTTTTAGCTATCCTGGTTAAAATACCTCTTCTTTTTGTCGAATTTGCCGTCTCTTCTTTCGCTTGTACATCTAATACTGCAATAGTAACCATATTTACGATTTCTCTTACAGAACTTCCTAATTGAACAATATGAACAGGCTTTTTTAGACCCAACAAAATCGGACCCACTGCCTCTGCTCCCCCTAATTCTTGTAAAAGCTTATAGGCAATGTTTCCAGACTCCAAGTTAGGAAAAACTAATGTATTTGCAGGTGCGTCTGCCAAACGGCTGAATGGGAAATTATCTTTCAATAGGCCATTATTCATCGCAAAATTGCCTTGCATATCTCCATCCACCACAATGTTTGGATGTTGCTCGTGTAATATTTTTACTGCTTTTCTTACTTTCTCTGGAATGATGCCCTCATTTGAACCAAAGTTAGAATAAGAAAGTAAAGCAATACGAGGTTGGATGTTAAATTTACTTACCGATTTTTCTAACAATAAAGTCAAGTCTACCAGTTCTTCAACTGTAGGATCAACGTTTACTGTAGTATCGCCAAAAAATACTGGTCCTTTTTCGGTCATCATCATGTACATTCCTGCTACACGATTTACACCTTCTTCAGTTCCAATCACTTGTAAAGCTGGTTTAATGGTCGATACGTAATTTTTGGTCAATCCAGAAATCATTGCATCAGCCTCACCAAATTCTACCATCGATGCGCCAAAATAATTTCTATCGCGCAACAGTTTGTTGGCTTCAAATAAGGTAACTCCTCGGCGTTGTCTTTTTTTGAAAAGCGAATCAGCGTATTTGGCCATTCTTTGTGGCTCTAATGCGGGTTCGATAATTTCGACACCATCCAGCTCCAATGCATTTTCTGCAATGATCTGTTGTATGATTTCTTTGTTACCTAATAAAATCGGAATGGCAATGTTATCGTCTTTAACGATTTGAGCTGCTTTTAAGATCTTATAGTTATCAGCCTCTGCAAAAACAACGCGTTTTGGTGCAGACTTGGCTTTATTGGTAATGGCACGCATGATTGAATCGTCCATTCCCAAGCGGCGTTTCAACTCTTCAGCATAGGCATCCCAATCTGTAATGGTTTTACGGGCAACCCCCGATTCGATGGCTGCTTTGGCAACCGCCATAGACACATTGGTCATAAGACGGAAATCCATCGGCTTTGGAATGATATAGTTCTTTCCGAATTTGATGTTCTTTTCGTTGTAGGCCATGTTTACTGCCTCAGGAACAGATTTTCTGGCAAGGTCGGCAATTGCACGAACCGCTGCGATCTTCATTTCCTCATTGATGCTTGTTGCCCTCACATCTAATGCGCCCCTAAAAATATATGGGAAACCCAATACGTTGTTTACTTGATTAGGATAATCTGAACGGCCAGTTGCCATGATCAGGTCTTTGCGAGAACTGATCGCTAAATCGTAGGCAATCTCTGGATTTGGGTTGGCCATTGCGAAAACGATTGGGTTTTTGGCCATCGATTTCAACATATCTACCGTTACGCAATCTGCAGATGAAAGCCCGATAAACACATCAGAATCTTTCATGGCCTCGGCCAAGGTATTTAGGTTTCTTGGTGTAGCAAATTCTTTTTTGATATCATCCAAGTTCCCTCTATCACTGCGGATTACCCCAGTTCTATCGCACATTACAATGTTCTCCTTTTTAGCACCTAATGACACGTATAAACGAGAACAAGAAATTGCGGCCGCACCAGCTCCATTTACCACAATTTTAACCTTATCTATTTTTTTCTTTTGTAGGTCGCAGGCATTCAACAAAGCAGCAGCTGATATAATTGCCGTTCCATGTTGGTCATCGTGCATTACCGGAATGTTCATCTCCTCTTTTAGTCGGCGTTCGATCTCAAAACATTCTGGAGCTTTGATATCTTCAAGGTTCACCCCTCCAAAAGTTGGCTCCAAGGCTTTAACGATCTTCACAAAATCGTCAACATTTTTGGTATCCAGTTCTAGATCAAATACATCAATATCAGCAAAGATCTTAAACAACAAACCTTTACCTTCCATTACAGGTTTACCTGCTTCCGGACCAATATCTCCTAACCCTAAAACTGCAGTACCATTACTGATTACTGCAACCAGATTGCCTTTAGCTGTGTACTTATATACATCTTCTTTGTTTTCAGCAATTTTTAAACAAGGCTCTGCCACACCTGGCGAGTAGGCCAGCGTTAAATCTCTTTGCGAAGAATATGGTTTGGTAGGTACAACCTGGATCTTACCTGGTCGTCCTTGCGAGTGGTAATCTAAAGCGTCTTGTTTTCTATTCGTCTTACTCATAAAATACATTTTGGTAACGGGCAAAGTTACAATTATTTTCCTCGTTATAAATTATTTCATGTGCTCGAAAACTCAGTCTGTTTTTTAAGTGTAGCAACGGTATTACCGTGTACATTTATCAGCGGTGAAAAGACAGTTCAACCTACTATTGCAGGGGTGCCAACTACTAAATTGTATCTATTTTTTTGCACTACCCTTTAGTGATTTTCAAGACCATGCCTGCTTGGATATTGGCTTTGGTGAGTTTATTGATCTTTTTGATATTTGCAACTGTGGCTCCATCAAATTTCTCAGCAATGCCTGATAGGGTATCGCCAACCTTTACCTTATAAGTAATATAGGTTGCTTTGGCAGGTGATTTGTCCAACTCCTTTACCGTACCGTGAATTTTTAATTGCTGACCAGGAATAACTGTTGTACCTTTCAGGTTGTTCCAAACTTTTAAATCTTGCACTTCTACCTTGTAGAGATTGGCAATGATAGTTAGGTTTTGTCCAGGTTTAACTTTATGGATATTGGTTGTTTTAGCTACAGCCGTTGGTTTATTGACCAAACCTTTTTTTCTAAGGTCGCGTACATCGTCTGTTGAAGCCAACACAATTTCTTTGTCCATATCCAGATCGGTGTTCAGCACCTCAAAAAGCCTAGCATAATTGGCCTGTTCTACCCTAGGCAGGATAATCCTTTTAGGCAATTGATCTGTACCATTTACAATCTTCTTTTTATAAGAAGGGTTTAAGCCAAACAATGTCGCTTCTTCATGGTTAATTGCTTTTGCCACATCGGCCAATGCCACAAAACGGTTAACCAATACCGTATCTGTTTTATAATTAATGGCTGGGGCTTGCATTACAATGCTGTGTGTATTAGCGTATTGCATTACATATACAGCAGCAATAAAGGCTGGCACATAATCCCGCGTCTCTTTTGGTAAAAATGGACGTATTTCCCAAAAATCCCTTGAACCCGCTTTATCTATGGCACGGGTTACATTTCCCTTGCCACAATTGTAAGCGGCAATGGCTAAAAGCCAGTCGCCAAGTTCCTCATAAGCATCCCTAAAATAGGCCGCAGCAGCATAACTTGCCTGGATAGGATCTTTGCGTTCATCAACAAAGTTGTCCATGTTTAAGCCGTAGGCCTTAGCCGTACCAAACATAAATTGCCACATTCCGGTTGCCCCCACTCTAGAAATCGCATGTGGGTTCATTGAAGATTCTATAATTGGAAGATATTTGATCTCTGCTGGAATGTTATAAGCTTTTAGCGCCTTTTCAAAGATTGGGAAATAATACTGAGAAAGGCCTAACATCTTGCCCATCATATCTTTACGTCTACTGTAGATATCTATGAAACTCTGTACGTATTCGTTATAGCTAAGGGGTACGGTTTTGGCAATCGAATCCAAGCGTAGTTTGTAGATGTAGTTTTGGTTAAAAACCAATGGCCGATCAATAACTGGAACTGGAACAGTATCTAAACGAGACGCTGTGGTGATATTTTTTAAGATTGAATCTGTTTGAGCAGTTCGTTTTGGAGTTTGAGCCGCAGCTGTAAAAATGGCTAGAAAACTTAATGTGGTCAGTACTATTCTTCTCATAGGCTGTTGGGCAAAAAATCTAAGTTAACAGATTTTAGCTAAACTTTATGCAAAAAACGATAGGATAAATTAAGTAGTCCTTGCTCGTTAAAATGTTTGGCCATTAACTGAACACTTAACGGCAAACCTTCTTTATTATTGCCCAATGGCAATGCAACCGCCGGAATACCTGCTAAAGAGGCCAAAACCGTATAGATATCGGCCATGTACATGACCAAGGGATCTTGGATATTTTCTCCGATTTTAAAGGCAGGAGTTGGAGTTACAGGACTCAATAAAAAATCGTAATCGACAAATAAAGCTTCTACTTTTTCTCTGATCAATCGACGAACCTGCTGTGCTTTTTGATAGTAGGCATCGTAATATCCAGCACTAAGTACAAAAGTGCCCAGTAAAATCCTTCTTTTTACCTCTTCACCAAAACCTTCTGCCCTTGAAGTTTTATACAACATATTTAAACTCTCGGCCTGTGTATTTCTATAACCATAATGCACACCATCGTAACGCGAAAGGTTTGATGAAGCTTCTGCGGTAGTTAATACGTAATAAGCCGGCACTAAATAATCAAGCAGGTCAAATGATACATATTCTACCACATGTCCTTGATCCGTGAGTTTTGTAATCGCTGCTAAGATAGCCGTTCTAATTTCTGGATCTAATGCTTCGTTCTCTATGGTTTCTCTTAAAACGGCTATTCTTTGCGTTCCGCCTGCACCAAGATCTTGGGTATAGTTGGGCACTGGCAATGATGAAACAGTACTATCCGCATCATCAACACCCGAAAGTATAGACAGCAACAACGCTGCATCACTAACCGAAGAAGTTAAGGTACCTACTTGATCAAATGAAGAAGCATAGGCAAGTACGCCATAACGAGAAATACGACCATAAGTTGGTTTAAAACCGATACAGCCACAAAAGGCCGCTGGTTGACGGACCGAACCACCTGTATCTGTACCTAAAGTGGCCAAACATAAATCTGCTTGTACAGCAACTGCCGACCCACCTGACGAACCTCCAGCAACCCGCTCCTCATCAACTGCATTTTTAACTGGCCCATAGTAAGAAGTTTCATTTGAGCCACCCATTGCAAATTCATCGCAGTTCAACCTGCCAATGATCACTGCATCTTCAGCTAATAAACGTTCTACTACTGTTGATGAATATGGAGAAACAAAATCAGCTAACATTTTTGAAGAAGCGGAGACCTGATGGTCAACATAACAGATGTTATCTTTGATCCCAATCACCATCCCTGCCAACCTACCTGCTGTTCCGTTGTCCACTTTTTGTTGGACCAGTTCTGCCTGCTTTTTTGCAGAATCAAAAAACACCTCGTTAAAAGCATTGAGGTGTTGATTTTTTTCTATCTGTGAAAAGTAATAAGCAATTAACTCTGGTACGGTAAGCTGCTTTTGCGCAAGTATTCCTTGTATCTCTGTTAAAGAGGTATATTTCTTCAAAACTTAAATTTAAAAGACAAAACCATCATGACTTTATTCATTACCTTGTGTAATAGATAAAATCATTATGGCTCCATCGTTGTTAAAACATGATATCAGATAAAAACAAATGCTAATTAAAGCGGTTTGTTTTCATTTGGAGTTCCATCAACACCGTCTTTACCATCTTTAAATTCTTTTACGCCTTTACCTAAGCCACGCATTAGTTCAGGAATTTTTTTACCGCCAAACAATAATAAAAGTGCTAAAACGATCAATACGATTTCACCTGTACCTAGGCCGGCGATCAGAAATGTAGGTTGTACCATTGGGTCTATATTAAGTTTTTTTATTCAGTTAAATTAGGAATATGATTCCTTGTTCTTTGTTTCTTCAGGAGTAGTTTCTGCTTTTGTTTCAACGGTTGTTGATTGAATCGGCGCCTCATCTTCTATTGGATGGTGACGTTGGGCATGGTTCTCTTCCTCTTTTACTTCGTTTTCTATATCTACGGAATTTATGTTCCGATGGATTTCTCTCTTTACTCCTTCCGAAGCATCTTTAAATTCTCTAATCCCTTTTCCTAAACCTCTTGCCAATTCGGGTAATTTTTTACCTCCAAATAACAAAAGTATAGCCAAAACGATGAGCATAATCTCACCCCCACCCATGTTTAAGAACTCTAATAATGTGCCTGAATACATCTTTAATCTATTTATATACAAATATAGACAAATTAATTGCCTAATAGTTTATCTGGCAATCCAACTTTCGGGATTAAGTGCGTTGCCTCCTCTGTTAACCTGAAAGACAACCTCTGGAATACCATCATTGGTAGCGGCCGTTCCGATGTTCTGTTTAGTGGCTACTGTTTGCCCAACAGAAACACTCACAGTCTTTAAGTTTTGATAAACCGTAAAGTATTCACCATGTCTAATAAGGATGAAGAATTTACCCATCATATCACCAATCCTCGTCACTTTCCCATTAAATACAGCTCTAACACCTGCTCCTTCTTCTGTTTGGTAGGTGATGCCATTATTTTCTCCTGTTGCCTGCCCTACTTTATATGCTCCATAATGGCTTACTATAATACCAGCAGAAACAGGCCAAGGCAAACTTCCCTTGTTCTTTTCAAAATCATCAGACAATTTAGCATCTGCAGGACTACTCCTTAACATTTCACTATTGGTCTTGGCTTTTGCAGGTGCTGCAGCTACCGGCGCAGGTCTATTTTCTGCCTTTGCTTTTGCAGCAGCTAATCTGGCCTCTTCCTTAAGTCGATCTTCTTCTTTTTTACGTTCAAGTGCAATTATTCTTTGAATTTCTGCATTGATCTGTCTTTGAATAGCCGCTTGTTGTTGTTTCTTTTTCTGGATATCTTGCGAAAACTGTTTCTCTTGTTTGCTCAACTGGTTTAAAACAACCGTCTGTTCGCCCTTTTTCTTATCTAATTTGCTCTTCTCATTTACCTGTTCTTTTAACAGATTGTTTTTTTGTTTAAGGTCTTTATCCAATATTACAATCTTATAGTTGAGGTCTTTCTCCGTCCCTTGAATGTAGGCCGCCTGCTTTTTGCGGTACTGCCCAAATTGTTGCAGGTATTTGATCCTTTTATAAGCTTGGTTAAAATCTTTGGATGCAAAAATGAACATCATCTTATCGTAAGAATTCCTGTTCCGTTGGGCAAACCTGATCATACCCGCATATTCTTTTTTCAGATCCGCTAAACGGCTTTGCAGGTTATGCACCTTGCCTGTATTTTCTGTAATCTGGTTGTCCAGATTTTTCATCTCAGAGTTGATGGTCGAAATCTTTTCCTGCATCAAACGAACCTGGGCTTTAATGGTATTGATTTGACCAACAGTCAGTTTTTTACCATTAGTTGTTTTTTTCAGGTTTTTTTCTGCCAATTCGATTTCTCTTTGCAGCGCTTCTTTTTTACGGGTAAGTTCCTTTGTTGTTTGTGCAAAAACAGTAGAACATAGGGCTACAAAAAGTAGGGAAAGAAATAGTTTATTTAGCTTCATTGCTCCAAAAATATAAAAAATTAGTTGATTCGCTCAAAATTTTTAGGAACACTAAACGGGAATTCTACCGCTGTATTGCTCTCAATTTTTGTAAATTCAATTTCTACATTTATTTTTTTCGCTCCAGACATCGTATTGATTTTCAGGCTAGAAGGGAATAGTGCATTATTTACCGGTGTATATTTACCGTAAGTAACCTTAAGGGCTTGCGCTGCTTTTGCATCGTTCAAGGTCGTTTCTGACACCTTTAACAAAGTATTAAACAAACTGCGGTAAGCTAGATCGCCATTGTTACCACTCAAAACCCAAACACCTCCTTCTTGTACCAGTTCAGAGCTTACATTCATGAAATCTGGAATGGTATTGCCCGAAAACACGGCCTGCAACAAGCCAAAGTTGACCTGCTTATTGGCATATTGATAGATGTAATTGAATGGTTTTTTAACATAGGTTTTTTGTAGGCGATTGAGCAGTAGCAAACTATCTGGTGTAATTACCGCCCTAGCCACTTCAATGCCTGCAATTGCTGTAATGCTTACCCATATCTTTTTATCTTTCTGCATTCTGATGATCATCGTCACGTTGTTTTCATCACCATCTACGTTCAGATTGGCTTTACCTCTTAGGGCCAAAGTATTAAAAGGCAAATCCTTACTTTTTAATAGTGCGAGGTTTTCTGGTTTTTTATCAACTTCAACTTTTTCTTGACTAACCGGCGGAGTAGTAACGATGATTCTTTTAGGCTTGCAACCAAATGCGAAGAGTACGATTACGAATAAAGCAAGGCTATTTGATATATTTCTTTTCATTAATTTTCTTATTTAGTTTTTCGGAGTCATTTCCTGCTTGTTTGGCTTTCTGCCATTGCAGCACAGCTTCTTCTTTATCTCCTTTTAGAAAAAGGATATCGCCATAATGCTCTAGATAAACAGGGTTTGATGCTTCATTGTTTGGTAATGCTTTTTGTATCCACGTTAAGGCCAAATCGTATTTGCCCAATTTAAACAATACCAATGCATAGGTATCTGCTATCGATGTATTTTTGGGCATTGCCGAAGCAGCTTTTGCCGCAAGCATTTCTGCCTTGGCCAGGTTCTGGTTCCTTAACGCTAAATAGTAGGCATAATTGCTCAATGTGAGGTAATTGTCTGGGGTCAACTCAATGGCCTTGTCAAAAGCCACATCAGCTTCTTTTAACTTTTGTTGGTCGATCAGTACCTCTGCCTGCAAGGCAAAAATCAATGCTTTCAGATTTTTATCATCGCCATCTAGCTGCAAAGCTGATTTGATTTCTATTCCCGCTTCTGCGTTTTGTCCATTTCTATAGAGGGCAAAAGCTCTATAATAATACAATATGGCCTGATTTGGATAAATAGAAAGGGCATCTTCACCTGTTTTGATTGCTTCTGCGTACTGACCCAATAGATTCTGGATACCTAATACTTTTTCCCATGCCCCATAAAACTGCTCAGAAATCTTTAATACCGCTTGATATTGATCTTTGGCCGCCACTAGGTTTCCTTGTTGATAAAGGACATCGCCATACAACACCATTAACTTAGGGTCGTTGGGATGGTTTTTAACGGCCAATTGAATCAACTCTGTTGCATCTTTAACTACCAATTGGTTACCAAATCTTGGCAACATGGCCGCTACAATTTTAAGTTGGTTGGCCACGGGCATTGCCGGATTGGCAAATGCAGCTCTTAAAGGTACAATGGCCAATTCATTCTTCTTTTGCGATTGATAAATATCAGCCATGGCCAGATCTATTTCAAAATTATCTGGTTCTAGGTTTTTTGCCTTTTGAAGAATAGCCAAGGCTTCCTCCTTTTTGTTTTTTTCTAACAGCACCCCACTTAAGTACAGGTAGTTTTTTACATCGTTCGGGCTTTCTGCCAATAATTTATCAATGGTAGCATTGTCTGGTGCAGCACTGGCCTGCATCACTACACGTTGTCTGGCTGCAGTGAGTTCTTTAGATGCCCCAAATTTTTTCTCTATTTCATCGTATGCCTTTTGTGCTTCCTCATTTTTACCTGCAAGGAAGAGCGCATTTGCCCTATCAAAATAATTGTCTTCTGTTTCTGGCGATAGCTGGATCAATTGGGTAAAAACATTACCCAAAGCCTCCATATTGCCATTGCGTTTATAGATTTCGGCCTGTAATTTTAGATACCAAATATTCTTGGGGTTGATGTTGATTGCTTTTTTAATGGCAGTTTCTGCATCCAACAACCTATTCTGTCTGTAACCTATGGTAGCCAATTCAAAATAGGCCGCATCGTGTTTAGGATCTAATGCAATGATCTTTGCAAAATTGGCTGTAGCATTGTTATAATTCTCTACCAGCTTATCCTTCAGTCCAGCAAAATAAAGCTCTGTAATCGTATTATTTGGATTAGGTATGCCAAAAGATTGCTCCTGGGCCTGCAAAAGCCCACAACAAAAACACAAACCCACTAATACCACTTTAAACTTCATCTGATCGTCTTTAGTTTTTTATCGGATTGTTTGTCAATCCAATCATTTTATTTTCCAGTATGTCCGTAACCACCTTCACCACGAGCGGTATCACTCAATTCTTCTACACTTTCCCAATTAATGGTCTCGTGTTTGGCAATTACCATTTGCGCAATGCGGTCTCCATTGTTGATCACAAAAGCCGTATCAGAAAGGTTAACCAATAATACTTTGATCTCGCCACGGTAATCTGCATCTATGGTACCTGGCGAATTGACAATGCCAATGCCATGTTTATAGGCCAAACCACTACGTGGTCTGATCTGTGCTTCGTATCCAATTGGCAACTCTATATGTAAACCTGTTGGAACTAAAAGTCGTTGCAAAGGTTTAATCGTAATCTCTTCATTTGTATATGCTCTTAGGTCCATACCCGCCGCATGTGCGGTTTCATAGGCCGGCAATGGGTGTCCAGAGTGGTTGATGATCTTGATATTCATTAGTTATTTCTTTTTAGGATTTTCATTACATCGTCTTTCTCGAAATATACAATGCTGGCTACGAAAGCGATCAACAAGGCATTGCCGATGTAGATATTTCGGTTAAATATAAAAAATGAGGCGAATACAATTACTGTTGAAACAATTAAATAGGCCAAAATCTTTTTGAGGTTGTAAGGAATCGGATAGTGTTTTTGCCCTAAGACATAAGATAAAACCATCATTACAAAATATGCCAACATACTTACCCAAGCTGAGCCCATGTAACTAAATCGTGGGATCAAGATCAGGTTCAATACAATAGTAATAACGGCCCCAGCGACAGAAATGTATAAGCCAAAACGTGTTTGATCTGATAAACGATACCAGATGGACAGATTGGTATAAATACCCAAACACACATAACCAAGCAACAAATAAGGAACGGCTGGTAAACCAACCCAATATTCTTCCTTACGGATAAAGAATTTTAAAATCTCGATATTGGCAATGATGCCTACAAAAAGAACAGACAACGCAATTACAAAATATTTTAAAATGGTAGCGTAGGTCTGTTTGGCATTCTGTTGTTTGGCATGGCTAAAGAAAAAGGGTTCGGCGCCTAAACGAAAAGCCGTAATAAAGATGCTCAAGAAAATGGCGATCTTACATACTGCCCCATAAATACCTACCTCTCCATCTGCTATTGCTGGTGGCAACAGTTTTTTAAGTACAAGCTTATCTAGGTTTTCGTTAATGATAAATGAAAGATTGGCGATTAAAATTGGCCAACTGTAGCCGAACATATTACCAAACAATTGTTTATCAAACCTTAGTTGTAGTTTTAAGAACTCTGGTAAAAGGTATAAAAATGTAACGATGCTGGCAATCAGATTAGACAGGAACACATAACCGATCCATTGGTTGCGGTACCAAGATGCAATCCAACTAGCACCTAACCAATCGTGCTTGATCATTGCAGGAATCACATAGATGAAGATAAGGTTAAAGCCTACAAAACAACCGATATTCAAAAATTTGGCCACACTATATCGAAACGGTCTTCCATCGGCCCGCAATTTGGCAAAGGGGATTACACAAATGGCATCAATAAACAAGATCCATAAAAAGAAGCTTACATATTGTTGATAATCTGCAATTTCTGAAGGCTTGCTTGACAGATAAGCTGCGATTGGTGTAGAAAACACCAACCCCGTAACCAGAAAAAGCGTAGAAATAAATGCGATGCACAAAAAGGAATTGTTATAGACTTCCTGTTTTTTATTTTCGAATTTGTTAAGATACCTAAAATAGGTGCTTTCCATCCCAAAGGCCAAAACCGCATTGATCAACGATGCATTGGCATACATGTTTGTAAAAATACCATACACCCCTTTCTGATAGACCGAGGTATAGATAGGTGTTAGAATAAAATTAAATAGCCTTGAAAATACTGTACTGATACCGTAAACAGCAGTTTGACCAAGAAATTTTTTATATACCGACATTTGAGTTAAAAGTAGTGAGTAGAAAGCTGTTAGCAAATATCCTAACAACAGAACAATTTGGCAATAAAGTTATATCCCTACCAAAGCAGGTTCTTTTTAACCACTTCAAAGTTGCGATAATTTTTAGCTTCTCCATCTACAACTTCTACATTTTCTACTTTGGCCTTTTCTGGACCTTCATTGCACCAATCGATAAACAGCTCTAATGTAGTTTCATCAGCTTCGGCTTCTATATATACCGAACCATCTTTTTCATTCTTGACCAAACCTTTAACGCCCATTTGATCGGCTACAGCCTTGGTACTTGCCCTAAAGAATACGCCTTGTACTTTACCCGTTATTTTAATATTGATGTGTTTCATTTATTCTTTCGTTTAGATGTGGAACATGAGTATCAAGACTTTATATCCTACAACCTATTGTTTAATTGCTCAATTGTTTTAACTGGTTAACTGTTCATCTAGATTTAAGTATCAAGACCCTAAGCCTTACACCTCATAACTTCCTACCCCCAAACTTTCCAACTTCCTGACTTTCCCAACTTCCTGAGACTCCAGACTTTGGACTTCGGACTTTGGACTCCAGACTTCGGACTCCCAACTCCCTTTCTCCCCTAAAAATCCAACGCTAACAACCGCTTCTTTTCTGTTAAAAACTCTTCCCACATTTCGCTTAAGATCGTTGCCGCAGGTTTAATTTCATTTAACATGGCCGAAACTTGTCCAATTTCCAATTCGCCTTGTTCCATATTGCCTTCAAACATACCCAATTTTGCCCTTGCCCTACCTAAAAGTTCTGCCAATTGATTTCTGTCTGCTCCTTCGGCTTCGGCTTGTGCAATGGCATCCGCAAATTCATTTTTAAGCAAACGCACGGGCACTAGTTTTTTTAAGCTCAGTTTGGTATCACCTTCAACTGCATTGATAATTTTTGTCTTGAAATTAGGATGCGCCGAAGATTCTTCTGCAACAGCAAAGGCAGAGCCTACCTGAACTGCATCTGCTCCTAAAGCAAAAGCTGCCAACATTGCTTTTCCGCTTCCAATACCTCCTGCAGCAATGACAGGAATCTTAACCGCAGCTTTGATCATCGGGATCAGACACAAGGTTGTGGTCTCTTCTCTACCGTTATGTCCACCTGCCTCAAATCCTTCTGCTACAATGGCATCAACACCGCATTCTTGCGCTTTTAGTGCAAATTTAGTGTTGGCAATTACGTGGACTACAATCATCTGGTGTTCCTTTAAAAAGGATGTCCAGCTTGCTGGATTGCCCGCCGAGGTGAAAACAATCTGAACTTTCTCTTCTACCAAGATGTTCATGATTTCTTCCACATTTGGGTACAACAAGGGTACATTAACTGCAAATGGCTTTGTTGTGGCTGCTTTACATTTTTGGATATGGCTTCTCAGCACATCTGGATACATTGAGCCAGCACCGATAATGCCCAACCCGCCAGCGTTAGACACTGCCGCAGCTAATCTCCAACCACTGCACCAGATCATCCCAGCTTGGATGATTGGATATTCGATATTAAAAAGTGTCGTAATTCGGTTGGCCATTTTGCTAAAATAAACGTTTTATTGTGGTTTCCTTTTTTATTATTCCATCTTCGGTAAGGCCTATACAAACAATACCCGGTTTTTTGCCTACCGTTAAACTTCCATATTGATCTGCAATCCCTAAAAATTCTGCCCCGTTAAGCGTAGCCCATTTTAATGATTCTGCAAATGAAATCCCTTTATGTGCTTGTAACGTTTGCATCTCTGCCAGAATATTCAACTGGCTGTTACTGGCCAAACTATCTGTACCGAGCGTAATTTTCAATTCCTCATTTTTGAACAGGTCTACAGCCGGTAAATTGTTTTCGATATACAAATTAGCATTTGGGCATAAACACCAATAGAGTTTTTGATGTTGTTGTTTGGCAAAATCGATATCTGCCTTTGCCGTAAATGTATTATGGACCAATAAGGTGTTTACATCAGTGGGTAGTTGTGGCAGGTGATAGGCCAAAGAATTTTGACCAGAATTATGCGCTTCGTTCTGCGCAATACCTACCGCTTCAAAAAAATCGGCAAATGTTCCTGTCCCCTTTTCAAACAGCTCATTTTCGCCCATCGTCTCTTGATTATGAATACTCATCACCTCTCCAGCTGTAGTAACGGCCTTAATCGCTGCAAATAATGCAGAAGAAACTGAATAAGGGGCATGTGGAACTATGGTAGCCTTTAATGGCGCAAAATCATTTCTTAATTGCATACCAGCTGCTATAATTGGTTCAGAGGGTCTATTGAACCCAAACAGTTCTACAAAGGTTTGATAATAGAGCTTACTGTTTAACTTTACCGACCTAGAGATCAAAAGATTGGAAATATCGCCCACGGCTACAATCCCATTATCGTACATCTCTTGGTCTGCAGCTTGCATGGCAGCAACAACCTCTTCCTCTGGTTGTTCCCTAAAAGCCAATATCGCTTTGATAAAATCAGTCAACCCCGTTTTTTCTGCTATTTTTCCTCGCAAATGCGATAATTCTAAATGGCAATGCGTATTGATCAAACCCGGAACCAGCACACCAGCATAATGTTTGATGTTCTCAATCCCTTTACTTTTGGCTTCATCTGCTGTTAGCACTTGCTTGATTGTACCATCAACAGCTATTTCTAGTACCCCGTTTTGGATAGGCCCAGCAATAACCGGGAAGATCCAATCGGCAGTTATAAAATTTTGCATGTACAAATTAAGCGGAATAAGATTAAACTGAAAAGATTTATCCTAAACAATGTTGCTAAAGGCAACAAAGTGTTGCACTTCTCCACAACTTCAAAAAGACTGAAAAACACTAAATAACTGAAATAAAGCACTTTAAATAAAATATTTTCTTTTGGCACCATTATGTAACCTAAGGATATAGAGTTTAATAAATAATACCTTAAAAAATAATAATTATGAAAAGATTAATTTTATCAGCTGCATTTGTAGCCATCGCCGGATTAACCGCAGTAAACGCAAGTGAAGTAAAAACAAATCAAATTGTTGCTGTTCAAGATAGCGTTATTAAAACCCCAATTAAATTAGAAGAACTACCAGAAGCCGTTTTAAACACCTTAAAATCGGATCCTTATAAAAAATGGACACCTACTGCTGCTTTTAGTGTAAAAGATGGACAGAAATCATATTTCCAGATTGATGTCAAAAAAGAAGAAGAAACTTCATCGATTAAGCTAGATAAGGACGGAAAGCCAGTAGAATAATCGAAGCGCTAATCTATTTAACTATTAACTAATATCATAAAGCCGGAAATTTTATCCGGCTTTTGTTATTTTTGCTACATGGCGAGCCTATTGATTATTGAAGATGATACCACATTTGCCCAATTGCTTGAAGTTTTTTTAACCAAAAACCATCATCAAGTAGAGGCTGTTGTTAATGTTCAACAAGCCAATAAGCTCTTGGACAAACAAGATTTTGACTTATTGTTAATTGATTATCGCCTACCGGATGGAACAGGGCTGGATGTTTTAACCAAAGTACGTGAAAAGGGAATTGTTGTTCCTGTAATCATCATGACAAGTTTTAATGATGTACGAACAGCCGTACGATCCATCCAACTAGGGGCGTTCGACTACATTACCAAACCCGTTAACCCGGATGAACTGTTGATGATCATCAACAACTCCTTGCTTAAAAAAGAAAGCAAGGACAAACTCAACAGCGAAGAACTTAGTGATTTTATCAAAGGCAAAAGTGCCATTGCCGACAAGCTATATGCCCATATCGATCTGGTTGCGCCTACAGATATGTCGGTGATCATCCAAGGCGAAAGTGGCACTGGCAAAGAATATGCCGCCAGAACATTACATCTGCAAAGCAAAAGAAAAGATAAACCTTTTGTTGCCATAGATTGTGGTGCGCTTTCTAAAGACCTTGCTGCAAGCGAACTTTTTGGTCATGTAAAGGGCGCATTTACAGGTGCCCTAAATGACAAAAAAGGTCAGTTTGAAACTGCTAATGGAGGCACCTTGTTCTTAGATGAGATTGGCAACCTGAGCTACGAAGTACAGATCAAGTTTCTAAGGGCCTTACAGGAGCGGACCATACAGCCTTTGGGTAGCACCAAGCAGGTCAAGGTTGATGTACGGATCATTGCCGCTACAAACGACGACCTGACCAAAAGCATCCAACAGGGCGAATTTAGAGAAGACTTATACCATCGGATCAATGAGTTTAAGATACAATTACCCCCGCTACGCGAACGTGGTAAAGACCTTGAGCTTTTTATCTCCCACTTCATTTCCTTGGCCAACAAAGAATTGCAACGTAATGTAAAGACCTTAGCTACTGATGCGAAATCGCTCTTGTTACAATACGATTGGCCTGGCAATTTACGCGAACTCCGCAACGTGATCAAACGGATGGTTTTATTAAGTCCAGGAGAAGAGGCCACCACAGCTGCCTTACCAGATGAGATGATCATCGCCATCAACCAATCGCCAATCTCGAATCAATCCGACCTAAAGGCCATCAACGAAGTGAATGAAAAAACCTTGATCACCGAAACCCTGATCAAAGTAAGGTACAATAAATCTCAAGCAGCCAAGCTCTTGAACATCGACCGCAAAACGCTATATGCAAAAATGGAGCGTTATGGCATTACATGATCTTTTCGTCAATTGAAGTAAGGAGTTGATCTAATCGTGCCAACAGCTCCTCTATTTTCTTTTTTTGCGCATTCGTATTGCTTAACCCATCGGCGGCAATATCCAATTCCATTAACCTAAGGTCTTTGGCCAGGTCTTTAGCCCCGATCTGTCCCAAGCGGCCCGCAAGGCGATGCACGATCAAACGGCTATTTTGCGCATCACCTTTTTGCATTGCATTGCTGAGCAATAGCCTATCGTCCAAACAATCTTGTTTAAAGCGCTCTACAATCTGATCAAATAGCTGCTGATCACCAAAAGTCATTTTCTCAATGGTACTCCAATCAATCTCCCGCCCATTTTCTATAGGTGGGGTTATCTTTTCAAAAATCGATAGGAGTTCTTCTGCCCTAAAGGGTTTCATGATTAAACCATCAAATCCGTCCTGTAAAATCGACTCCCTTTCATCTGGCAGTACTTGGGCCGTTATGGCATAAAATTTTACCGCAGCGTCCATCCTTTTTTTCAGCATATGAAAAAGTGTCAATCCAGACATATCTGGCAAACGCATGTCAATCAGTACGTATTTCACTTCTTGATCTGGTGCAGCATTCAGTACTGTTTCTGCTTTATCAAAACGTTGAAAAGGAATCCGTTGTTGTTTAAAGATCAGTCCGCATAGATCCAAGATCAAATGATCATCATCAATTATCCAAACCTTGCCCGTATCGATAAGTTGATGCGCATTGAGGTCAAGTTCTTCACTTGTTACCTGTGCAGATAAAGTATAGGTCAAAAAGAAATTAAAGACCGTACCCACCCCCTCCTCACTTTTTGCTGCTATTCTTCCACCTTGCTGTTCAACCAATGATTTCACTATACTTAAGCCCAATCCAGTTCCGGTAGGGTTGATGGTGTGCTTTTCGGGCGATTCTACCTGTTCAAATTCATTGAAGATCCTATCTACGTCTATTTGGGCAAAACCAATTCCTGTATCACGGATGCTAAAATTAAAATGGAGCTGCGTTCCTTGTTGTTTATAGGTGGCCGCTAAAACAACTTCGCCCTTTAAGGTAAACTTTATTGCATTGCCCAATAGGTTAAACAAGATCTGTTTCAATCTAAAAGGATCTCCGTTGATATAGGTTAATCCATCTAACTCCAATTCGGTAATTAACCGCAGCGACTTTTCTTCTGCCAATGGCTGCATCACGGCTACTACCTCTGCTAAAACCTGGTGTACATTGAAACTTTGCTCCGTAAATGAAAATTCTCCCGAAATAATCCTATTGTAATCCAAAATCTCGTTAACGATCTGCAATAAATGGCTTGAGGATTGGTAAATGGCATTCAGGTCCTTTTTGCTTGGATGCTGTTGTTGCGACACCATCTTCGCATAACCCAATATTGATTGCAGGGGTGTCCTGATTTCGTGGCTCATGTTAGATAAAAACCGTTGTTTGGCTTTTCCATGGTATTCGGCTTCCTCTTTGGCTTCCTCTAGCGCCTTTCTGTATTTATTGCTCTTTGAGATATCCGTTAAGATGAAATAAAGTAGAATGCCAGTTAAAAGAAAAAAGGCTAAGATAATGGCACTGATCTGCGCGATGCCTTCGTTTACCAATTCTTTTGCAGTCTGTCCATTTTCTCCAATCTGCGCTAGGGCCTCTGCTTCTACCTTCTTCAAAATATCGAGCATTTGTTGGGTAAGCACATTGTTGGCATTGGCCAGCACGGTTTCTCGCTTTAAAAATCTTTGCGTTTTAACCTGTTGTTCTTGCGCAATCGCCTTTAGCGAAACCTCCATGTTCCTGATGATGCTGTCTTCAGATAAACCACTTACGGTATCACGTTTTACCTGTAGTTCTTCACTGATGATCTTATAGACTTCGGCTTTCTTTTTACCAAAAAGCCTACTTAAAAAGCCTTTTGATTTTTCGGTCTCGGGGGCCAAAGTAGTTGTAGAGGTAGTGGTTTTGGTGGTCAAGATTGCGCTATCTGCACCTCTATAGCGGGTGCTTACCATGTCGTTCAGTTTGTCTACTTCATCCGCATAGGACTTGTTGTTGATCAGCCCCTCCCGAACTTTTAGGTATTCTATAAACTGCCGATCCCGAACGCCCAATAACCTTTGGATAGACACCAATCGGCGCAACTGTACCGAATCTTTTGCATATAATCTTTTTAAGGTATCTACAACCAACTTCAGCCTTTTCGATTCCTTAAAAAACACATTATAGTTATCTGGATCTTTCAGTGCTCTATTCTTTTGCACCTGATCCAAGCTTGCAATCTGGTGCGAAAGACTGTTTACCATTCGTAGTCGATCATTCGGTGTAGAAATATTCTCTACCGTGGTAAGTATCTTTTGCAGTGCGATTTTATTAACAGCCCATGCCATTAACAAGGCCAATGAGGCTAAAAAAAAGCCCATGATGATCTTGCCTTTTGTTGCCTGTAGAAAACGATGTTGAGCAATTTTGGCCATTATCTAATAGTAACGCTACATTTGTTAAAATGATTACTTAATAGACAGATATAGCCTTACTTTTGTTTAAATTAGAAAAATAAGTAGCCAAATTAGATGAACCGCATAGATAGACTTTTTGGAATCCTGATCCTTTTACAATCGAGAAAATATGTAACTGCAGAGAAAATAGCGCATCAGTTTGGGATGAGCGTACGTACTGTTTATCGCGACATGAAAGCTTTGGGCGAACAGGGTGTTCCGATTAGTTTTGAGCAGCACAAAGGCTATTTTATTGTACAGGGCTACTTTCTTCCACCCATCTCTTTCAACTCTGACGAAGCAAACGCATTGTTGCTGATGGAACGTTTTTTAGCTGGTTTTTCTGATAAATCGATCATGCAGCATTACACCACAGCATTGAACAAGGTCAAAGCGGTACTCCGTTCTACCCAAAAAGAAAAACTAGAACACCTCAACGAGCACATCAAACTCCAATTGCCTGAGCGCTTAAAAAACGACACCGAACATCTCTCTCTTTTGCAAAATGCGATTTCTGCGAAATGTATCATAGAAATCGATTATAAAAACAACAAAGGGGAAGTGAGCAAACGTGAAATAGAACCTATTGGATTGATTTTTTATGCTTTTAGCTGGCACTTGATTGCCTGGTGCCATTTAAGAAACGAATACCGCGATTTTAAGGTAGCCAAGATTGCCCAGCTTAGATGTACAGAAATCCCTTTCAGAAAGTCGCCACACATGTTGGTTAACGACTACATGAAGCTGTTGCCTGTAAATTATTAGATTAATTTTTATTTTACTTTTCTTTTTTACACTGCCATAGGGTTGTCAGTAGCGCTTGTTTTCTTTGTTCTACAAAACATAAAACCATGAACATTATTGAACTTCTATTGACAGAATTAGAGCACGAGGCTCAAACTACACGTAAAATGTTGGCCCTTATTCCGACCGATAAGCTTGATTGGGCACCTCATGAGAAAAGCATGAAGATGAAACCATTGGCTACCCATATTGCCGAGTTGCCAACTTGGATCACTTTAGCCTTAAAAACCGACGAACTTGACTTTGCAACAGCTCCTTATGAGCCTGCAGTTGCAGCCAATGCTGAAGAGATCTTAGCCTTGTTCGAAAAAGGTCTTGCAGATGGCAAAGGAAGCTTAAGTGAGGCCAAAGAAGAAGACCTTAACGGTAAATGGGTATTGCGAAGTGGAGAAGAAATCTATGCCACCATGACCAAGTACGAAACGATTAGACATGCTTTCAGTCAAACCATTCACCACAGGGCACAATTGGGCGTGTATTTAAGATTGTTAAATATCCCCATCCCTGGTAGCTATGGCCCAAGTGCCGATGATCCGAGCTTTTAATTCTGGGTTGGGATTTATAAGTTGACCGGAATTTGCCATCCCGAATAAACGGATTAAAATTAATAAATGTCAGTCTGAGCTTGTCGAAGGTGCATACAAAAATGCTTCGACGAGCTCAACATGACAATTCGCTAAATAATTGGGGTCTGCAATCTTGGTTTTTAATTTATCTCTGAATTCAAGATTCCAATATCTTTTAGCATTATCGGACTAGAATTGGTTAACTTTGTAAATTATTTACTAATTCCATCAAATGTCTGATTCTACAACACGTTTAAATAAATACATTAGCGAAAGCGGTCTATGCTCTAGAAGGGCTGCCGATAGGTATATAGAACAAGGTCAAGTTTTTATCAATGGCCGCAAAGCTAAAGTTGGCGATAAAGTGTTTTTTGGTGATCTGGTAAGTGTAAATGGCAATAACATTGAACCCAAACAGGCAGAAAACACCATTCTGTTGGCCTATAATAAACCTGTTGGCATTACCAGTACAACTGAAGCCAATGTAAAAGGTAACATCGTTGACCATGTAAACCATAGCGAACGTGTTTTCCCGATCGGAAGATTAGACAAAGACTCGCAAGGTTTAATCTTTTTGACCAATAATGGCGACTTGGTGAACAAGATTTTACGTGCAGGCAATAACCACGAAAAAGAATATATCGTTACGGTGAACAAACCCTTAACCGATCAGTTTATTGAGGGGATGGGCAAAGGCGTTCCGGTTTTAGGTGTAATGACCAAAAAATGTAAGGTCAGCAAAGAAAGTCCTTTTGTATTTAAGATCACCTTGATTCAAGGGCTAAACCGTCAGATCCGTAGAATGTGTGAGCATTTTGGTTTTGAAGTGACCAAGTTGGAAAGAACCCGCATCATGAACATCACCCTAAAAGGCTTAGCCGTGGGCGATTGGAGAGAATTAACGGAACAAGAACAGGCTGAGATTGCAAAATTGGTGGCCAAATCAAGTTCTGAAAAGGTGGCGGCCCCAAAAAGGGTAAATAAAAAATCTGCGGTAGAAAAAGAAGAGAAACCTGCACAACGTTTTGCCAAAAGTAAAACAGGAGGCTCAAAAACTAAAGGAGCAGCCCCTAAAACTGGTGGCTCGTTTAAAGGAGGCAATGCCAACAGTAGCGATTGGTTCAAAGCTGGCCCAAGTAAAAGACCAACTCGTCCTTCTAATGGCAAACAAGGTGCTCCAGCTGCAAAAACGCGTAGTCCAAAAAGGAAATGATCACCGTTCTGATCTACCTTAACACCCTTATTTTTGTTTTGCTGTCTGCTTTACATTTTTATTGGGCTGCAGGAGGTAAATGGGCTTTAGTATCGAGCATTCCTATATCAACTACCGAAAAACCACTTTTTAAGCCGGGGCGTATCGGTACATTGATCGTAGCCATTGGATTGCTTATTTTTTCTTTGGTGATCTATTTCCAGTTGGCCCGTTTCTATCCAACAACCCATCCTTATTTAGATTATGCTACATTGGTCATCGCCTTTATATTTTTGGCCAGAACCATTGGCGACTTTAAATATATAGGCTTATTTAAGAAAGTAAAAACCACTTCTTTTGCCATTAACGATACAAAAATCTACATCCCACTTTGTTTCTATTTGGCACTGAGCTGTTTACTCATTGTAATCTTATAAGGCTTCGGATCTTCTTCCTTTTTACCCTCAACCTTTTTAATTACCTTTGCACTTTATGGTTAGCACTAAAAAAATAGACATTCGTTCGTTAGACCTGCCTGCTTTGCAACAGCACTTTACCACAATGAAGGAGCCTGCATATAGGGCAAAACAAGTTTATCAATGGCTTTGGGAAAAATCTGCCCGAAACTTTGAGGAAATGAGCAATCTGTCGAAAGACCTCCGCAAAAAATTGGATGACAATTATGCCATCAACGTGGTGGAGATCAATAGTGCACAGTTCAGTAACGACCATACCATTAAAAATGCTTTCCGTTTATATGATGGCAACATTGTAGAGGGCGTTTTGATTCCAACCGAAGAGCGCATGACAGCTTGTGTGAGTTCGCAGGTGGGCTGTAGCTTAACCTGTAAGTTCTGTGCCACTGGTTATATGGACCGCAAGCGTAACCTCAATGCAGACGAAATCTATGACCAAGTAGTGCTGATCGATCAACAGGCCAAAAAAAATTACAACATCCCTTTAACCAATATCGTGTACATGGGGATGGGCGAACCGTTGTTGAATTATGCCAACGTATTGAAATCTATCGAAAGGATTACAGCTCCAGATGGCTTAAACATGTCGTACAAACGCATTACAGTTTCTACGGCCGGCATTGCCAAAATGATCAAAAAACTCGGTGATGATGGTGTAAAGTTTAATCTGGCACTTTCTTTACATGCGGCCAACGATACCAAGCGACATGAAATCATGCCGATTACCGAGCATAACTCGTTAAAGGCATTGGCCGAGGCACTTAAATACTATTTCCAAAAAACCAAAAATCCGGTAACTTACGAGTATATCGTGTTCAATAATTTCAACGACGAGATCCAGGATGCGATGGAGTTGGTCAAATTCTGTAAACACGTGCCGTGCAAAGTGAACCTCATCGAGTACAATCCTATCCAATTTGCAGATTTCATCAATGCAGAAGGTGATAAAATTGATGCTTTTGCTACTTATCTACGCAACCATGGCGTAAATACCAATATCAGACGTAGCCGAGGAAAAGATATTGATGCCGCTTGCGGACAATTGGCAGTTAAGGAAGAGGCAAATAACTAATCAGGTTGATATCACAACCATTTATTGGCATTCATCCAATTTTTTAGGCGTTCAAACCAATCGTCTTTTGTTGTTGGATTATGCAAGCCAAAACCATGGCCACCTGCCTGATAGATGTGCATTTCTGCTGGCACCTTAAATTTCGTTAGGGCCTCATTGTATAAAATGCTGTTTTTTACCTGTACGGTTGCATCGTCATTGGCATGTACCAAAAACGCTGGTGGTGTTTCAGCATTGATATAATTTTGGGTTGAGAAATAACGTTTTTGACTTTCTGTAGGTTCATCGCCCAATAGATTTTTAACAGAGCCCGAATGGGTGACCGACCCAAAACTGATCACAGGATAGATGAGGATAGAAAAATCGGGTCTCAAACTGATCTGTTCTTGGTTCTGAACCTTCATATCGTTGTAATGCACACTTAAACTTGCAGCCAAATGCCCACCTGCCGAAAAACCCATTACACCAATCTTATCAGGACTTATACCCCAGGCTTTTGCGTTTTTGCGGACCAGATAAATTGCTTGCAAGGCATCTTGTAAAGGCCCCATGCTTTTATCGGCCATGATCAGGTCGCTTGGTAAACGATACTTTAATACAAATGCGGTAATCCCTACGTCATTAAACTTCTTGGCTACATTCACACCTTCTTTATCGAAAGCTAAAATCCCATAACCTCCACCTGGACAAATGATTACTGCTGTGCCATTTGGTTTGGCAGGGATATAAGCCATCATTTCTGGAGAAGTTACCTTACTGATCCTCAATACACCATCAGTGCCTGTTACAGATTCCTCTTGATAAGTTGAAGGAGGCATTTTGGCTCCAGGAATTGGGCCATTGTATAACAGTATTTCTTGTTGCGCTGTTGCGATTTGCATACATACAAACATTGCGAATATTAGCGTAGTTAGATTTTTCATCAACCTAATTTAAGGAGTTATTATAAAGCATAAACTTACATACTTTATCACAAAGCAGCCTATACCTTCTATCACATTTTTGATTTATTTTTATTAAATCTATATATTTAATTAACCTAATACATTATTAATTAGACCCTTAATCTAAAAAAACATGAAAACAATTTTAACAAAAAATCAACTAAAAAAAGTTAAAGGCGGAACAGGAGATGACGTTTTTAACTGCACCATTCAATGCACTAGAGGACCTGGCGGCGTTTATGATACTTGTTGCAATTTGCCCCAAGATACAAGTGGACAGGCTTGTTGTGAACGTAAACATGGTAGTTCTTCTGTTTTTCTTCAAATTGTTGCTGGACCAGGCATCTGTGTAGATAGTGCCGTAACAGACAAATAGTTGGTTAAATCAGTAACTCATCAATTAAAAACAAAGCCCTCATAGAATCTAAGATCCTTTGAGGGCTTGATATATAGAGCTGTTGCTTTTAAAACTCCATTAAGTATGCTTTCAAGAAGTCGTTGATGTCTCCATCAAGTACAGCTTGTGGGTTAGAAGTTTGATAATTTGTGCGGTGGTCTTTTACCCTTCTATCGTCCAAAACATAGCTCCTGATCTGCGAACCCCATTCGATCTTCTTTTTAGCACCTTCTACTTCGGCAATGGCTTCGTTTCTTTTGCGTTGTTCAATCTCATATAACTGCGATTTTAACAAACGAATCGCATTCTCTTTATTTTGGAGTTGCGACCTTGATTCCTGATTTTTAATGATGATTCCAGATGGCTTATGGTATAAACGGACAGCAGTTTCTACCTTGTTTACATTCTGTCCACCAGCACCACCAGCCCTAAAGGTTTCAAACTCGATATCGGCTGGATTTACATCGATCTGGATGGTATCATCCACCAAAGGATATACATAAACTGAGGCAAATGAAGTATGTCTACGGGCATTCGAATCAAAAGGAGAAATCCTTACCAAACGATGCACCCCATTCTCTCCTTTTAGATAGCCATAAGCAAATTCACCTGTAATCTCTATCGTTACGGATTTGATTCCGGCAACCTCACCTTCGGCATAATCTTGCTCGGTAACTTTATAGCCATTTTTTTCTGCCCACATCAGGTACATGCGCATCAGCATATAGGCCCAATCGCAACTTTCGGTTCCACCGGCACCCGCAGTGATCTGCATTACGGCAGGCAACTGGTCTTCCTTACTGTTGAGCATGTTTTTGAGTTCAAGCTCTTCTACGGCTTTCAAACACAAATCAAATTGCTCTTGCATCTCTTCTTCGGTAGCATCGCCATTCTGATAAAAATCAAATAGCACTTGCGTATCTTCGGTTAAGGCATTGGCAGCCTGCCATGCATCGGTCCATACCTTTTTAGCGTTGATGGCTGCAATATGTTTTTCGGCTTTTTTAGGGTCGTCCCAAAAGTTGGGCTGCAGGGTAAGCTCCTGCTCAATACGGATATCTTCTAAACGGTTTTCGACGTCAAAGATACCCCCTCAGCGACATCATTCTGTCCCTTAAATCTTGGATTTGTTCCTTAGTCATAAGCACAAATATAGAGAAACTGAAGCTCAAAGACTAGAGATTAACAAACAAATGGAAGTTTGCAGTGTGTCACAAAACATTTTAGCTCAATTCAACCTCATTTGTTTCAGCGGTTAAAATGGTACCATCTGATAAGGTAATCTTCACCCTAAATTTATGTTTTTTATTACTACTTGGGGCAACTTGCAAAAAGACATTATCGTAAAAAGCTAACTTTGAAGGCTTAGAAGCATAAGGTAAAGTTTTATACGATTTAAGATAATCTACTATTGACAACATCTTTTGGTTATTTTTTACTTTGAAATATAAGCTGAGGTCGGTATTTTTTGGGTGAGTGGCATCAAAATCATTATTTGAAAATATTTCTAAAGACAAGATGTCTTCCTTGGCTATGAAATTACCCTCATCACAACTGCAGGCTTGGGCCGTTTGTATTAACCCCCAGTTGATGTGCTGCTTTCTTAAAACAAGTTGTCTCATTTGCATTCCAATGTGAATACCATAATTGGCACTAGAAATTACATTGGCATCTGTAGTCATAGGCTGTGGTAAAGCCGCATCTATATTTTTAACAGCCACGCCAAATGCGGTAAAATAAATATCTTTTACTGGTCCACAATTACAATCTACGCATCCTGCTGTAAAGAGCTGCAAAGTGAGTGCTAACGCATAAACAAAAAATATCTTCTTTATCATTATCTTATTTTTTCATTCCCATATAATCCAAAGTCAAGTTGCACAAGGCTTTTACACCTAAGTTAAAACTGCTTTCGTCTATAAAGAAATCTGGAGTATGGTGCGATGGTGCTTTTAATGGGTCTTGTCCCTTAGGCATGGCGCCTAAAAAGAAGAATAAGCCAGGCACTTTTTCCTGGTAAAAAGAAAAATCTTCTGCACCTGTTACGGGAGGTTTCAATTTAACATTAACTGCGCCTGCTGTGTTTTGTAAACTTGGCAACATCTTTTCGGTCAGTTCAACATCGTTAAAGGTAACAGGATAATGTGCACTATATGGGATCAACACTTCGGCCTTAGCACCCGCAGCTTCTGCCGTTTTGGTAGCAATGGTTTTGATGCGGTCTATAAACATCGCCTCATCAGCCGCTGTGAAATTGCGTACCGTACCCAACATCTCTACCTTTTCTGGAATGATATTGGAACGTACACCCCCATGGATGGAACCAATGGTTACTACTCCGGGGTTCTCAGTAATATTTAAGTTTCTGCTCACTATCGTTTGCAGGTTATTTACAATCTGTGCGGCAACCACCACTGGATCTACACTACTCCATGGATAAGCCCCATGTGCTTGTTTGCCTGTAATGGTGATCTTCATATCATTAACGGCTGCCATGGTGCCACCTGGACGATAAGTCAATTGCCCTACTGGGGTTTGCGAGTTGATATGCAACCCGAAGATAACATCTACTTTAGGGTTTTGCAGTACCCCTTCTTTTACCATCAGCTCTGCTCCACCTTCTTCGCCAACGGGCGCACCTTCTTCTGCAGGTTGAAAAATAAATTTAACGGTACCAGCCAGGTCTTTTTTCATACCTGATAAAATCTCTGCCACACCCATGAGGATTGCCACATGCGAATCGTGACCACAGGCATGCATTACGCCAACTTCTTGATCATTATAGGTCGTTTTAACTTTTGAAGCAAAGGGCAACGCTACACGCTCTGTTACAGGCAAGGCATCCATATCTGCCCGTAAGGCCACTACCGGTCCCGGCTTGCCTCCTTTTAAAACCCCAACCACTCCTGTTTTGGCTACGCCCGTTTTAACTTCGATACCCAAATCTTGCAGATGTTTGGCAATAATGGCCGCGGTACGTTTTTCTTGATTGCCCAGCTCTGGATGTTCATGAAAATCCCTCCGCCAATTGATTACTTTTTCTGTGAGGGCATCTGCCCTTTTGCCAACTTCTGTTTTTAAGGTCGAATTTTGGGCAAATAGACAGAATGGAGCAATTAAAAGACCTGAGAGCAATAGTTTTTTCATGATGCTTTACATTAATTTAAGCCAATATAACGAAAAGCTTAAAAAATAAAGGCGATCTACCCGACCATTCTTAAATAGTTTGGCAAAACCTACCTATCGATATATTGAAGCAGTTCTTTTTTATAGGATTTACCAATGGGAATCAATGTTTGGTTGCTGAGGACCAGGTGGTCTTGTGCAATCCTGCTCACCTCCATTTTGTTGACGATATAGGAGCGATGTGCCTGAAAGAACACAGCAGTATTCAATCTTTCTAAAATCCCTTTTAGGGTATGGTATATGATATGGACTTTTTGCTCGGTAATGATCTTTACATAATCCTTACAGCCTTCTATGTATAAAATATCCTGCTGTTTAATGTTCAATAAGCCATCTTTGTCTTTGATCACCAATGTATTTGTGATCGCATCAGTTGAGACAGCTGGCTTTTCTACTTTGGCTACTGCTTTCTCAAATCTTTCGTAAGAAAAAGGTTTCAACAGATAGTCTATGGCATTGAGCTCAAAACCGTCGAATGCATATTGTTTATAGGCTGTAGTAAATATTGTTTTGGGTGCATTTGGTAGGGCCTTTAAAAAATTAACTCCATTTACCAAAGGCATTTCGATGTCGAGGAACAGCAGGTCGATTTTGTTTTTGCCCAGGTATTCAAAAGCCTCAACCGCATTCCTGAATTTTGCCACCAAAGTAAAACCTGGAGTTTCGGCTATATAATGCTCCAACACTTGATGTGCCAGTGGTTCATCATCTAATATCACACATCTGATCATGGTTTTAGGCTTAATTCTGCAACAAAGATATGGTCTTCTTCTGTAAATAAAAGTCGGTTCCGATTGGGGTAATAAAGTTCCAATCTCTTTTTGATATTGCTTAGTCCAATACCTCCACGTTTGTTTTTAAGTGCGATGGGGATTGCTGGCAACATTTCATTTTCAATCCTAAAAATTAGCTGGCCATCTTTAAATGACAACTCTGCAAAAACCCCTGCATCGTTCTCCAACTTGTGCTTTCCGTGTTTGAAACTATTTTCTACCAAGGGTAAAAACAACAATGGTGGGATTTTTAGCTCGGGAATATCTTCAGCCACTTTCATTACAATTTTGGCATGGGGAAACTTTTTTTGTTCCAGTTCAAAGTATCCTTCCAAAAACACAAGTTCTTCTTTCAAATCTACCTCCTCCTGGTCGCAATCGTATAAGATATATTGCATCATCTGCGATAACAGCAAAATGAACCTTGGTGTGTCTTTGGATCCTGTTAGACTCATGCCATACAAACTGTTCAGCGTATTGAACAAGAAATGTGGTTGCAATTGTGTTTTTAACAAATTGAGCTGCAAATGAAGATGGTCTGTTTCTACTTTGTGGCGTTGCACTTCATTGGTATAAGAGAACCTCGAAAAAGCGATACACAAAAAGGCAATGGCATCTGTTAGGATCAGGTTCCAATCCATAAAGAACCCTACATAACCCGAAGCAAAAAAGCGGTGCGATGGCATCCCTTGCGTAAATTGTGCAAAAACCCATGATACAGCCATATTGCTCAACGTAGTAAGGAAAATGAAATACACCAAACTGAGCAAAAACACCCAGCCATATTTTTTAAGGTACAATAAACGCGGTACTGCCCACTTGTAATAAGGAATAAGATAAAGCGTAGAACAGATGCTATACAAACAGATCTCTAAATAAGGCAAATCGTTGTTAAGCACATGTGGCAGCCTGCTCTGCTCTAGATAATACGAATATTTATAGATGCAGACGTAGAACAACCAGATGAGCAGTTCAAATACTAGCGGAAAGGTAATGGATGATTTTTTTGACACAATCCAAAATTCGTAAATTTATTGGTCTTTACGGTATCTGCCTCGACCAACCTCTGTTTTTGCCCGACTAAAGAAACATAGCTTTAAGCTGATGGTGTTAAAAGTCCTTCTGGTCGAATAAATGGGTACCACTGCCCAAACTCTTCCTTCATTTGTGAAAGAAAAAGAACATATGAAATTAAATCTACGTATGAATATGGTGGTAGCAATGGTAGCTATCCTATTCCAGACCAGCACAGTTGCAGCGCAACAAAAATCAGCTAAAGACAACAATATTACTTTAGAGAAAAAAGTGATCAAAGCAATTTCGCTTAAAGATTACCAAAGCTTTAAAGCCAGTGTTGCACCATTGATCAAAGAGATGGGCGTTAAAAAAGTAATCGGTTTGGGCGAAGGTACACATGGCACCGCCGAATTTTATAAAGTGCGTTATTGGATCAGCAGGATATTGATCGAGGAAAAAGGATTTAACTACATCGCCTTTGAAAATGACCTGAGCGATGTTTGGGCCTTAAACCAACAGCTCAGCAGTACTGATGACCTAAATAAACTGATGAAAGACCATTTAATGAGCATTTGGCAGAACGAAGAAACCAAAGAGATGTTGGCTTGGGTAAAAAGTTACAACGCAAAACATAACCAGAAAGTAACCATCAGTGGAATAGATTTTCCGGTATTAAAACCAGATGTAGAAATGTTGATGGCCTTATTGAAACAAGGAAAGGATACGACTTTAATGCCAGCGGTAAAAAGTATGTTGGCTGCAGCATCGTTTCAAGATGAGGTTTGGATCGGCATGAACGATAAAACCTACAAAGCAGATTGGAAATTATTGGGCAAAAGGAGTAAACAAGGTTATATGACTGCTGATTCAATAGCGAAACAAATTCCAACTTCAAAACTAGCGCCTACTTTAAAGGCCGAATTTGAACAGGCATTAACAAATTTAAAACAAGGTTTTGCACCCTTTTATAGTGCCACAGCAGAAGGAGACCGCGATAGCCTGATGGCTAGCAATGCTGCATTGATCTTAAAAGACAGCAATAGCAAAATGATCATTTGGGCACACAATGCGCATTTAGGCAAAACCAAGATCTACGACAATGCTGTAGGTGGCACTGGAGGGTACTTGCTTAAGTTGTTTCCAAATAACTACTTTGTATTGGGTACCGGAACTGCCAATGGAACTTTTGCGGGTACTGTTGACATTAGACCAACCAACAGCAATCCGATGAAGGCCTATACCTTAGAAAAACCGATAACAGGCTCGTGGGACGAAATGTTCAACAACACAGGTTTATCCAGCTTTTATTTTCAACCTGATAAAACGACTGCTGCTAAGCTCTTAAAGCCATTGCGATTTATAGGTTTTGGCACCAAAAGTGACAAGTCTACCTACGATACCGTTAGCTTGGGCAATATGTTTGATGCTTTTCTATTCATCAAAGATACCCATGCAGCTACACCGTTGAAATAGTCAGCATTTTAAATAACAAAGGTACGTTTTAAGCTTACAACGTGCCTTTGTTATTGGATTTAGTTAAACAATCCTTTCAGTTTGTCTACTATGCCACTTCCTTCAGTATCTTGCGAATTGTTATTTTGACCACCTGTAAACATTCCCGTCACATCATTCAGGTCAAACTTCCCATCTTCGCCTCCAGCTAATTTACCTAATACATCCTGTATGTTGAACGAACTGTCGTTAGGGTCATTTGTTTTATTGATAAATTTGGTCATGATCGTTGGGATCAATGAAGCACCAATACCTTTGGCACTTTCAGCATTGATCCCAAGACCCGCTAATTTAGCTGTAAAACTTGTTGTCGCTTGCTGTACTACCGGATTTTCGGCATCGACATTATTCTGATTAAAGGCTGTTGCCAATTTTGAAATGTTACCCGTACTCAACTGATCTTTCAAGGTATCAAAAATTGAACCGGATGCCGCCTGAATAGCTGCTTCATTCTGCTCATTTGGCACATCGTTATTATTTACAATTACATCCTGTGCATTGTCTCTAATTAATTGTTCTAGATTTTCTAACATATGGTTTAGTTTTTTATTTAGTATTTTTACTTCATAAACATTCAATTATGCTTCCAAAAATAAATTTCACCGAAACACCTGCCTATCAGTACTTGGCAGACCATTTTATAACGATTAACGAAACAGATATAAAGAATTTATTTGCCCAAGATGGGGAACGTTTTAAAAAATTCTCTATTCTATTTGAAGACATTCTTGTTGATTTTTCTAAGAATAGAATTGAAGATACCACATTGGCATTGTTAATTCAACTGGCCAGAGAGTGTAAATTAGACGAAGCCATTACGGCCATGTTCAGTGGTGCAACCATTAACCAAACAGAAGGTCGTCCGGTGCTGCATATCGCCTTGCGCAACCAGAGCAACAAAGCCATTTTGGTAAACGGCAAAGATGTAATGCCTGAGGTAAATGCCGTATTAGCTAAAATGGAGAAGTTTAGCAATGCCATCATTTCTGGAGATTGGAAAGGTTATACCGGCAAAGCCATTACCGATATTGTGAACATTGGCATTGGTGGTTCTGATTTAGGACCAGTGATGGTAACCGAAGCCCTAAAAGCTTATAAAACACGTTTAAACCTACATTTTGTTTCTAACATAGACGGCACACATTTGGCCGAAACCTTAAAGAGTGTAGATCCAGAAACTACCTTGTTCTTGGTTGCTTCTAAAACCTTTACCACACAAGAAACCATGACCAATGCCCATAGTGCTAGAGAGTGGTTTTTAAATAGTGGAGCGCAAACAGCAGATATTGCCAAGCATTTTGCCGCGCTTTCTACCAATGCCAAAGATGTGGCAGCCTTTGGGATCGACACCGAAAATATGTTCGAATTTTGGGATTGGGTAGGTGGTCGTTATTCTTTATGGAGCGCCATTGGCCTTTCGATTTCATTAGGAATAGGATTTGATAATTTCAAGCAGTTGTTGGCTGGCGCACATGCAAGTGATCAACATTTTGAAAATACACCATTTGAGCAGAACATTCCTGTCATTTTAGGTTTGTTAGGCGTTTGGTACATCAACTTCTTTGGGGCCGAAACCCACGCCATTTTACCTTACGACCAATATCTGCATCGTTTTGCCGCCTATTTCCAACAGGGCGATATGGAAAGCAATGGTAAACATGTAGACCGCAATGGCGAAGCTGTAGATTATGAAACAGGTCCGGTAATATGGGGCGAACCTGGCACCAATGGCCAACACGCTTTTTATCAATTGATCCATCAGGGCACCAGATTGATCCCTTGTGATTTTATCGCTCCTGCGCAAAGTTTAAATCCGCTAGGCAATCACCACCCTATTCTATTGTCTAATTTCTTTGCACAAACCGAAGCGTTGATGAACGGTAAAAGTGAAAAAGAAGTGATCAAAGAATTAAAAGATGCAGGCAAATCGGAAAGTGAGATTGCTGAACTTGCCCCATTTAAGGTATTTGATGGAAACAGGCCTACCAACTCCATTCTATTGAAAAAAGTTACACCTTATAGCCTAGGTAGTTTGATCGCGCTATATGAGCACAAGATTTTTGTACAGGGGATCATCTGGAATATTTTCAGTTTTGATCAATGGGGCGTTGAACTGGGCAAGCAATTGGCACAGAAGATACAACCTGAACTAAAAGATGACCAACCTGTACACACACATGATTCGTCTACAAACGGCTTGATCAACCAATATAAAAACTGGAGGTAAGCCCAATCTTGTCTACTGGTTAAATTACCATTAATTGATACTTAAATAAATCGCCATCAAATTGCTGTATTGAGCTTATTTGATGGCGATTTTTCTTTTGCCGAAATTTTATCTGTAAATTTCTATAAGCATAGGCAACCTTTTCTATTTCCTTTCCGTAACTACTTGTAGCTAATAAATTTTATTGACTTATTGATTCTATTTTGCTAACACCTGAACTAATCGATGGCTGTATAAAAAAAGACAGACGAAGCCAAAAAGAGCTTTATCGTCTTTATTATGGCTATGCCATGCGAATCTGTTTGCGTTATGCCAAAAGTAAGGATGAAGCTGTAGAAATGGTGAATGATGGTTTTATGAAGGTATTTATGAACATGAATCGTTTTGACAGAGCACGCTCTTTTAATGCATGGATCAGTACCATTATGATCAATACCTCAATTGATTATTACAGACACCGAATAAAACAGATGGAAATGGAAGAATTAAATGCCAAACATGAGATGGAAGATAGTGAAAGTATTCTTTCTCATCTACACTATGAAGAGCTGATCAAATTGGTGCAAAAACTTTCTTATGCCTATAGAACGGTCTTTAACCTGTTTGCCATAGATGGCTATTCGCATGAAGAAATCGCCGAAATATTATCCATTTCTGTAGGCACTTCAAAATCCAATCTCTTTAAGGCAAGAGAGAACTTAAAAAAGATGTTAACAGAAGAAAAACCGGTTCCTGCCAAATTGGGAAATTATTAAGATGAAAGAGCTAAACGATAAAGACTTTGACCAAGCCTTCAAAAAAAGGATGACGGAATCTTATCCTGAATTTGAGGAAGAATCGTGGTTGAAGATGGAAAAGAAACTACGAAAAAGAGACCGTTTGGTGTTTTACAGAAATGCCAGTATCATCCTTTTGTTCCTTTCTTTTGGACTAGGTTTTTATTTGATCAATTCGAAACATAAAGAAAACGATCAGCCACAAATTGTTCAAAAAGTTGACCAATCCTTATCGTTACCAAAAGAAGAGAAAGATCCACAAGTCAATACTAAAGAGACTTCCCTACCTAACGAACACATAGCCGTAAATAGTACTGCCAAAACACTCGATTTTTTAGCTCGTCCAATACTTAAACAAAATGAAATCACAACAAATACTATTCCTTTTAAAGATATCGATAGTAATAAAGATGTGATTGTACCTACCACAAAAACTACTGAGCTTATTGCTGCCATCCCTCAAAATGAGATCGAAAAACCAATTACACAGAATACCGACAATCCAACTGCTACGGTAGCTGTACCCAATGAAAAACCGGTGAAACCCACAAAGACCAAATATAAAATTCCGGTTAGTTTAGCCATTAGTGCAGGGCCCGATTTTAATTCTACCGCAGCAATATTAGGTGGCAAAACAAGTATGGCTGTTGGGGTAAGTGTAAATGTAGGGCTAAGTAAGAAACTCGGTGTACAAACAGGTTTGATCTACGGCTCAAAAAACTATGATGCCAATAGTTACGATTATACCTTCAACAATCCAAATACCCAAGCTACCATTGCTTCTATCCAAGCTTTGTGTAAGGTTTTAGAGATCCCTTTAAAGGCTACCTATAACCTTACCGAAAACCAAAACCGTAGTATCGAGATCAACGCTGGTCTCTCTAGTTATATCATGCTCAAAGAAAACTATGTTTTCAAGTACCTGCCCTCAACTGGCAGAAAAGATAGGGTAAGTGAATTTACCAATGCCAACCAACATTTTTTCAGTGTATTGGACCTATCTGCAACTTATAATATCAAGTTAAAAAGCAAAAAATTTGCACTTGGCTTCGAGCCTTATATCAAAATCCCTTTGGGTGGTATTGGCGAAGGCAATGTGCCGCTGAAATCAAGTGGTGTATCCTTAAAACTACGTTATGACCTCAATAAAAAATAAAAAGCTAGTCTTAGCACTGATCTGCTGTTTGGGGTTTGTACTCCAAAGCACTGCCCAAACCTTTGTTGGCAAAAGCATTAAGGTAAACCTGTTTTCGAGCACACCTGTTGAAGACATCAAGGCCTCTAGCACTACAGGAAGTGCAGTTTTAATTGCCCAAACGCAAGAATTGGCTGTTCAGTTACCCATCAAAAGTCTGGTATTTGACAGGAAACTGATGCAGGAGCATTTTAACGAGAACTACATGGAAAGCGACAAATATCCATTGGCCAAGTTCAAAGGGGTGATTGAACCTAAGATCGATTGGACCAAAGATGGAGAATATACCGTCAATGCCAAAGGCACGCTCACGGTGCACGGCGTAGACCAGCCCAGAAGCATCAGTGGAAAAATTACGATTAAAAATGGCATCATCAATCTTGATTCCAGTTTCGAAGTGACCTGTGTAGCCCATCAGATCAAAATTCCAAAACTGGTCTTTACCAAAATAGCTGAAGTGATCCAGCTTAAAGTCTCAGGTACATTAACTCCTCTAAAATAAACGCCATGAACAAACCTAAACTATTCATTTACCTTTTCTTGCTATTGGTGATCATTGCCATGCATGCCAGTGCACAACAAGTAGATTCACTCTTAAAAACCTTAGATGGCTCTGCTAAGTTCAACACCGTTGAAGCGACCTTTAAATCGCCACATGTTGTACTTTCGCATTCTAGCGAAACGCAGAAAAAGCACGACCTCGACTTAAGGATACGTCACCATTTTGGAGATATTGGTGGAAAATTTGGTGGTGCTCATACTTTATATGGCTTAGATGTAGCGACCGACTTGTTTATTGGATTAGATTATGGGGTCTCTGATAAACTGACCATTGGTCTGGGCCGTAGCAAACACGATGAGCTTTATGACCTCTATGTTAAACAGAAAATATTCCAACAAAAGAATGATGGTGGAATGCCGATCAACCTCACATTTTTAGCTCAGGTAGCTTTAATTGCCAGAAAACCTTTTGCCACAACAGAGTTTAGCAATTACAGTGACCGATTGAGCTATTTTATCCAGCCTATTATTTCCAGAAAATTCTCTTCTCAGATTTCGGGCCAGATCATGCCAGGTCTATTGATCAGATCGGCTACGGGTGATGTAAATGATCCTGAAAACTTATTTACGGTAGGATTTGCAGGTAGGATCAAACTCACCAAACGCTTGTCATTTGTTGCAGATTATACACTGGTTAATGGTTTATCAAGACCAAATGATTTAACTGTTAAATATTATAACCCTTTGGGCGTAGGTCTAGAGATTGAAACAGGTGGGCACATCTTCTCCCTCAATTTTATGAATTCTGAATACATCCTTGAAAACAATTTTATTTCCAACACCCAAAAATCATGGGGCAAGGGAGGCGTTCGTTTTGGCTTTACCATTTCCAGGAATTTTAGCCTTTTTAAATCGAAAAATAAAAATCAAGATACAAAATCGACTATTTACTAAAACAAAAGAACCATGGAACGTAACGAATTTATCAAATCACTAGGCTTAGGAATAGCGCTAGTGTGTACTGGCAGTTGTATGTCGGGGTGTGGTGGGAGCAAATCAGATGATCCTACACCAAATCCAGGTGGCGGAGGTGGGGGTGGAACTCCATCAGGTACAAAAGTAGATGTTAATCTGGCCACCCAGCTGATGTCTGTTGGTTCATTTTTAACCTCAAATGGCGTTTTATTTGTTCGCTTGGCTGCTGGCAATACCACTGCTTCATTTGTAGCCACACAAGCAACTTGTCCACACCAGGGTGGCACTTTAAACTGGATCCAAGCGAGCAACCTTATCCAGTGTAGTTTACACAGTTCACAATATTCGGCTGCTGGCACTGTACTTGCCCAACCTTCTGATGGGGGTACAACAAGTGCATTAAAAATATATAGCACTTCAATTACTGGCAATACACTTACTGCAACAGTGTCTTAGTTTTTAAGGTTGATCTGGGAGTGAGGGTATTTCCTCCTGGATCAACCCTACTTATATGACATACTAAGGACATGATTAAACCGTTTTCCATTAAACTTTATTCCATTTATTTTGTTTAATCTTATAAGGAAAGGAATGATTATGAAAACGCTTAAAAACCTGATTTTTATCTTTTTAGCTTTATTTGCTTTTAAAGTAAATGCACAAACTGATAAAGCCACGACCACCAAAATCGTAGAAGAAAAAAACTACACTTTTGTTGCTACTAGTGCAATGCCCTTAAACAATACAGACATCAATAATATCTTAAGTAGAATGCCTGGGAACACTGGCGGAGGGAATATCAATTTATCTGGTAGTAGTTATGATGTAAGGATAACTCCAGATAGTATCATTGCCTATCTTCCTTATTATGGCAGAGCTTATACTGCTCCTTTAAATAGAGATGATAATGGTTTTAAATTTACTTCCAAAGATTTTGCCTATACCTCAAAAAAACGTAAAAAAGGAGGCTGGGAAGTAGTGATGAATACCAAGGACACCAAAGATAGCCCAAGATTAACACTAAGCATTTCTGAAAACGGCTACGGTTCGTTGATCATTACCAGCAACAATAAACAATCTATTACCTATAATGGTTATTTGGCAGAAAACGCCAAGAAAGATTAGTTATTGATTCAATAATTTGATTTCATAAAGTTTAGGCCATTTTTTGCCGCCTACAAATAAACGTTTGCCTTTTGCATCCCATGCAATGCCGTTCAGCACATTGTTTTGCTCTTCATCAGGCGTTTTAAAGTAATTTTTAGGTACAATGGCCGACAAGTCTATTTCTGCTTCTACAATGCCCGAAATAGGGTCTATCCTTACAATTTTATTGGTAAGGTAAACATTGGCATAAATTTTACCGTCTATGTATTCTAATTCATTCAGACTGTTAACCGGGCCCTTATCATCATAAACTTCTAAATAGCTTTCTTCCTTATAGGTTGTTGCATTCATCAGCCAGATCCTGTTGGTACCGTCGCTCCGTAGAATATGCGTGCCATCAAAAGTGAGGCCCCAGCCTTCTCTACTGTTCTGATAAGGGAATGTACCCAATTGTTTAAAAGACTTGGCATCGAATATAAAACCGATGTTTTCTTGCCAGGTCAACATGATGATTTTGTCTCCAATCTTAAGAGATCCTTCTCCAAAATATTGAGGTGCTAAAGTTGTTTCTTGTAGGGTTTTGCCAGACTTCAAGTCTACCCATTTTAATTTTGATGCTCCTTTTTCGCCTGTACTCTCTAACAATCTTCCATCGATATAGCTTAGGCCTTCGGTATAGGCACTGGTATCATGCGGAAATGTATTCACCACTTTATAGGCCAGCTGTACAGGTTTGTGGTTTGTTTTTAAAACAATATTTGTAGTGATGGTATCTTTTTGATCATTGTGTTTTACAATGGCCGTGATCATCCTATAACCCAACTTCTGGTCTTTTGTGGGCAACAATACGGGTTGGTTGTTATGGAATATGCCGATGATCTTGTTGTCGATCAAATAAGCAATCTCATCAACCTTCACATCTTTTGGCACATCAATTTGCATCGAAATTTCATCCCCTACATTAAAATTTTGTCCTTGACTAGGTGTAGAAAAAGTAAAAGATGGTTCGCTTTTCTCTTTACAACCAAAGAAAAGGGTGATACAAAAAATAATGCAAACTACTGTTTGACATGGATAAGAACTGTGTTTTTTAATAGGGCCAAAATGCATCTTCAATATGGTTTATGGTATATTTATCTTGTTGGTTAAATAAAACGGCAATAATATCAAAACGGATTTCTCCTTGATGGTCCATTAGTTCAATATATTCATTTGCCGCAGTCTCTAATTGTTTTTGCTTAGCCAAGTCTACAAAATCTTCTGGCATCCCAAAACTGCTGCCGCTTCTTGCCTTCACTTCTACAAAGATGAGTTGTTTGTTCAAATAAGCAATCAGATCAATCTCTGCTTTGCCAAATGTCCAATTCTCCTCTAAGATTTCGTATCCTTTTTGTGCCAGATAGTGTTTTGCAATATCCTCTCCTTTAAAGCCTAGATCGTTGTGCAATGCCATCTGTTATTTTACAATTACCGAACCTAGAAACCTAGAGATTTCCTTCTCTACATTTTTGATAAAAGCATAACGTTGCATCAAGATTTCTTGGTTGGTTGCATCAGTTTCTATTTTGATCTCGCTTAATAGATCCAGCAAAATCCGGTCAACTTTTCTCTTTTTAAGATGATAAAGTCCGCCTAAAATGGTCGCTTTTAAATTTACCGTTTCATCACGCACGTAAATGTTATGCTTGTTGTACCAGTTTTCGCTCAGGCTGTAGGGCGATGTTGACAAAGTTATGGCCAGATCTGCGATTTCCCTATCCTCACTTTTGATGAACTGATTGGCTGTTGGCAACTGCCCATTTTCTATTTCTAATCGGTAATGGTCAATCACTTTTTTACAAAGTGCATTTTCGAACGTTACGTCTGTTAAGTTCTGAATGATAAATGAACCAATGTACATGTTATCTATCTTATCCCAGCTTACCAATTCGTGTCCAAAGGCCAATAACAAGCGAACGATTTCCTGTTCCTGCAGCTCATCATTTGCGGCCACCTGTAGCGTTTCGGCAACTGTTGGTCCATCATCAGCAAATAGGTTATCAGGTGGCATATCCTGATATTGTTGCTGCGCCTGTGGCCTACCTTGCGGTGTACCTTTCTTCAGTTTGGCAGCACGCATGGTATTGAGCTCGCTGAGCAAGATGCGTTCTTCTATGGCCAGTAAACTACTACACTCGCGGATAAATACAGAAGCTTTGATGTTATCAGGAATTTTGGCAATACTTTCTACAATGTCGCGGATGATCCCTGCCCGTTTGATTGGGTCGTTACCCGCCTCAGCCAAAAGGATATTGGCTTTGTATAAAATAAAATCTTTGCGGTTGTTCTCTATATAGTTTTTGAACTCTCCGGCACCTACCTTGTGCATGTAAGAATCAGGGTCATCTCCTTCAGGAAAAGAGACTACTTTTACGTTGAGCCCTTCTTCTAAAATCATGTCCAAGCCACGTAACGATGCTTTGATGCCAGCAGCATCGCCATCATATAAAATGGTTACGTTTTGTGTAAAACGACCAATTAAACGAATCTGCTCAATGGTTAAGGATGTTCCGGAAGAAGCCACCACATTCTCTATATGGGCTTGGTGTACTGCCAAAACATCGGCATAACCTTCTACCAGGTAACAGTTGTCTAAATCTCTGATGGCTTTTTTGGCTTGGAACAAACCATACAACACATTCGATTTATGGTAAATATCGCTTTCTGGGGAGTTGACATATTTGGCTACCTTTTTATCGGTCTTTAACGTTCTTCCACCAAAACCGATTACCCTACCGGTAAAGTTATGGATGGGAAACATCACCCTACCTCTAAACCTATCGAAAAGCTGTCCTTTATCATTTCTGATGGCCAATCCTGTTTTTTCCAGGTATTCTTCGGCATGTTTATTCTTGATGGCATTTTGGGTCAGCGCATCCCAAACATCAGGAGAATAACCAAGGTTAAACTTCTTTACGATGTCTTCGCGAAATCCACGTTCCTTAAAATAACTTAGGCCAATTGCCCTACCTTCTTCACCATTCCAGAGTTGTTCTTCAAAATAGTTGGCCGCAAACTGAGAAACGATGTATAGACTTTCCCTTGCATTCTGGGCTTCAACATCTTGTACGGTCTCAACGGTTTCTTCTACCTCAATGTTATATTTTTGGGCCAGGAACTTCAGTGCTTCCGGATAGGAATACTTTTCGTGTTCCATGATAAAGCGAACAGAATCTCCACCCTTACCACAGCCAAAACATTTGTAGATCCCTTTGGTTACAGAAACATGGAAAGAGGGTGTCTTTTCTCCATGGAACGGACAATTGCCAATCAAGCTCGTTCCGCGTTTTTTGAGATGTACAAAATCACCCACCACCTCTTCAATACGGGCGGTGTCCATTATTTTGTCTATGGTTTCACGGTTGATCATAATCTTTTATCGTCATTTCGAGAAGGAACGACGAAGCAATCTTCCCTACTTATCTCATTCACCATTCTTTTACTTCTTCCCATAAATCCATCCAATTGGGATTCATGTCTTGTATTAATTTTATTTTTTGTTCTATTTCTGCCTTTTATTCTTTTCTTCGGCAATTGCTTCATTTATTGTTAGCTAAGAGCAAAAATAAACCAATCTGGATTACTTTATAAAAGGTAACATCGTATCGGCTACCAATTGGTTACCTGCATCGTTAAGGTGTACCAGATCATTGGTTAAAATGCCTCTATCTTTGTTTTCGGTATTGTTTTTTGCTTCGTAAGCTGTAAATGCTTTTCTAAGGTCGCAAAGTGGCAGGTTATTTTTAGCAGCTAATTCTCTAATGCCCGCAGCATATTTGTTCAAATCAGCATCAACCTCATTTGCATCGTCTTTCTTTTCGCCAATAACCGATGGCGTACAAAGTACGACCTTGCTACCATTAGCCTGGATCTTAGTGATCAATGCCTGATAGAATTTGAGGTACTTATCATAATCGGTTCCTGTTCTTGCGCCTAATTTATGCCAAACATCGTTGATTCCTACATAGATTACTACCAGGTCTGGTTTTTTGTTCAGCACATCTTCTTCCATCCTTAGATAAAGGTCGTATACTTTATTTCCTCCAATGCCAGCTCCGATCAGTTCGTATTTGGTCGGGTCTAAATTCTTTTTCAGCAAATTGATATAACCATTTCCTTGTACACCCATTTGTGTAATCGAATCGCCAAAGAAGATTACTTTTTTAGGTTTTGCTTTCATAGCCACACATAGCGACAAAATAGCAACTATGGTTACTAAACTGCCTAATTTAATAGAATTCTTCATGTTAATTGTTATTGAGTAATTTAAAATCCAAGCTAAAATCTTTTGTAGACTTCTTATATATCGAATATGAAGATCACAATATGCGATGACTCAATTGATCCTTTCATCTTCAAATTTTTAATGTTTTAAAGTTAATTGTTTAGCACCTATTATTTTGTCAAAGCTTAATATTTTTCTACCTTGAAGTTTAAACCTAAACCATGACAACGCTTTTCAAAAAGACTATCGTATTCGCCTTTTTTATATTTTGCACCATCAACGTCAGTTTAGCACAAAATATACCCAAATATTTTACAGAGATCAGTACCGGATTTTGGAGCGGAAAAAGTGGCATCATTGTATCCATAAATGATACTTCTTTAACTTTAAGCCGCAAAAACGTTGAAAAAGTTGTTCCCTTTAGCAAAATCAAAAAAATGAGGGTATATGACAATACCAAAATAAAGTCGCTTAGCGCCGTTACAGCAATAGCTTTAGTTGGTAACATTGTATATGCCTTTACCATAGACAATGCTTGGCATGCGGTTTTAGTGGGCACGGTGGGCACATTAGGTGTAGCTTATATTTGCTATTTAGTATATAAGTGGATCAATCCCCCAATGATGTTTTATAACCCACGGAAAGCACCTTTATCTCCAACAGAACTTGCCAAAAAAATCAGTCCTTATCTATATACGCCAACAACGCCTTAATTATTTTTGTCCGCTTATTTTAAAATCCAAATCCTGAAAATCGAAGCTAAAATCTGTTAGTGGAGAAATAGCTGCCATTTTAAATCCATTCGGCTTGCCCTCATTGTCTAATGAAAAGTTGACAAAAGCATCGGCATCCAAGCTTCTATCGTACCATTTTACGATAAAGGTATTGCCTTTGTAATAGGTCATATCGCCTCTTAGTTTTGGAGCATTTTTTGCTCTAAAATGCATTTTTCCATTTACCTCGCTAATGGTAACCTCACCAAACCAAGAGTCGGTAAAAGTTCCGAAATAGGTTTTCGCTTCTGGTTTTGCGCCAGCTGTTTTTTGCGAAGCTGCAATATCTGCCCAGGTTCTGTCTACAATTTCTTTGGCTTCTTTTTCATTTTTCAACCTATTGTCGTTATAGGTTTTGATCCGGTTCATTCCTTTAATTCCAAGATAACCATCTTTGATGCTATTGGTAATCGAATTAAAGGCGGCTCCCGACTGTTGGTTGGTCAATACAATGATCCCTAATTTAAGCTCTGGCAAAATGGTAACCTGAGTTACGATACCCGAAAGACCACCTGTATGTGTGGCTTGAAAAGTACCATTAACCGAACTTAAGAACCAGCCCAAGCCATAACTGCTAAAGCTAGCTGGGTTACCATTGTTGATCAAGGTCTGTGGTGTCCACAACTCTTTGGCAACTGTCGGACTAAATAATCGTTTATCTAAATTATCGCCATATCTACCGCCATTGATCATGGCCGTAATCCATTTGCTCATATCTGTTACACTCGAATAAACTCCACCAGCGGCATTGGCAATTTCGCCAAAGCTTAAACCAACTGGCAACAGCTTGTCTTCATAAGGTGCATGTCCGTCAATTACATTCGATTTATCTTTTAAACGGTACCAAGACGCAGCGGTCTTGCCCATTCCCAATGGCTTAAAAATCCTATTCTCGATAAATTCATCGTAGGTCATACCAGAAACCCTAGCTATAACTTCACCTGCAACAATGTACAATAGGTTATCATAATCGTATTTGGTACGGAAAGAGGAAACTGGTTTTAAATATCTCAGGTTATGGATCAATTGTTTTTTATCAACAGTCGACGAATCTGGCCAGATCATCAGATCGCCTGCACCTAAACCCAAGCCACTGCGGTGTGTCAATAGATCCCTAACCGTAAATTCGTTGGTTACGTAAGGGTCGTACATTTTAAATTCAGGGATCACATCTGTAACCTTTGTATCCCATGTTATCTTTTTTTCATCAACCAACATTCCTAAGGAGGCGGCTGTCATTGCTTTTGTATTGGAGGCCACACCAAACAATGTATTTTCATCAACCTTTAAATTGGTTTTGATCGAACGTACACCATAACCTTTAGCATGGATCACTTTTCCATCTTTAATCACGGCCACGGCCACACCAGGCACATTAAAAGTGCTCAAGGTTTTTTCGGCTACACTATCTATCTGTTTACTGGTTAGTACTTGCGCCTGTAGGCCAAAGCCCGAAAACAGTGCGGCTACCAAAAACAATTTTGTTTTAATAGGATAAAATGATTGCATAAAGTTTGGATCTATTTAAAGGCTTAAAGATAATAATCTTTTGACTTTAATAGTTGCGTACACATGGCATTATTTGCCTTTACCCAACTTGTAATCTTTGTGCACGACCAAAAAACTTGCTCTTTCTTCTTTTTTGAAGGGATAATCCCAATTGCCCTGATAGGTAATCTTAGTGGGCAGTTTCACCTCATCAAAATAGCTCATTTCAATGTTCATCTGCACATCAAAATCAAAAAGCATGTTGCTGTATTTCATGTCTACATAACGGCCTAAGATTTCGAAGTTCCTTTGGTCAAAAATGGTAACCAGCTCTTTGATCATCAGGCCATCTTTTGTCCAACTGCTTAGGTCTGGTTTTACAGCTACCTTGAAACGATACACAGGAATTGAATCCAGATAAGTCGCCTTATAAAATGTATAATCGTAATATTGGCGCATGTTGGCCGTAAAGATCTGGGTCTTGTTGCCGATAAAAGGCAGGCCTTTAATTGGCCTTCCGGGATTGAAGATCAGTGTCTTTAATTTGTCTTTGTAACTTTCATTCGTTCCACCACCTTTGGCATTAGGTACTGGGGCATGAGGCACAAAATCAGTATTGTAGGCATTCATAAATATATAATCGAACATCTCAACAGTATAGAGCTGGTACTTGCCATTCTTTTTATAGACCCGTCCGTTGTCTTCCTTTACCAAATACTCCATTTTGTATGGACCATTGTTGTTGTGCCTGATCTTTCGATAGATCTTGCCGTCAACCTTATCTTTTTTATCGTAGGTGTACACTCTATTTTCGGCAATGAAAGTATATTTTTTCATGTTCCGAAAAGCCTGATAAAAACTGGTATCGTTGATCACCGCATTGATAAAACGCTCTACGTTTAGCCGTTCGCCCTTGGCCATGATTGAATCCAAGGTAATTGTTCTAATGGTATCTGGATTGAAACGAGGAATTTCCTGAGCTTTGGCGTTCAAGAAAAATAAAAATAAAACCAGCGATAGCATTACTTTCTTCATGTGGTACTCATTACAATTATCCTGCCTGTTTTATATTGAAAAAGGTAAAATGGCAAATGGATGATGGTGAAATCGATCGGGTAATCCATTCCATGTTGCATCTTCCCTCTTACATTTTACTTATCTATTAGTTCCCCAATTGTTTCAATGCGATGTAGGCCATCAAACCCGTTGAGGTCCTCAATGCATCTTCATCGATATCAAAGTTTGGTGTATGTACCGAATAAGTTGTGCCTTTTGCGGCATTTCCAGTACCCAAGCGGTAAAAACAGGCGTCAGTAACCTGCGAATAATAAGCAAAATCTTCCGCCGCCATCCAGATATCCAGGTCAATAACGTTTTCTTTACCCAAGTAGTCTTCTGCAAAAGCACGAGCATTGGCGGTAAGTTCTTCTTCATTGATCAGGAAGGGATAACCATGCATGATGTTAAAATCACAACTGCCACCCATGCTCTCGGCAATGCCTTCAGCCATTTTTTTCATCAATTTGTGGGCTTCTTTTCTCCACTCCTCATTTAAGGTCCTAAAGGTTCCTTCCAGTTTAACCTCGTTGGGAATAATGTTGGTTGCCCCATTAGCGTTTACCTTACCAAATGAAAGTACCGATGGTAGGCGTGGATCCGCATTGCGACTTACAATCTGCTGCAAAGCCACAATGATGTGGGCAGTAATCAGAACAGGGTCGATATTTTGATGTGGTTGTGCGCCATGTCCACCTTTTCCATGAACGGTTACATACAACTCATCTGTAGAGGCCATATAAATTCCCGAACGGAAACCAACTTTACCCGTTTCTATCAATGGCATTACATGTTGTCCAACGATAGCCTGCGGTTTTGGGTTTTCCAATACACCTTCCTTGATCATGATACTTGCCCCACCCGGAAGCAGTTCTTCTGCTGGTTGAAAAATCAATTTGACCGTACCAGCAAACTCATCTTTTAATTGGTTCAAAATATAGGCTGTACCCAATAAGGAAGAGCTGTGTACATCGTGTCCACATGCGTGCATTACGCCATGGTTCTTAGAACGGTAAGGTTTATCATTGGCCTCGTGGATCGGTAAAGCATCCATGTCTGCACGTAGCGCAATGATGCGATCAGAAGGTATCTTACCTTTGATCAAACCAACTACGCCCGTATTGGCCATATCTGTAAATTCGATGCCCCAAGCGGTCAGTTTTTCTTTAATGAAAAGAGAAGTCTGGAATTCTTTAAAAGATAGTTCTGGATTGGCATGAATGTGATGGCGATAGCCAACAACATCATTATATATTTTAGCTGATAATTCTTGTATTTTGTTCTTCATGTGTCTTTCTCTTTAAACTATCTGTTAACTTCTTCCAGTTCTGGTGCATTGATCTTTTCTCTGATGATAAAAAGCGTAGGAAAAACGCCTTTAAGCTCATTCAATAGATTTTGCGCCTCTAATCTAGTCCTAAAATCGCCTACACGTAGGTAATAATTGGGCTCTTTATAAGTAATATAGGTCCGCAGTTTAGGATAAGCACCCTTAAACCTGTTCTGCTCATTAAAAGCTTCTTTTCTATCCAACCCGTAAAAAATCTGTACCCGATATCCCATCTGCGATACTATAGTTGTACCTGTGGGATTGGTTGTGGTAGGCCTTTTCTTATTAAGCTCGATGCGTTTGGCAATCAAACTATCAATAAGCGGATCTTTGATTACCGTAACCTCTCCTTTTGTTTGGGCAAAAGAATATTCAAAGCAAAATATACAAATCAAAAAAAGATAAACTCTTACCATAAATCACAATTCAATATCCACGTTTCCAATAATCGGACCATATTTCTTCCTCGCCAAAATGGGCTAGGCTTAAAAAAAGAATGCCGAACTTTTTGCAAAATTCGGCATTCTTATCTTGTATTGCAAATTATGCGTTTGCGCCGTGGCAGTTTTTAAATTTCTTACCACTACCGCAAGGGCAAGGCTCATTACGCCCAACCGTAACTTCTTTACGGATAGGTTGTGGTGGAGCCATTTCTCTTGTATCTTCCATTGGCATGGCACTACCGCCAGACTGGGCATATTCTGGCTTAGATGTTTTCAATTTGTTCTGCTCACGTCTAGGCGCTTGAACTTCTCTTACATCATCCGCATCTTGCTGAACCGGAATACCACCTTTATATAAGAAACTTACTACTTCTTTATTCACCACATTCAACATGCTTTTGAACAGATTGAAAGCTTCCATTTTATAAATGATCAATGGGTCTTTTTGTTCATAAACCGCATTTTGTACAGACTGTTTCAATTCGTCCATTTCGCGTAAATGCTCTTTCCAACTGTCATCAATCAAAGCAAGGATGATTGTTTTTTCAAAAGCTTTGGTTACCTCACGTCCTTTATTGGCCAATGCTTTTTTCAAGTCAACTGGCACCTGGATATGACGCATGCCATCGGTAAATGGAACTACGATCTGCTCTACATGGTCTCCGCGTTCTTCAAAAACCTGCTTCAATACTGGTAAAGCCTGGTTCATGATGCCTTCAGATTTACGGGCATAGAAAGTGGTTACTTCTTCAAACAAGATGTCTGTTAAGGCATGGATGTTTTTCGAGTTGAACTCTTGTTCTGTAATGGCCGTATCTGACGAGAAGTTTTTGATTACTTCTAATCTAAATCCTTCATAGTTTGAGCTTTCTTTGTATTCGGTTACGATATCTTCAGCAACATCAAACACCATATTGTTCATGTCTACATCTAAACGATCGCCAAATAAAGCATTGCGACGTTTGGCATAGATCACCGAACGTTGAGAGTTCATTACATCATCATATTCCAATAAACGTTTACGTACACCAAAGTTGTTTTCTTCTACTTTTTTCTGTGCACGTTCGATAGAGTTGGTGATCATCGAGTGTTGGATCACTTCACCTTCTTCAATACCCATCTTCACCATGATGTTAGAAATACGCTCTGATCCAAATAAACGCATCAAGTTGTCTTCCAACGATACAAAGAACTGTGAAGTTCCTGGGTCACCTTGACGACCAGCACGACCGCGCAACTGTCTGTCTACACGACGAGACTCATGGCGTTCTGTACCTACAATTGCCAAACCTCCAGCATCTTTAACACCTGGACCTAATTTAATATCCGTACCACGACCAGCCATGTTGGTGGCAATGGTAACTGTACCCGCAATACCTGCTTCTGCTACAATATCAGCCTCTTTTTGGTGCATCTTCGCGTTCAACACATTGTGTTTAATGCCGCGAAGTTTTAGCATTCTGCTCAACAATTCCGAAATCTCAACAGATGTTGTACCCACCAATACCGGACGGCCAGCTTCTGTTAATTTTACAATTTCTTCGGCAACAGCATTATATTTCTCTCTAATGGTACGGTATACATAATCTTGGTGGTCTAATCTCGCCATTACACGGTTGGTTGGTATTTCTACCACGTCCAATTTATAGATAGACCAGAACTCGCCTGCTTCGGTAGTTGCCGTACCCGTCATACCGCATAATTTGTGGTACATACGGAAGAAGTTCTGCAAAGTAACCGTTGCGTACGTTTGTGAGGCATCTTCTACTTTTACATTCTCTTTAGCCTCGATTGCTTGGTGCAAACCGTCAGAATAACGACGACCATCCATGATACGGCCAGTCTGCTCATCAACGATTTTGATCTTACCTTCATCGATAATGTATTCAACATCGATCTCGAATAAGGTATAGGCTTTTAACAATTGGTTTACCGAGTGGATACGCTCTGCTTTTACAGCATAATCGCGCATCAATGCATCTTTCTGTGCAATCTTGTCTTCACTGCTTAAACTTGATTTCTCAATTTCGGCAATTTCGGTACCTACATCTGGTAAAACGAAGAAACTAGGGTCTTCACCTTGTTGGGTAATCAGTTCGATACCTTTTTCGGTCAATTCTACTTGGTTGTTTTTCTCATCGATGTAGAAGAACAACTCAGAATCTACCTTTGGCATATTCTTAGACTGGTCAGCCATGTAATGGTTTTCAGTTTTAAGCAAGGTCTGTCTTACACTTCCTTCACTTAAGAACTTGATCAGCGCTTTATTTTTTGGCAAACCACGGTGTGCACGTAATAGGGCTAAACCACCTTCACCTTCTTCTGTTCCGGTTTTACCATCGTTGATTAATTTCTTTGCATCATTTAAGGCCTGACTAACAAATGCTTTTTGTGCATTCACCAAACGTTCGATACGTGGTTTAAGCTCATGAAACTCGTGCTGATCGCCAAAAGGCACAGGACCAGAAATGATCAATGGGGTACGGGCATCATCAATTAACACTGAATCGACCTCATCCACCATGGCAAAGTGCAACTTACGCTGTACCAATTGGTCTGGTGTCTGCGACATATTGTCACGCAGGTAATCGAAACCAAATTCATTGTTTGTTCCGTAGGTAATATCTGCCAAGTAAGCATTTCTACGTTCTTGAGAGTTTGGCTCGTGTTTATCAATACAATCAACCTTTAGGCCATGGAACTCAAACAAAGGTCCGTTCCACTCTGAATCTCGTCGGGCCAGGTAGTCATTCACCGTAACGATGTGCACCCCTTCGCCAGCTAAAGCATTAAGGTAGGCAGGTAATGTACTTACCAAGGTCTTACCCTCACCGGTAGCCATCTCTGCGATCTTACCACTGTGCAATACCATACCACCAATCAACTGTACATCGTAGTGCACCATGTTCCATGCTACTTCAGTACCTGCAGCGTCCCATTTATTGGCCCAATATGCTTTATCGCCTACAATTTTAACATTGCTTTTACGGGCGGCGTAATCTCTGTCAAACTGTGTTGCCGTTACTTCTAATGCTTCGTTTTCGCTTAAACGACGAGACGTATCTTTAACAACCGCGAAAGCTGCTGGCATGATCTGTAGCAATACTTTCTCCAACTCTACATTTCTTTCTTTGGCCAAAGCATCAACCTCTTCGTACAAGGCTGTTTTCTCTTGCAATGACAGTTCTTGGTTTTCTGCATTCAGTTTGGTCTCTGCAACTTTTGCATCAATAGCAGCCAATGCCTCGGCAATGGTTGCTTTAAACTCGATGGTTTTATGACGTAGCTCATCATTACTCAATGAGGCTAATTTTGCGTATTCTTCGTTTATCTGTTGAACTAAGGGCTGTAATGCCTTAATATCTCTTTCTGATTTGCTTCCAAATATCTTGGCTAAAAATCCTAACATGTTCTATATCTAGTTTATAAAAATTCAAAAATGACTAATTTGCAACAACCAAGCCATTACTATGCAGTAAGCCAACTTGGCAGTTAAAGTGCGTTAAAACGCCAACTCGTTCTATATTACAATAGCACGAGCATTGTTAATTTAAAAGAAGGAGTAATTTAGGGGCTGTTATTTTTTGGTTTACCTACAACTGCCAGATCTGCAACAACTTGGTTGTGTGCCCTGTGTTTGGCTACCTGTAGTTTAGGCAATGCCCCTATGGAAGCTAACTCGCTATAAGATAAAAAAAAAGGACTTTGATAATCATCATTCAGCTGATCAGCGTCCTGCGTAATTGTTTGTGAAGCAACCTGTTGTCTGTTACAATAGCGCTCGGTCAAAATCCTTAGACTCTCAACTCGCTCAGTTTTGGCAAGGTGGGTTAAGCTAAAAAAAACCAGAGATATGGTAACGATATGCTTCATTTCTAGCGGCAAATCTAATTTTAATCTTTTACATATAGAAATATGATTGCATCTAATCTCATATTCGTGGTGTTAAAAGGGCTGAGAAATCTTATTTTCTATTTCCTGTTATTCCCATTACTTATCCCTCCTGTCTATTTATTTACATTTTATGCATCTTCTAAATTAAAGCAATATCTTTGTTGCCATGACGATTTTACTATTAGGTTCTGGTGGAAGAGAATGTGCTTTCGCTTGGAAGATGAGCCAATCTGCTCAATGCTCAAAATTATTTATCGCTCCTGGAAATGCAGGTACGAGTGCTTATGGCAAAAATGTAAACCTTAATCCAAATGATTTTGAAGCTGTAAAGGCATTTGCACTAAAAGAAGGTGTTGAGCTTTTGGTAGTTGGCCCAGAAGAGCCTTTGGTAAATGGTATCCACGATTTTTTTAGCAATGACGAAGCTTTGGCACATATCCCAGTTATTGGACCTAAAAAAGAAGGTGCAATTTTAGAGGGAAGTAAAGATTTCTCTAAGCAGTTTATGGAACGTCATGGCATTCCAACAGCAAAATCGAGGTCATTTAACAATGAGAATCTGGCAGAAGGTTTAGCTTACCTACAAACACATGCTTTACCTGTGGTTTTAAAAGCCGATGGTTTAGCTGCCGGCAAAGGCGTATTGATCATCGACAATACAGCAGAAGCACAAGAAGAGCTGAAATTAATGTTAGGTGGTAAATTCGGCAATGCTGGAAGTACCGTGGTGATCGAGGAGTTTTTAACAGGGATCGAGCTTTCTGTTTTTGTATTGAGCGACGGACAAAACTACGTGGTTTTACCAGAAGCCAAAGACTACAAAAGAATTGGCCAAGGTGATACCGGCCTAAATACAGGTGGTATGGGCTCTGTATCTCCGGTGCCTTTTGCAGATGAAGCCTTTTTAGCAGAGATCAAAACCAGCATTATCCAACCTACCATTGATGGTTTGGTAAAAGATAAAATCGATTATACAGGGTTTATTTTCTTTGGGTTGATCAAAGTTGGCAACAAGCCTTATGTAATTGAGTACAATTGCCGCATGGGTGATCCAGAAACCGAAAGTGTGATTCCTAGAATTGAGAACGATTTGGTAGAGCTGTTTAATGCTTGTGCCCAAAAGAAATTAGGTAATTATAAAATCAACATCAGCAATAAAAGTGCAGCAACGGTAATGATTGTGGCAGGTGGCTATCCGGGCGAGTACGAAAAAGGCAAGGCAATTTCTGGCTTAGAAAACCTACGCGATTCATTGGCTTTCCATGCAGGCACTAACCTAGAAGGTGGTGTGGTTAAAACCAATGGTGGAAGAGTAATTGCCATTACCAGCATCCAAGATAATCAATTCAACGCGTTACAGTGCGCTACTGCTGATGCCGCCCGCATCTATTTTGATGGCAAATATTTTAGAGAAGACATTGGTTTCGATCTGATGTAATTGAAACCAACTTGCATAAAAAAAGCCCCGACCATGGTCGGGGCTTTTTGATTCAATATTTATTAGAATTATTTGGTTTTTCCACCACCTAATAATTCTGCTAATTTGGTCTGTAAAGCTTCACCAGTAATGTTACGGGCAACAATTTTACCACTAGGATCAATCATAAAATTAAAAGGGATGGCTTGTACACCATAACTTCTCGACACCTCGTTTTCCCAACCTTTAAGGTCTGATACATGGGTCCAGGTTAAACCATCGTCTTTAACCGCTTTTAGCCATGCTTCTTTGGTGGTACGGGTAGTTCCACCATCTAGAGAAACACCCAAAACAGTGAAGTTTTTATCTTTATATTTATTAAATGCAGCTACAACGTTAGGATTTTCTTGACGACAAGGACCACACCAAGAGGCCCAAAAATCTACCAATACATATTTACCTTTAAAGTCAGACAATTTAACTGGCTTACCATCTGGATCATTCTGCGTAAAGTCGGTTGTCATTCCCAATTGGGTTTTCTTAGCACCATCAATACCAAGCCAAATTCTTTTCCCACTGTCGCTCTTTCTGATCGCTTCAGAGAATTTCATGAATTCTGGTTCAGCTACTTTAGGATCGATATCATAGCCTAAACCATTTACAAAAGCGTCAAAACCAATAATAGAGTTACGGTTTTCTTGGGCAAATTTAGCATAGATTGGTTTTTTCTCTTCGTCTAATGCTTCATACCTTTTATCGAAAGCTTTCATCAGTGCCTCATCTTTCTTTTGATCCGCGGTATAGCCATTATATTCCTTCATCAAAACATCAACCTTATCAGTAACAGGTTTTAATGCGGCTTTTAATTTGGCATTATCGTCATTGGCTTTCGATCCCGTAATTTTGGCGTATTTCAAAGAGTCTTTAGCCGTAATGTTGATCGTTGCTTTTTCCAAATAGAGCATTATCGCATCAGCTGGCACACGTTTCTTAGGATTAACGGGCGTAGCATCGTGCTTTACCCTAAGCGAGGCCTGCATTGCAGAAGGTATGCTTCCCTTAAACTCAAAGGCACCATCGGTTAAAACTGCAGAATCTGTAACCGCTGTAGAACCGACACGGTAAAGCAAATAAGCCTTTGCAGGTGCATTTAGATTTCCAACTTTGCCTTTAATTGTAAAGTTTTCTTGAGCCATTAAACCTAGCGGCAAAAGGCAGATGGCAGATAATAATATCTTTTTCATGATTAGTAATAATATTGGTTTTGGTTAATGAATCAAATATAGAGATTATGCGTTTGATTGAAAGTGTTGATCTTTTTATTAAAAAGCCTGATGATCAATCAGGTCTCTTGTTTATCTTTAGTATGGATTATTTGGTTTTTCCACCACCCAATACTTCTGCCAATTTGGTCTGTAAAGCTTCTTCTCTTAGGTTTTTAGCAATAATTTTACCAGTTGGATCAATTAAG